>Ga0111160_1030_pt1 | contig 29635 bp, 26 predicted proteins | sample DeeMarSeWOR28_12_FD_80265 | JGI IMG/M metagenome (GOLD analysis project Ga0111160, IMG submission 80265) | Myxococcales bacterium SG8_38_1
AGCACGCCGTTGAGCGCACAGGTGATGATTGCCTTGTCCATCGCCGTTCTCCTCGTTTGTCGGGCAGGGTGTTCGTACGAGAGGTTTACGTATAGGTCAAGCTAATACGGCATGCGTAAATAAGCTATTGTTGCGGCAACAACGCTGGGTTATCGTCGATGCGATGGTAGCGGCCACGCGCAAAGATGCAGCCAAGGCCCGGGTGGAAGCCCATGGCGAGGCGGAAGCGCCGGATTTCTTTTCGATTTCTGACCTCGCCGATGAGTTTGGAATCACTCACAGAGCGATTCGCTTTTACGAGGCAAAGGGACTGCTCTCACCGAAACGCCTCAACGCCGCGCGCATCTATTCGCGCCGCGACCGCGCCCGGCTTCACATCATCATTCGGGCGAAGTCGCTCGGCTACAGTCTCGAGGAAACCAAGCGGTACCTCGACCTCTACGGCCAGCATGGCGAGGGCCGGATCCAGCAGCTCGAGCTATCGGCGGCACGGAGCGCCGAGATGATTGCAGAGCTCGAGGCGAAGAAACGGCAAATCGACGAGCAGATCGACGAGCTTCGGCTGATCAACAAGGTCTGCCGACAGAAGATCGCGAAGAAGAAAGCCCGCTGACGCTCAGAACCACTCGGGCTTGGCTTTGATGTAGGAGTCCTCGTTCGCGCGACAGAGGTTGGCAAGCAGCGCGATTCGCGGAACCTCGGTTCGAATCCAGTACTGCGCCGCCGCTTCTGTCGCCTGCTTGCGCTCCTCGGAGACTGGCGCTGTCTTCGCTGCCGCGGACATGTTGAGCCACTGCCAAGCGATGACGAGCGTGGCGAACATGTCGAGGTAGTCCCAGCTGTGCCCCAGCATCGCATCGGCATCGCCGGCCATGCCGCGCTGGCCGAGCTCCATCGTGATGGCGCCGACGGTGCCGAGCGCTTCTTCGAGGGCAGCGCAGAGATCCGCGTCGCAACCCGCTTCCCGCGCGCGCGCGATCGTCGATTCGATCTCTTCTGCGAGGGCGCGGAGCGACGCGCCTCCCTTGCTCATGACCTTGCGGCCGAGGAGGTCCATGCTCTGGATACCGTTGGTCCCTTCGTGGAGCGTGTTGAGCTTCTGGTCACGCATGTACGCTTCGGGGAGGTACTCGCTGGTGTAGCCGTAGCCGCCGAGAATCTGCACTGCCAACGCGTTTGCCTCGAAACCCTTGTCAGCAGGGAAGGTCTTGGCGATCGGAGTCAGTAGATCGAGAAGAATATTGGCTCGTTCCCGTGCTTCGTCGGTCGCTCCATGCGCCGCGACATCGTCGTAACGAGACACCGTGGCGAGCAAAGCCAGGCTACCTTCGACAATCGCCTTCTGCCGCAACAACATCCGCCGGACATCCGCGTGCTCGATGATCGGCACCATCTCGCCGCCACGCGAGCCGAGCTTGCGCCCTTGCTTGCGCTCGCGCGCGTAGGCCAACGACGCGTAGTAGGCGGCCGAGGCGGTCGCGGCTCCGTTTACACCGACCATGATCCGCGCCTCGTTCATCATCTGGAACATGTAGCGGAGGCCTTGGTTCGGCTCGCCCACCAGCCAGCCGCGGCAGTCGCCCTCATCGCCGAACTCGAGGGCGAGGCTCGGGAGGCCCTTCCAACCGATCTTGTGAATGAGCCCCGCGACGGTGACATCGTTCGACACGAGCTCGCCACCCTCTTCGCGAAGCCGAGGGATGGCGAAGAGCGAGATCCCCTTGGTTCCTTCGGGCGCGCCGTCGATGCGTGCCAGCGTCAAGTTGACGACGTTCTCAGTGACCTGGTGGTCGGCGCCCGAGATGAAGATCTTGCTTCCTTTGATCAGGTAGTACCCATCATCCGTCGGCGTCGCTGTCGTGGTGATGTCGCCAAGGCTGCTCCCGGCATGCGGCTCGGTGAGGGCCATCGTGCCCGTCCACTCGCCGTCGTACATCTTCGTCATGAAGCGCTCTTTGACCTGGTCGGAGCCAAACGCTTCGATGAGATGCGCCGCACCATGCGTGAGGCCGACGAGACCGTATGCGCTGAGATTCGCGGCCATCAGGTATGAGCTCGCCAAGGTGTACACGAGCATCGGGATCTGTTGGCCGCCCACCGACTCGGGCCTGGTTGCGGTCAGCACGCCGAGCTCGATCATCGCCTCGTACAATGCCGGCAAGGCAGGGTGCGTGTGAATCCGGCCGCCACGGAAGACTGGCGGCTCCTCGTCCATCGGCTTGTAGGTCGGCAGCAGATCCTGGCGCGCGAAGCGACGCACGCTGTCGATGAACATGTCGAACGTTTCTTTGCTGTGTTGTTCGTAGGCTTCGAGCTCGCAAAGCGACTCGGCATCGAGAACGGAATAGAGAAGGAAATCGACCAGGCCGTCGTCGATCAGCGGATTGCTCTGTACTGCCATGCTTTTAGGGGCTCCCGTGCGGCGGAACCTAGCACCAGAACCGCATAGTTCCCGCGTGAAATATGCAGAGTCATGCGGTATGACCGCTCTCTATGGATTTCCAGCACTCGGAGCGCGCTCAGAAGGTCATGACACAGGTCCAGCGTTTCCTGGACGAGCGCATCTTGCCCAACGAGCAGACCTACCTCGACCAACTGGCCGGGACCGACGATTGGCGTGAGTGGAAGATCCCCCCGATCATGGAAGAGCTCAAAGCAGAGGCGAGGGAGCTCGGCCTCTGGAATCTCTTCTTACCCGACGAAGAACTTGGCGCAGGTCTCGACAATCGTGACTACGCTCCGATTGCCGAGATCACCGGACGCAGCTTCATCGCGCCCGAGGTGTTCAACTGCAACGCGCCCGACACCGGCAATGCTGAGGTCCTCGTCAAGTACGGGTCCGACGAGCAGAAGAAGCAGTGGCTCGAACCCTTGTTGGCCGGCGAGATTCGCTCGGGCTTTGCGATGACCGAACCTGCGGTGGCCTCGAGTGACGCGACTAACATGAAGGCAACCTGCGAGGTCGTCGGCGAAGAGGTCGTGCTCAACGGTCAGAAGTGGTGGACCAGCGGTGCGGGAGATCCCCGCTGCGGCTTCTTCATCTTCATGGGCGTCACCAACCCAGAGGCGAACCGTCACGAACGCCACTCGATGGTGCTCTGCCCGGTCGATGCGCCCGGCGTGAAGATTTTGCGAATGCTTCCGGTGTTCGGCCACCTCGACGAGCCGCATGGGCATGCCGAGGTTCTCTTCGACGAGGTGCGATTGCCCGTCAGCAGCATCATTGCGGGACCGGGCCGGGGCTTCGAAATCGCGCAGGGCCGCCTCGGGCCTGGCCGCATCCATCACTGCATGCGCGCCATCGGCGCCGCCGAGCGGGCGCTGCAGCGCTTGTGCGAGCGTGCTGTGCACCGCGTAGCATTTGGAAAGCCGCTCTCGAATCTCGGAGGCAACCGCGACATCATCGCCAACTCACGCATGGCGATCGACCAGGCGCGACTCCTCACCATGAAGGCTGCTTGGGCGCTCGACACGATGGGCACTTTCGGCGCTCTGGTCGATATCTCTGCAATCAAAGTGATTGCCCCGAACGTGCTCCAGAGCGTGACCGACGCCGCGATTCAGATCCACGGGGGGGAGGGGATGTCCGACCCGGAGCTCTCCCGACTGATGGGGATGGCCCGCGCGCTGCGCATCGCGGACGGCCCGGACGAAGTTCACCGCGGGATGGTCGCGCGGCTCGAGCTCAAAAAGTACGTCTGACGCTAGCGGAAGAGCATTCCGAAGTACGGGGTTATCCATTGCTCGCGCCGGCTGAAGAAGCTGCCGGGCCCAGTGAGGGAGTACTTCACCCCGAGATCGAGGTACGTGCCGTCCATCACTCGAAGCGCGAACCCGAGCTTGGCGGTCATCCCGGGCGAAAACAGGAAAGCTGCCGCCCGCGTGCAGTAGAAGGCCCCGCACACGATGTCGGTCTGAGCCACGCGCCACCAGTTCGCGTCGAACGTGACGCCAAGGTACGGCATGAGCGGGGTCGAGTTCGGGATCTGCACACGGAGCTCCGGTGCCAAGTAGAGGCGTGTCATCGGCCGCCGTTCATATCCTGATCCCGACGCCCCCGGGATGTCGTAGAAGTTGATTGGTGTCCACATGACGCCAACGCCGAGACCAAATGCGACGTATCCCATGTCGTACGCACCAAAGAAGTCGAGGTCCGCGCCGGGCCGAACCACGTTTCGATCCGCGTTCAGCCAGATCGGGATACCGAGATTGAATGCTCCCTGATACCCGCGATGCATCGCGTATTGCTTGGCGGAGGAGGGAGTCGAGTATTGCTCGACAGGCCGGCTCGGGTAGGTGCTGCTCGTTGGAGGAGGAGAGGACCACGCTCCCTGTGCAGAAGCGGAGGATGCGGAGCCGGCAAGCGCCATCCCTGCGGCCAAGATGATAGTCGTACGCTTCATCAGGTTTGGTCGAGACGACGAGGCGAGTCGTCTTTCGCTCATCACGAGCACCTCCTCGTGCGCCTCTATACGATGTTTCGGCGAGGACGCGACATGCTATCGTCCCGCATCCCGCGCATGGCCCAGTCAACACAATCACCGATGACCGTGTATCTCGCTGATATGTCGTATTTCAGCGGTAAGATGGAGGCCTATCTGCGGTACAAGGAAATCCCGTACGAGCGGCGTCTTGCGACGAGCAAGACGATGCGCGGGGAGGTGCTTCGAGCGACCGGACTGATGAAGGTGCCCGTGATTCGCCTTCCCGACGGACAGTGGCTCAAGGATACCACTCCGATGATCGACTGGTTCGAATCGCAGTTCCCCGATCCGCCCGTCATTCCGAAAGAGCCTGTCCTTCGATTCGTCTCCAAGCTCATCGAAGACTACGCCGACGAATGGTGCTGGCGCGCCGCGCTCTATTGGCGTTGGAGGCCGGTCGCGACGCGGCGGCTCTTGATGCGACGCATCGGCGAGGAGGTTCTGCCCGACTTCCCGATGCCAGCGTGGCTCAGCGGTTGGTACTACGGGCGTCGTCAAATCGCGACGTATCTGAGCGGCGATGGCCTGAGCGCCGAGACTGAGCCGGTGATCAAGCAGCACTACCTCGACTTGCTCGACGCGATGAGTGTAGTTCTCGAAGACCAGCCATTCTTGCTCGGCAGTGACCCGACCCTCGTGGACATTGGGTTGTTCGGGCCGATGTTCCGCCACTACGCGCAAGACCCTGCGCCAAGCGTCGTGATGGAGCGGCGCGCGCCCGCTGTCTATGCATGGGTCGGCCGACTTTGGAACGCTCGCGCCCATCGTCTTTCAGGCGAGCCCGTGCTGAGCGACTTCCGTCATCCGGGTTGGGCCTATTTTCTCAAAGACATCGCGCAGAGCTACTGGCCATTCCTCTTGGCGACTGCGCGTGCGTGGGCCGAGGGGAAGCCTCGTATGGACCACCAGGCCCACGGCGTGACCTACCGGAATCTCAAAGTGGTTCACTACCGGGTGTTCTGTCTCCAGTTGCTTCAGGATGAGTACCGCCGGCTGAGCGCGGAAGACCGGAGCGCGGTGGACTCGCTGTTTGCGCCTTACGGCCGCCTCGATCTCATCGACGGGCTCGACTCGGGATTAATGGAGGAGCACGAGCTGCCGCTCAGGCCTGGGCGCCCTCAGCCGACCAGGTTGCAGCGCTTCAAGTTGGCGCTCACAGGAACTCCCTGGGACATGCCGGTCAGACCGGAGCAGTAAAAGGAGCGAGAGAATGTCGGGCAAAGATTCGTTCACACCTGAATGGTTCGAGGGAGCGCTTCCCGAGCGGTCCTACCGATCTGCATTCAAATGGGGCGCGCCCGACGGCTTCAAGCACCCGAATCCGCGGCTCTACGCGCTGATGAAGGACACCTTTGATCTCGATGACGACTACTTCGCACAGCCGCAGAAGCTGGGTCTGGAGGAGGTCAGCGCGGATGCGCCGGTTTCGTTGAGCGACGAGCAGATTGCCGCTTTCGAGAGCTTCGTTGGCGTCGAAAACGTGAGCAGCGACGTCTATGCCCGGCTTAGGGTTTCCTATGGCAAGACGATGATCGATGCCCTGCGGCTTCGCGACCACAAGATCGAGAACCTTCCCGACCTAGTGCTTCATCCGCGCGACCGAGATGATGTCGCGCAGATCGTTCGGTACTGCCACGAGGAGGCGATCCCACTCTATACCTATGGTGCCGGCTCAAGCGTGACCCGCGGAACGGAGTGCGTGAAGGGCGGTGTCTCGATTCACCTCGGCACGCACATGAATCGCATCCTGTCGCTCAATCCGGTCAACCAAACGGTCACGGTCGAGCCGGGGATTCTTGGCCCCGCGCTCGAAGAGGCGCTCAATGACGCCAAGCAGCGTTTCAAGGCTCCGCACGCTTACACTTGCGGGCACTTCCCTCAGTCGTTCGAGTACTCGTCGGCGGGCGGTTGGGTCGTGACCCGGGGCGCCGGCCAGAACTCGACGTACTATGGCAAAGCCGAAGACCTGGTGCTCAGCCAGGAGTACGTCACACCCGTGGGTGAGATCCGAACCGTCGACGTGCCGGCTTACGCGACCGGGCCGAACCTCGATCAGATCATGATCGGCAGCGAGGGGGCCTACGGGATTCTCGTCGCGGTGACGCTGAAGGTCTTTCGACACCAGCCCGAGAACACGGCGCGTTTCAGCTTCATTTTCCCCGATTGGACTCGGGCCTGCGCCGCAGCGCGGGAAATCACACAAGGCGAGTTCGGGCTGCCATCGGTGTTTCGCGTATCGGACCCCGAGGAAACGGACGTCGCTTTCAAGCTCTACGGCGTCGAAGGCACCCCAATCGACGCCTTCGTGACGATGCGTGGCTGTAAGAAAGGTCAGCGCTGCCTGATGCTCGGTACGGTAGACGGAGATCGTGCGTACACCTCGATGGTCAAACGCAGGCTGAAGCAGGTCTGCCGCGCCCACGGCGGCATGTACTCGACCGGCCTGATCACCAAGAAGTGGGAGCACGGGCGCTTCACCGACCCCTACATGCGCGAGGACCTCCAGGACTTCGGCATCTTGATCGACACCCTCGAATGCGCGACGAACTGGGACGACCTGCCGAGGGTCCACGAGCATGTGCGGGCGTTCATCAAGAGTCGGCCGCAGACGGTCTGCATGACGCACATGTCGCATTGCTACCCGCAAGGCGCGAACCTGTATTTCATCTTCATCGCCAAGATGGGTGGCCAAGAATTCCTCGAGTTCCACAAGGGAATACTCGACGCCGTCCAGTCGTCGGGCGCGACGATGAGCCATCACCATGGCATCGGGAAGATGACTGCGCCCTGGCTCGAAGGGCAAATCGGGAAGAACGAGCTCGAGGTCCTTCGAGCGCTGAAACGCCACTTCGACCCCAAGAACGTGCTGAACCCTGGCGGCACGCTCGCGCTCGATCTACCGGACGACGCCCGCCGCCTTCCTTGAGCGAGCGCGCACCGAAGCTTTCGTTATGGAGGATCCGCTATGAGCAGCACCGACAACCAGGCCCTACGCGAACGTGTGTCGGGCCGCGCCGTCCTGGTGACCGGCGCTTCGAGCGGCATCGGAGAGGCGCTTGCTCAACGATTGGGTGATGCGGGCGCCAAGGTTCTGTTGGTCGCGCGCTCCGCCGACAAGCTCGAGGAAATGAAGCAGGCTATCGAGGCGCGGGGTGGGGTGGCCTTCGTGTACGCGACGGATCTTTCGAGCGCCGAAGACACCCAGCGCGCGGTCGAGGCGATCTTGGCTGACCACGGTCAGGTCGACGTTCTCGTCAATAACGCCGGTATGTCGATTCGCCGAAGCGTCGCCAAGTCTTATGATCGCGTCCACGACTTCGAGCGGACGCTCTCTCTCAACTTCCTCGGTGCCGTGCGCCTCATCATGGGCTTTCTCCCGGGGATGCTCGCGCAGAAGCGCGGGCAGATCGTCAACGTTTCGACGATAGGCGTGCAAGTCAACGTTCCGCGCTATGGCGCGTACATCGCGAGCAAGGCAGCGCTCGACGCGTTCAGCCGTGTGCTTGCGGTCGAGGTGTTGCAAGAAGGCGTCAAGGTCACGACGATTTACATGCCCCTGGTCAAAACACCGATGATGGAGTCGACGACGATCTACCAGTCGTTCCCCATGCGGAGCGCGGACGAGGCGGCCGACTTGATCATCGAGGGTATCATTCATCAGCCGAAGCGCGTGGCCGTTCCCGCGGGGAACGTCTTCGAGTTCGCCTATGGCGTTGCTCCCAAGACCATCGAACGCGTGTTGAACGCGGCATATCAGCTTTACCCCGAGTCCGGCGACAAGAGGGACCAGCGCGAGCCGCTCTCGAAAGACGCTGCGATGTTCCAGCGGGTCTTCAAAGCCGTCACCCGCCGAGCCCGTCGCCGAGGCCCCGGACGCGACTAGGCCTCGGCATCAAAGTAGGCATCGACCCTCGCGGAGATCAGGTCTCGGACCTGATCGCGGAGCGCGCCGATGTCTTCCTCCCCGAGTTTCTCGGTAAGGATGGGTTCCTCCACGAATATCGTGATGACGTTGCCAGGCCGGATCACCAGAGATCCTTTGTGGAGGACATCGTAGAGCCCTGTCACGGCGACCGGGACGACTGGGACGCCGAGCTCGATCGCGATCTGGAAGATTCCGTCGTAAAACTTCCCGACCCGGCCCGTGGTCGTTCGATGCCCCTCGGGGAAGCCGAGAATCGAATGGCCGTTGTCGACCTCGACCCGGACTGCGCGCCGCAGCGCCTCGAGCGCGCCCTGTCGATCCCGCGGCACCGGGATGGTGCCGCGCGCCTTCATGAACCAACCGTAGAAGGGATAGTCGAAGTGCGTCTCGAGCTCGATGCCCTGCTTGAAGTGGGGAGTGGCTGTGTAAAGCGCCACGTGGTCGAGATGGCTCGTGTGGTTCTGGATGAAGATGTACTGGGTTGCGGGATCCACGCCGGGGTGCACGTGGTGGACCTGCCTGTTGAACGTGAGTGCGAGTTGCGTCCGCGCATAGAACCGTTCGAGAAACTGAACCCGATCCGGGCCGAAGACACGATCGAGGATCGTGAGCAGGGGAAGCATGAGCACGAGAAAGCCGCCCGCGACTATCCAGACGAAGACGCTCGCGATTCGATCTCGCAGTGTCGTCGCGCGGTTCATGCAATGAGACGGAGCGCCGCCGGCAGCACGTCGATGGCGCGAGGCGTAAGGTGAAACAGGTCGCCGTCGATGAGAACGGCTTGGAGGGTAGGGTTAACGAATTCGACGCGATCGACCTTCCGAGTCCACACCTTGTCGAGCTGTGTGTGTGTCCCCTTGAAGATCTTGGAAAACGCGGCGGCGAGCTCACCTCTTCGGAAACGGCCCGCGCGGATGACGTCGAGCAAGCCGTCGCTCGTGTCCGCATCAGGCGCCATCCACATCGTGCCGCCAGTGTACTGGCTGTTCGAAAACGACGTGAGCACCGTTTCGGCGTCGTCGAACTCATTCCCGTACTTCAACGTGTTCCGTTCATAGCGAAGACCAGCGATGCAAATCAAAACCGCGGCGATGTAGCCCGCCGCTCCGAGGAACTTGAATCGCTCGTTCGTGAGCTCGCCTGCGCGCGCGACGAATCCTGTCCCCATCGTGTTGATGAAGTGGATCTCGCCGTCGGCATGTTGGAGGCGAAGCACATCGATGACACGGCTCTCACCGCGGGTGATGGCCTTGGAGGCCGCTTCCGGGTCGGCGATCCCAAAGTCTCGAAGAAACGAATTTCCGGTTCCCAGCGGGAGCATGGCGAGCTCGCATTCTGTGGATACCCCGGCGCCGATCAGACCGTTGACCACTTCGGATGCGGTACCATCGCCACCCACCGATAGAAAGCGACGCCTCCCGGCCGATGCCGCGTTCAGCGCGAGAGCGCTCGCATGCTTAGGCCCCTCAGTGAACGCGACCTCCAGCGACAGACCCCGACGCTCCAAGGCCGCGAGTGCCTCGGGCGCCTTGCGCGCGGCGCGTCCACCGCCCGCGGCACGGTTGACGATCGCGTAGAAGTCGGCGCTCACTTGACGTCGAAGCTCCACACCGGGTCGGTGCAGAGCCTGCAGCCTTCGCCCTCGAACCAAGCGGCGCCGGCAGGGTCGTCGTGAAGCTGCCAGCGGAGAAAAGCGATGAAGGGCTCTCGAAAGACCCCGCCATCGGTGCGAGGGTCGTTGTGACCGGCCGTCGCATGTTCGGTGAACCACGCCTGGTTGATCGCGCGCTCGAAGGCTTCCCGCACGATGGACGAGGGCACGACCTCGTCGCCCTCCGAAGTCATGAACAGCGTCGGCGCGGCTTCGTCGCTTTCAGGGGTGCCCGCCCCCTCAATCGCGATGGCTACGGAGTAGTTGCGGGATTCTTTGGTAGTCTGGAACCCTCCGAGTGAGTGGCCAGCCACACCGATGCGGGCCTCGTCGATGCGGCCGAAGAGGGCGTCCTCGGAGTCGGCGTCCCGTGCCGCCAATGCGCCCCGTTGATCGGATTCGGGCCCGTTCATGCCGGGCGACTTACCTCCGACGACGACGAAACCCCAAGAAGCGATCGACTCGAGCAGCCCATTGTAGTTGAAGTCCTCCGTGTAGCCGCTGGCGCCGTTGAACCAGACCAGCGAGGGCCAAGTCGAGGCTTGATCGATGTTTTCCGGAAAGAAGTAGATCAGGGCGTCGGTGTCTTCCCGAACGGTCGTGTATGGCCCCACGGTCGGGAACTCACCGCCCGTTTCGAATTGGGTTTCACTCGCGCAGGCCGCGAGCACAGCGAGCACAATGATCCCAAGTGCGCGCTTCGATTGAAAGTCGGTCGTCATCAGCTCTCCTCGGAGAGCCTCTATACCAGAACGGCGTCCGATTTCGCTACGCCAGGAACTTCCCGCCCCGGAGGCGCTGCGCTTCCATCTTTTCGAGCTCGCGCGCCCCAGATATGACGATCTGGGGGTCGGGGACGAAATCCAGCGAAGCGTCGAGGCGCTGATAGGGAACCGAGTTGAGTATGACCTTGATAGCGTTCAGGCGAGCCTGATGCTTGTCGTTGCCGCGAATGATCTTCCATGGCGCGTGGGTCGTGTGTGTCCGCTTGAGCATCTCGTATTTCACGTTGGTGAACTCGTCCCATCGCTCCTGCGCCCGCACGTCGAACTCTTGCGGCGAAGGGGTTTCGATCGCTGGATGTTGCGCCCCGCCGTTCGTTTGGTCGTCAATCTGCTGGTCGTCTATACACACCTGCCCCGCGGCTAGATAGGTCCGTTCCGTCTGACGGTCTAGTCGGCCGGCACCGGCGTGACACGCAGCACACGATCGCCGTCTGGGTGCCTGTCGGTGGTGACATAAAGCAGCCCGTCGGGCCCCTGCCGCGCCGTTCTGAGTCTCCCTTCATCTTCGATGAAGCGACCTCGGCTCGTCACGTTGCCTTCCGAGTCTACGTCGTAGACGTGTAGGTGTGCTGCCTTCAGGGTCGCTACCGCGAGGACGCCGTTCCAGTTCCCCCAGGCCTCTCCCTCGATGAAGGTCGCGCCGCCAAGCGCCAGGGTTGGTGAGCCGGTCGACCACGCGGCTTCGATCGCATCCGGGAACTTGTCGAGATCGGTCATAGGAACGGATTCGTTGTACCCGGGGACGGGATCCCAGCCGAAGTTGCCGGCGACGAGCGGATTGATCTCGTCATCGATCGACGGGCCGTGCTCGGCGGACATTCCGATCCCGTCTGAGCGGAAGGCCATGCCTTGGATGTTGCGGTGGCCCTTGGAGTACCAGAGGCGACCGTTGAGATTGCCCTTTGCGGCGCTTCCGTCGCGGTTCACACGTAGAACCTTCCCCCCGAGTGAGTCGTCATCTTGGGGAGTAGTTCCGGACGCCGCGTCGCCAGTGCCCACCCACAGGACGTCATCTGGACCGAAGCGCGGGCGGCAGCCGCTGTGCCGGCCGTTGCTCCCGTCGTTGTGGGGCATCCCCGTGACGATATCCAGGCGGTCTTCGACGGAGGCCGCGTTCGGCCGGCTCATCGTCAGGCGTACCACGCGGACGTCATTCTCCACCCCAGCGCTCGACGCCATGCAGATGTAGATGTAGCCGTTTTCCCCGAAGTCGGGGTCGACCTCGAGACCCATCATCCCTCCTTCACCACCGGTTGACACGACGTCGGTGAGCGGGATGATCTTGGGGTCGGCGCCAACTCCATCGACGTAGACCCTGAGTTGGCCGGGGCGTTCAGTCACCAGCACAGTTCCGTTCGGGAGCCAGGCGATGTCCCACGGCCGTTCAAGCCCGGTGATGTAGTCGTCCACCCGGAGCTCGATCTCGGTCACGCCACCGCCGATGCCCCCGTTTCCAGCGGTGCCCCCGCTCCCAGCGGTGCCCCGGCAGCCATTTCCGGCGCAGCCGTCATCGCCGCATCCGACGAAGACCAAGCAAGCGATGGCTACCCCGAATAAACCATTTCGCATGTGCATATCTCTTATGTTACCCAGTTTTCCTGACGATGCTGAAAAGCTACTATGAGCGCTTCTCTGCACTCGATGCCTCCTTCCTAGGGTTCGAGGACCAGAATGCCCACTGGCATGAGGCGGCGGTCATGGTCTTCGACGCCAAACCGTTGCGGAGCGCCGACGGGGGCCTCGATTTCGAGCGGATCCTCAACAACTACGAGTGGTCATTCGAAACCGTGCCGCGCTATCGGCAACGCATCGCCAAGGTTCCCTTTCTCGATCACCCGGTTTGGGTAGACGACCCAAGCTTCAACGTCCGCTACCACATCCGTCAAATCGCGCTTCCCCGCCCGGCAGACGAGCGGATCCTCAAACGCGTCTGCGGTTATCTGTTGGAGCTCCCCCTCGACATGGCGAAGCCCCTTTGGGAAGTCTGGATCGTCGATGGTCTGGAAAACGACCAGTTCGCGATCGTCATGAAGATCCACCACTGCATGGCGGACGGAATTTCCGGCCTCGAGATCCTGCAAGCGCTGCTTGGGGCGCAGCCCTTCTCTCGAAACGGCACCCCCCCAGCATGGACTGCGCGTCCAGCGCCTCGCGGCCTCGAGCTCGTCCAAGCCGAGATCAATCGGCGCCTTCGCGCACCGCTCGAATTGATCGCCGCGTTGAAGGAGCGGGATGAAGCGCTCGACAACGCGCGCGACGCGCTCGAAGGGCTCATCGAAGCATCGAAGCTCGGCTGGCGGCCGGCTTCGAAGACGCCGTTCAATCCGAAGAGCATCGGCCCACATCGCCGCTTCGACTGGACCCATCTCTCACTCGGCCGAATCAAGGAAACCAAGGCGCAGCTCGGAGGCACGGTCAATGACGTGGTGCTGGCGACTGCCGCCGGCGCGCTCGGCCACTTCCTGCGGGAACATCGAACCCCGACTAATGATATCGATTTCCGGACGCTGATTCCGGTCAGCGTCCGAACTAAGAAGGAAAAGAAGCTCGGCAATCGGGTTGCGATGATCATGGCGGAGCTTCCGGTGGGCGAGCGCGATCCGGTAGCGCGGCTTCAGCAGGTCATCGAGACGACCCAAAGACTCAAGGGGTCGAAGCAGGCGCTCGGCGTCGCGTGGCTCGAAAGGTTGGCCGACAAGATCGGCGGCCGCTTCTTCACACAACTGAGCCGCTCCGCGACTCGCAACCGCCCCTTCAACGTGGCGATCACCAACGTCCCGGGCCCCCAGTTCCCTCTCTACTTCCTCGAGTCGAAGCTAAACGCGATCTACCCGATGATGCCGCTCTTCCCGAACCAAGCGCTGGCGCTTGCCGTGGTGAGCTATGACGGCCGCGTCTTCTGGGGCTTCAACTCCGATTGGGACGCGTTACCCGACGTGCACGATTTGGTCGAGGGGGTTGGCGAGCAGTTTGGAGAGCTTCATGCGGTGGCAGTTCCGAGCGTGACTCGCCCGCTCACCGACCTGACCGATGGCGGAGCCCTCTACTCGAGTAGCTCGTAGACGTTCAGCCCCTGGCGGACGCGCTGCAGACGTTCCCGGCAGGATTGACGAGTGACGTAGCGCGGCATGAACTTCGGCGGCTCGAGCACGTGGCGGCTCTGGAGCTCGCGTACGATCGGAATGTGCTTGGCGGAGATCTTTCCAACGAAGAGCGGCTCAAACTCGCCTCCGTTGCGCAAGTATTCGAGGACGGTCAAGAGCCCTCGCAGGTAGATGCAGTCTTTGACGAGGCCGCCGCCGCGGTAGATGCGGATTGTGATGTTGAATGCCTGCTGTCGAGAGAAGCCGTATCGACACAAGAGACGAAACACATCGATGAACGATGCACCGTTGGTTGCCGCGTCGACGCCGATGACGCGCGCCGCGAGGGTGCGGAGCCTCGCAGGTGTCATTCCGCCTGCGAGGTATTCGGCCAGCACTGCGATTCCCTCTTGGAGCTCTTCGTACCCTGCGAAGCCGTTTTGGAGTTGCCTGAAACGCTGTGCCTTGCCGTTGAAATACGTGACCAAGTGCGTTCCGATCTCATGCTGAATCAGCGCATCCACTCGGTTCACGGGAATCCTCGAACGCGAAGGAACCAGCAAACGGCCCTTCGACACCATGAGACCGGAGCTCACGCCGGGCACTACTTCGATCGTTGCATCGACGCCGTCCCAAATGTCGCGATAATGCGCGACTTCTGCCCTTGCTCGTTCCGCGAACTCCTCGGCCGTAATCGTGCCGCCGCCACCGTGCGATCGCGTCGTGCTCGAGATCTGTTCGAGAATCTGTTCTGCTGAGCGCAAGAGCGCCTTCGAGACGGGCCCATACAGCAAGATGCTTCCCAGCAGAAACCTCGGGGTGCCGCGGTCGTGCAGCATCGTGAGCTGCCGATCGAGCTCTTCTTGCTTCTGACTGAACAGGAACGAGATCGTCGGGTCCTCAATTCTCTCTAGTGGAATCGAGTACAGCTTGCGCTTGGCGATGACAGGATCGACTGAAAGGGGGCGATACCGAAATGGGGGCACCTTTTCGAAGTGGCTCTTGCGAAAGCCATTCCACACCGCTTCGGTATTGATTGGGTTCACCTCGAGCAGTAGATCAAAACGGGAAGCAACTTCGTCGAGTTGGGCATCGACGTCCCAAACGGCTCTCACGAGCGCACGGCGCCCCAACGACTGGAAGTTCTTTGGGTGAAGGCTCGTGTCTCGCTCGGCGAAATGAAAGAACGTGTGCTTGAGGGCGGGACCAAGTCGGCGCCGTAGATTCTTGAGTATGGTGGGGTAGACGTCGTTCCCGCCGGCCATCTGATAGATTGGTTCGACCTCGATCGTGATCTGTGCGCAGCCAAGCTGTCGCATCGCGTCGCTCTTCAAGAGCGGGCGCTCGCGATGAGGAAACTCGCGCCGGTTCTGGACGATTTCGACAGCGGCGCGTCGTCCACTGATTTCGATCCCCTTCAGATGCCGTTCGAGCACCTCGATGATGGAATCGATGTTGTAGCCCGGCGCCGAGCTGAACAACCGAAAGGCCGGCCGGGGATTGTCTTTGGAGCTGTCGACGACGGGTGGATGTTCCGGTGGGCGAGAACAGACGGCTACAATCAGAAACTGGTTACCAAAGGCTGGGCGTACGGTCTCCGCCAGCGCTTTGACCAGCACCGCGGCCCGCTTACGTCCGCCTTTGTGGGCGGAGGTATAGAGATAGGAGGCCTCGGTGGTCACCAGTTGATTCGTGCCGGCGTCCGGTCGGCTGTCGGGCGCGACGTGCACCGCGATGAAGGGCAGCGGTCGGTCGACGTGGAGCCTTCCAGAGCCGGGGAGCGTTCGCCGCAATCGCGCCCCGCCCGCCACCCGCTCTCGAATCGCGCCGACGATTGCCGCTGTCTTCAAAGCGGGGGTCTTTTCCGATACGCGCGCCGACCCCTTTTTGGAGCTCGGGTCGGATGCGATAGGGCTCGCCGCTCGGGATCCCTTGCCGTCCATGCCGCTACATGATCGCCATGCTGGCGTTGTCGAACTGGCGTCCGTAGTACTCCATCGCGCGCGTCTTTCGCTCGAGGGCCTGCATCACCGCCTCGGAGAAGTTCACGTTTTCGAACTTCTGTGCACTGCCGAGCCCGCCCGGGCTGAACACGTTGATCTCCATCAACTTGTCGCCGACGATGTCGAGACCCACCAGGAACATCCCATCACGCATTAGCTTTGGCCTGACGATCTCCACGAGTCTGAGCGCCTCGGGACCGATCTCGGCACGCGCCAGGCGTCCTCCTGCATGGATGTTCGATCGCATGTCGCCGCCCTGGCGCACCCGACGAAAGGCCGCGTACTTTCCTCGATGACGAAGAGCCTCACCGTTCATGACGAACAAGCGCGTGTCCCCCATTGCGGCGTCGGGCAGGTACTCCTGGGCGATCATGAAACCATCGCGCGATACGGAGTCGATCATCTGGTTCAGGTTGGGTACGTCATCCGGTCGGACCAGAAAGACCCCTTGCCCCCCTGACCCTTGAAGCGGCTTGAGCACGATGGTCCCGCGCTCTCTGGCGAAGGCCTTGATGTCGGCCCGATCTCTAGAAATGACCGTCAGCGGGCGGACTTCTGCCGGAAAGGTCTGGAAGTACATCTTGCTCGATGCTCGCGACAGTCCGTCGGGATCGTTGAGAACGACCACGCCATGACGCATGGCTACGCGGCCGAACTGGATACCGATGTTCGCCGCCCACGGACGAGCGATTGCATCGGTCGAAGGGTCGTTCCGAAGCATGAGAACGTCGAGATCATCCACGGTCACGCGCTGCTGAATCGCCGATTTCCCCTGAAGGTCTTTTAGAAAGGATGACCCGTTCTTGTATATCTGCTTCGGGACCGACCTCGCGTTGGCGCGTATCTTCTCATCGGCGTCATACGCGAAGTCGCCGACGCCCATGAGCCATACATCGTGCCCCATCTGTCGTGCGCGCATGGCGAGACGAGTGGTGGTGTATCCCGCTTCCTCGGTCATCACATCGTTGACTACGAAACCAATGCGCATCGCACGGTGGGGCGCACTCGTGCCCTTCTTCAACTTCTTCTTGCCCTTCTTCCCGGCCCTTAGCGCTGCCATCACCGGTTCGACCGTGGATGCGAGCGCCCGTTGGATCTCTTCAATAGCCGAACGGTCAGGCTCACCGGTCCACTCATCCATGAAGAACTTCTTCACTTCGATGGCGATGACACAGCCGGTATCGGGGAAATTCTCGTGCACCCATTGTGGCAGCTGCCGCCCAACGAACTTCACATTCTCTCGGACGTCGAGCCGGCGCCCTTGGAAGTCGTAGTTGGAGAGAGACTCGATGAATGCATCGACGACGGGTGCCCAACGGGCACGGTTCATGGTGCCCGTGCCTACATTGACTTCTGGATTCTTCTCGGGGTCAGCCGCAGGGCCCTCGGGCCCCCGTCTGCGATGGTTGTAGCTGTGGAGATCGAAGACTACGAAGGAACCGTACTCTCGTTCGAGACCGACAAGCACTTCTCGGAGCGCCGTGTAGTATGCATCGTACTCGGCCAGCGAGCGATCGACCATGCCCTGAGAGAGGGGCTCTTTCCAAACATCGAGGCCCCATGCATCGTCGGGACCGAGATAGACTGCTTCGTGTCGGGCCCGATTGAGGTCGACCTCGAAGCGAGAGCGTGTCGCGACGAAGCGGGTCGGCGCAATCGATGTCCATTCGCCCGTGAATGGATCCTCTTCGCGGAGGCGGTCTTGATCCGTCAGATTGGCCAACTCACGCACTTCGGGGCGAAGCTCATGCCCGTTGTGCGAAGCGACCGCCACAAAGGGGCCCTCACCCAACACTTGGGTCCATCCGCGCTCAAAGCCCTCCTGCATACATCGCTCCTCCCTGATCGGTGGCCAGACGTTTGTTGTCCTCCATCGCGATGGAGTTCGCAACCATATTCAAGGCGCGACGGCATCCAGCGTCAACGCTCTCCGCGTGCCGCCCGCGCCGATGCGGCACCGGGATGAGTCGGCGATGTCGGCCAGCGGTGAAGGCAGCTCAAGCCGTCGACTGGTAGAGACCTGGCCGACCTTCGCGATCCCCCCGGGGTCGCCGGGCGCCAACGCCGGTCAGATGCTCGCCTCTCTCTTACATGAAGGTGTAGACGAGGCTGAATAGGGTCGTCGTGTCGACCTTGACGAGATCAGGCCCAGGCGGCAGGCGATCGTAGAGCATCAGGAAACGCGCTTCAAAGGCCAGCTTGTCGGTGAGATGCGAGAGTAGGGCGGCAGTGAGATAAATACGGATGTCTCGGAACGGCAGCGCATTTTGAACTTCGACCTTGTTCAGGTTGTAGATGGTCACGATACTCGACAGGAACTCGACGTGCTCGTTGAGCCTGTTCTCATAATCGAGCGCTGCGAGAAGACCTTGGATGTTGGAGTTAGCCGTTAGCGCCGCAGGCGGTTGATAGTTCTCGAACGTATAGCTGTAGCCGATACGCCCGGCGAAGTAGTGTTTGTCGGTCTTGACGAACGCTCGAAGGTAGCCGGCATTGGCCAGCAGCTGGGCCCGAAAGCCGGCCAGCGGGTCCCACCGGTAGCCAAGCCCACCCCAGACCGCGTCCTTCTCGGTGAAGAAGTAGTCGTATCGCGAGGTGAAGAAGAATTGCCTTGCGACTGTGGTGTACGGAACGAGGGGGTCCGTCGGTGCCACGTCTGCACGGCCGAAATTGAAGAGCGCGCCCAAGGTCAAGCGATGGTCTTGCTTGACGAGTAGGACATCCGAGCCCGCATTGATATTCCAAGAGCGTGTGTTGCCGGTGTTGATCGCGCCACCTGCGTTGAGGGTCCAATCGACTTCGAGCTCCGGCTCTTCGTTTTCAGCCTCTGGTTGGTCTTCCGAGCTCGCCATGAAAGTCGCCTCGCCGGCGGGCTTGGTCGAACCGGCGCTCACGTCGGCCGCAACGCTGTCGGGGATGGCCTCCTCCTGTGCGGATACCTCACTGGTCCAGGCCCAGAAGGCCGTTGCGGTGAGCAGGAGGCTCAGCGTGACTTGTTTCGACGATATGCAGATCTTCTTCATCCCGACCTCCGCGTAGCAGGCGCTTTGCTGATTCTTGGGCAGACCATAGTTGAGTGTGGTCGGAGGACAGTAATTTCGAGCACCCCACCACCAAGACCTCGGCGGCCCCCTGACCCCCGACCAACGTGGGCGGTAGCCCTAGGCCAACGTGGGTTGGATCTTCGTGTCTCCGGCTGGCACGTCGCGTCCGAATAAGTACCTTGCGTTTCATGCGAACTAGGGGCGTCGTAGGGCTCGTTGCCCTCGCAACGGTTCTGGCAGGGGGCTTCCCCGCCGTCGGGAGGGCAGACCCCGAAAAATGGCATGCCGGCGTGCTCGGAGGCGGGGAGTTCAACTTCGCACCAAACCTCAACAACCAGCTTAGCGGGCACGGTTGGGCCGGCTTCGACAGCGTCGGGGAGGGCATCGTCAGCGGCGGCAATCTTCGCCTCTTTTACAACACGACCAAGGTTCATGTCGGGATCGAGAGGCTCACATTTGCCAATGACAAGCTGGCGTTCTTCTCCTTTCTCGAAGGCGAGGCCGTGATTTCGCAACTGCTCAACGACTACTACGAGCGGGGCCGCCGGGTCAGCGAGCGCTCCATCAAAGCGAGCTACGCGCTACTCCACACCAAGTTGCAGTGGTATCCGGGCAAGCACCAAACGATCGAGATCCTCGCGCCTGTGCGGCACTGGTGGTTCGGCGATCGAAGCTCGACCTCACCCGAGTATGTCCTCCCGCCGAACACCTGGGTGTTCGAGCCGCGCATCGGATACAACTTCTGGAAGATCGATGTTCCGAGTGAGGAGTGGGAGAGCCACCGCGTTTTTCCGCGCATCGAGGGAATTGCCGTGGGGATTGACGGCGGCTTCGACCTGCGTTCCGACGCTCAGCCCTGGGGTAGTTCCGACGGGCGCAACAACCCGGGAAAGGTCATCTACAGCGTGTCGCAGTGGCTCAAAGCCGGATGGCAGCTCGGACACTTCGTGCGCCTTCAGCTCGACCAATGGGGCAACTACGGCTGGAGACAGGACGACATCACACGCCAGCGGATCGGCGGCGCGAGCCCTTACGTAATCCCCGTGCCCGGTCTGCCCTGGCCGGCTCTGATCAGCGAACGGCTCTTTGCCGGCCAGCTCGGCCTCCATCTCAAGGCGAAGGAAAGCTCGCAACACGAGTTCGGTCTTCTGGTGGCGGGGGGCGCCTTCAACGATATCTATCGAGTTGGCGCGCTGAGCACCTATGGTGGTGCGGGCGGCCTCACCGCGTTTGGCGACTTGCGATTTGGTCCCACCGGCCGCTACCAGGTCAACATCCGCGGCAGCTGGGGCTTTCCTGCCGTCTGGTGGGAGAACCCTCCATACATCGCCCTGCTCGCCGCGCTTGGTGTCCGCATCTTCTGACGAAGATTGCGCGGATAAAGCGAGCCACACCAAGGCACGAGACGTACCCGGACCAAGTCTTCGTTCCGGCGAGGTGTCGACCAAGCGTGCTCGCCCCAGCGGCCGGCGCGCTTGTGCTCTTCCTACACGAGCAGCACATCTCGTCCGCGGACAGCGACTTCCGAATGTCGATACCGGGCAGCGTGCAAAGCAAGAAGGAAGAGAAGCTCGGCAGGCCGATGACGCTGAGGTCGCGGGTGATGCGACGATATGCCGCATGGTCAGCTCCCCGATCGTACCTAGGCTCAGGATGAGGCGCGTGAGGTCATTCCCGCGGCCTCGAGGAGGTTTGTGATGTTCATCTCACCTCGCTTCATCTGCGTCGCATTGTTCTTTGCTCTCGCCGTGAGCGCATGCTCGGACGATGGTGATTCGCGGCAAGCCGTCACGCCGAGCGCGGAGGAGATCGCGGACTTGCAATACATGCGCGAAGAGGAGAAGCTGGCACGCGATGTGTATCTCGTGCTTTACGAGGAGTGGGGCGCTCAGGTCTTCAGCAACATCGCGGCTTCGGAGCAGACGCATACCGACGCTGTCGCCAAAACGCTCGAGCTCTTTGAGCTCGAAGATCCGGTGGTGGACGACACCATCGGCGTATTCGTAGATCCGAGGCTCGCCGAGCTCTATGACGAGATGATCAATGAGGGGCTGAAGTCCTTGCTCGAAGCGCTGCACGTCGGCGCGACGATCGAGGAGGTCGACATGGTCGACATCCAGTCCGCTATGGACCGCGCCGACGATCCGAGGATCATCTCACTCTACGAGTCGCTACTCTGCGGATCGCGCAATCACCTCCGCGCGTTCACCAGTGAGCTCGAAAACGCCGGACATCCGTATACCGCGCAGTTCCTAGACCCAGCGGAGGTCGAGGCAATAATCTCCGCGCCCCTAGAGCAATGCGGCGCCTAAGCTGGCAGTTAGCCGATAGAGCGGATTCAGGATTTTGCGAGAGTCGTCGTCGAAGCGTGGGATTCTAAGTCCGACGCCTCAGCCTCGCGACGGAGCTCACCGAGCGATCCGGCAACCTCGTCGGCCACAAGCGCATCACGACCACGAACCACTACCTGCATCCCCCCCGCAAAGCCGCGCAGACAGTAGCTACAAACCAGTAGCTACAAACGCCCTTTGAGGTTCACGCCCCAGGCAACATCATGTTTGCCACCGCGCAATTCCGTGCTTTTCCTAAGTCCGACGGGCTGAGAGAGATGCTGTGACCGCGGGGGCAGCGGTACAATCTGCGCGCCAACTAGAACACGAACGCGCTGGACCTCGGATCCCAGCGAAGGCGAGCGTTCCGGTGCCACGGAAGCTTTGTCTTGAGGTCTCTCTTCTTGGCATTGCGCACGCCGAGGAGAATGCCGCTAATCAGCATGCCTGCCGCGCCCGCGGACGTGGATGCCAGACCGATCGTCATGTGCACCGCCCCTGCGTTCGTGCACGATAGACTACCATTGCTTCGCGCACAGCGAGGGATCGCGACTCCGGTGAATATCCATCCGAGGGCAAAGGCGGCGGAGCTTCCGATGAGGCCGTTGCGCGCCCTGAGGCTCCGGTCTTGCGCATCTTCGAAGTGATGGATACGAAACACCTCTCGCTCCGGTCCGCGCAGGCCTTGCACCGTTCGGTGCACGAGGGCCCTCTTCTTCCCGTTGCGAACGCCTGTTCTGTCCGACGCTTTGGGGCAAATGAGCTCGTCGTTGACGGTCTCGCATCTGGCAAAGCCAGCGAACGTCATTACCCAACCAAGCCCAAATGCGCCGGAGGTCAGCGCCAGCCAGAGCCGCGAGGTTTCGACATTGAGCTGAGCCTGTTGGAGCTCCGAAAGGTCGAGCCTCGGAGCTTCGGACGGCAGAGCCCTCGGCTCTGTAATGATTGGCGGCTCGATCTCGCTCCAAACGATACTCTCCTCGGGCTTCGACTCTGTCTGAGACCCCGGTTGCCCGAAGGCGGCTCCCGCGCGACTAGGGACAAAAATCCGAGCAGCAAAACGGTGGGCTCGCCGCGTCTATCGAACATTTCTCCCGCTTCTGCTTTCATCGCGGCTGGCATTCAAAGGCGCCCCTCGATATGGCCCCAGGACGGCGTCGACACCGCCCCTGTCGATCTGCACAATAGACGTCCGTAGGTAGTCATTCCAGCGCACGCCGCGGGATTCGTTTTGCAGCGCGCTGCACGAGTACGGGAGCAGTACGGAGGCGAAGCCGAGTACACCCACGACTTCAACCTTGGCAATATTCCCTGAACCTCGAACACCTTGGGGCCTGCACCTCGAGTGAGCCGGGGAGCGCATCTCCCTTCAGATAGTTCACCCAGTGAAGCTCGTTGTCCTCGGGAGAGCATCGTCACTTCAAAGGCCCTTTCCGGCGCTCAGCCTGAGCCCGATGGACTAAGAGAGCTTAGCGTGGTGCTGAGCGAGGCGAGACTGCCTCAAAGGGCTTCTCCGCAGAAGCCCAGTGGGATCTGACATTCAAACACCTCCTCCCAACCGGTCGGCACCGACGCTTCGGTAAGGCAATAGCACTGGTTAGGATCAGCGGGCTGGTAGACACAGGTCGGGACCTGGGGACTCGCCAGGCATCCCGCCTTACAGCCGAGAAACTGTCGCTGCTTTGCGAGGCAGTCTTCAATGTCCCCCTCCCATAGGGCGCCCCGAACTTCAAAACAGCCCGCCAGTAGTTCGCATTCCGACTCGTCGAGCACCTGACACTCGAGTTCGAGTGATTGGCAATCCTGGCCCGCGGAACCTCCGTTTCCGCCGCCGCCAGTCGCACCGTTTCCGCCCATGCCGGCACCGCCACCCGCACCCGAGCTGCTGTCATCGCATGCAACCGCAAGAAGAAGTCCGAAGCTGAATACGATACCCAGGGACCTAAGCATGATCAGTCCTTTCCGCGATAGCGCTCCCGCAATATACGCCTCTACGGCCTGAATCCGGAGAAGGCGAGCCGCTGTACCGGGGCTTTCGCGACACCGATGGACACCAGTGGGGTCGGACGACCCAACGAAGACTCTGCCGTGTCGTGCAACTACCGGTAACTCAAGGGTGCGGAAGAGAGGACTCGTGTGTTCCTGGAAGGGTGCGAACGGAACGGACGAAGTCCGTGGAGTCGCAGCATTCCAGGGGCAGTACGCAGGCCCGAAGGGCCGAGTACACCGTAGGTGAGAGGCCTCTCGAAGCACGAACGCCGCCCTGGAGAAAGAAGGGTCAGCAGACGTCGGTAGAGGCCACCAAACGACCCTTTCGGGACACGGTGTCCCGGCAGACCACTCGCAAATCGTGGGAGTGGAAGAGCTTCGGAAGGCGGCGAGGGCGCTCGTGCTGCGGGTCGCGGACGCGACGCTCACGTTGCGGTGCGAGCTCGTTCAGCTGGCGCAGCGTCTGCAAGATGCAGCACCTGAGTTTGCTGTCCGTCGGGCGATGGAGCTTGCGAGTTTGGTTCTCACGCTCTCAGCGAAGCCACAGGTCGCCGGCGCAGGTGGGGCACCCGAGGCTGCGGCACCCAACCGTGACCTCTCCGAAGGGAAGGGGCCCACGAGTGACTGGCGGTCGCGCGTGCAAGACAAAGTCCCGTATGGTCTCGGTTCGGATCGACGAAGATGATCTTGCTCGCCTGGATGCGCTGGCTCAGCAGACCAGCTCCTCCCGCGGCACGGTGATCCGCTCCTGTCTCCGAGGCGTGCGCTTGAAGAGCACGATCGACGCTCAAGCACTCACTGAGGTGTCGCGGGTCCACGCTAACCTCAACCGCATCGGCGGGCTACCCAAGCTCGCGATTCGCGAGGGCGTTTCGGACCCATCGAGTCACCGCCGACTGAACCTCGAGCTCATCGACTCGCTCATACATGTCCGCCGCGCGGTGAATCGCCTGGCGGGGCATCGGTGATCGTCCGGCATCAACGGGAGTCAGCGTCGAAACGGGGGTTCCCGCAGCTGGCGCGCTACATCCGGGGGCGAGAGGCAGAGCCACGCGCCACGTGGTTTCTCTCAGGGAACCTTCCCGGCGTCACCGGGCGCGACGACCTCGAGCTCGCCTGCAAGCTCGTCGACGCGGTCCAGGCCCAGAACACCCGCGCTGGGAGCAAGCGCACGTACCACCTCGTCATCTCACTTCACCCCGACGATCGGCGACTCGCACGACAGGAGCTTCAGCAAATTGTGGAACGGCTCCTGGATACTCTGGGATTCTCCGAACACCAGTACATCGCAGTGCGTCACAACGACACCGATCACGAGCACATCCACGTAGCGATCAACAAGATCCATCCGGAGACCTTTCGGATTCATTCGCCCGCCTGGGACCACCAAAAGCTATTCACCGACGCCCGGGCCCTCGAGCGGGAGCTCGGCCTGACACCACTTCGGTCGAGGGCGCGCGAGCGCGAGAGGGTCCCGCAACGAGCCGCAGATTGCGAAGCCCACCATGGAGTCGACAGCTTCGCGCGCTGGGCCCGGGAAAAGCTTCGGCCTACTCTTCACGCGACCGAGTTGCGAAGCTGGGACGACGTGCACGACGTCTGCAGCCGTCTTGGCGTAGTGATTCGCGCGCACGGCAACGGGCTGGTGTTCGAGGACGTAGAGCGCGGCGTACGGGTGAAGGCTTCGTTCGTTTCGAGAGAGCTCAGCAAGACGCGGCTCTGCGAACGGCTCGGAGCGTTTGAGTCGGTGTCGGAGCGACAGCGAGAAGCCGCACAGCGGGCGCCCCATCGGTACTCACCGAGACCGGCTCGGGCGCCCCAGATCCTCTGGAAGGAGTACGAACGGACCCTCCAAGAAGCCCGGACTCGTCGTGAACGCGACTGGGCTCGCTATCGAGACACTGCAGCTGTCGAGCGACGACGTCTCAAGAGCAAATACCGCCAGCAACGACACCTCCTGGCTGCGCTACCCGTATCGGGCTCAGACCGAAAACGTCTGTTCCGACAGCTCGAGCTCCGCGAAACCATCGAAACTCGAGCCCTCAAGCAGAAGCACGCCACCCAGCGGTGGGGGATTCAGAAGAGCCCGCACCCCGGCACGTGGCGTCATTTCGTCGCCACCCGCGCTGCCAATCGCGATGCTCGAGCGATTCGACTTCTGAAGAGTCGGCAGCGCGAACGCGACCGTTCCGGCGAGGAAAGGGAGTTGTGAGATTCAGCGAGGGAGTGGGAGATCCGCTTCGGCGATCCGAACGCGAGACGAGGTGCACCGCAAGTCGACATAACCAGTTAGTACCGCGCAATTCGGCGCTTTTCTTGATCCTGATGGGCTAGCAGAGCGCTTTTCTTGATCCTGATGCGCTAGCAGAGCCCCCGCAATCGCACACGCCCGCCGAGAATTCGGCGGGCTTTCTTTGTGCGGTTGCGGACAGGCTAGGGGCGCTTCTTTATTCCTTCGGTTTTCGGACTCGGTCGCCACGTGGCGTCGTGGCTGGGAAGGTGGTCACTCGGTCCGGGGCCGAGCTCGAAGGTGCCCTCCTGGCCGAGGGCCTCAGCGGCGAGCTCCCAGTTGGCGCACCAAATTCCGAGAGCCACTGGCGCGTAGTAGCGAGAGGTCGTCACGGCGAAGAACTTCACCTCATTCACGTCTCCACCGTCGTCGGTCTGTACTGCGGCTCGTGTCGTCTGACCGTTGTAGGAGGAGGGGGCCCAGCGGCAGACCTCGTAGGCTTCGCCGAAGCGGTCGTACGGTGTTGCGCAGACGTCGAGCGGCTTCTGTAGGGCGTCGTCGGAAAAAAAGAGCTCGCGGAGCGGCAAGCGAGTTGCAGACATCTTTTGGGTGAAAAGACGCACGAACAGAGGGGCGTATGCGGAGGGGTAGCCAACTGCGCAGACGCAAACGATGTGCTCCGTGTTAGCGTCGAAGCGTTCTCCTAGTTCCTTCGCTACGCTCCTCTGGTCTGCGCCCGGGCCGATCCAGCAGGTGCCGAGACCCATTCGCGTCGCATCGACGACGACCCGCTGCAGGCTACGTCCAACGTCGATAACGGCCGCTCGGTCGTAGGGTTCCGGTGCGATGGCGACGAGAAACTCTGATGCGTTGACGACAGGCCAGACCGTGAGAGGCGCCCTGATATACAGCAGCCGCGGCTCTGCTTTACCCAGTGGAGGGCGCTGGAGCTCGCGTTCAACGGCCGCCAGCAGTTCCTTCCGATCTGAATCTGACAGAGGCGTGGTCTGATAGGAGCGACAGGACTTTCGCGCACGGAGCAGCTCGATAGCGGAGAGCCCATCACGTCGGGGGGGCCTTCGCTCGGGCAGTCGGACCAAGAACTTCGAGGTCACGATGTCGAACGCGACGATCAGCAGGAGCGCTGCCGCCAGCAAGAGAAAGACAGCTGAGGCCCAAGGCCCAGCGAGGAGCCAGGTCACGGCGCCCAGCAGCACGAGTAACAATGTGGGCGCTAGCGGGATCAAGTACTGGAGCCAGCCGGTGAACTGCAGTCGCATCTTCAGGCGAACGAGCCGAACCGCCAGCCGTCTGAGGGGCCCAAACCGAATGTCACCGAGCAGTGCGCGCTCATTGGCGCCGAGCCCCGCCATTTCGTCGCGCTGGCGATCAGTCAAGGGGCCTCGCAAAAAGAGGAGGCCCGTCGTCGGCGTCGGACATGCGACGAGGATAGGCCGACACCAGAGGGCAGGCTAACCGTGGGTTTTCGATCTTGGGTACACGGCAGCAACGCGACCCCCTGGGCGCGCAAAGCCCGCCTTTGCTGTCTTCGGTCGGGCTAGAATCCGTGGCGAGGCGGATGGACGAGCTTTCGGAAGAGCAGGAGCATAGCCGAAACAAAGGCCCTCTCTCCGCGACGCCCCAGGCGACATAACATCTAGTACCGCGCAATTCGGCGCTTTTCTTGAGCCCGATGGGCTAAGAGAGCTATAGGCCCCGCAGCGAGCCGCGATTCCCAGGGCTCGGATGTCATGGAAACCGCTCTGCGTCGTATCCTTCTTGGGGGCCTGCTCCTGTTCGCCACATTGGGCATCGTCAGTGTGCTTTGCGCGGCGTTGTTGGAGCCGCTGTATATGGTCGACGTCGTGTTTGACGACGCCTACTACTACTTGCAGGTCGCCTACAACATCGCGCATGGCGCCGGATCGACCTTTGACGGGATCACCAAAACGAACGGCTACCAACCTCTGTGGATGGCGATCGTGGTTGCAATCGAATTCGTCTTCCGTTTCGACAAGACGTTCTTCGTGACCGCGGTCGTTCTGGTTTCTTACGCCGTTGCCGGCGCCTCCGTGCTCTACACTCGTTTCCGTTTCGAGAGGATGCTCGCGATAGCACTGTCGCTCGGGTTGCTTTCCTCCTATGCGCTGTATTCGGGCGTGTGGCGATGGGGGATGGAGACGGTGCTCCTGGCGCCTGTCCTGCCCTGGTTTGTGCTGATATCCATGAAGGAAGATCAGAGAACACGCGACTGGCTCACCGGGCTTCTACTCGTCTACATGGTGAGCATTCGACTGGACGCGCTGAGTGTCGTGGTCGCTTGCGCCACGGTAGATGGTTGGAGCCTCTATCGACGGCAGGGTCTCGCTCCCGCGGTCCGGCGCGCGATCATGTATGGGGCGCCGAGCATCTTGTTCCTCAGCGCCTACGCGGCATTCAACATTGCGATGTTTTCGACTCCAGTCCCTGTCAGCGGTCTTGCGAAGGCGCTTGGGGCCCCTTTGTTTTCGAATTGGGGCCTGGCCGTGCAGTACTTGGGAGAGTCGAAGGCGCTTCTAGCACTTGCTCTCGTTCTTTTCTTGGTGGAGCGAAAGACGAAGTTCTACCGCCAGGACACGTCTCTATATCCTCTGATCGCGTCCTTCAGCTTGGCGATCCTGATCCAGCTCGCGTACTACTTCTCTTTCTCGGGTTGGGGGGCTTGGGGTTGGTACTTCTATAGCAATGCACTGGCATTCGCCCTGGTCCTCGCGCGAATTGTCTACATCAGCTTGAATCAAACGAGCGCGGCGCAATTTCGTTGGGTGCGCACCACGGCGCTGTTGGCGAGTCTAGTCTTTGCGATTTTCATTCCGGCTTATTCCTACGCCCGCGACACTACGAAGTTCGCCAGCGACGCGCCGTTTCATCCCGAGAATCATGTTTTCAACAAACGGACCATCCGAGACCTGCAGACTTGGCTCGATGGTTCGCGTCCGATCACCGTCGCGATGGGAGATCGTTCGGGCGCTCTCGGGTATTGGTCCCCCGAAAACGTTCGCGTCTTCCAGACGGAAGGGCTCGTGGCGAGTGTGGAGTACCTCGAGGCGAGGCAAGAGCAGCTCGGGGAAGAATGGATCATGAACCACATCGCGCCCGACGTGCTCATGGTGGATCGAGGCCATGTGCCTTTGATGGGCTCCCCGGGTCACGAGCAATACGTGGTGATCGAGCCGATTCAAGGACTCGTGACATCAGACAAACTAATGGTTTCCTGCTTCCCACCCGACGCGCTCGAGATGCTCATCGCGGATTCGCCCGACGTCGTGCGGATGCTTTTCGATATGCATGCGAAGGAAGATTGCTCTGCCGAAAACCAAAGTGAAATCAACCGAGTCATCGAGGAGGGGACAGTTCGGCAATTTTCGCTTCCCGAGGAGTACTGAGTCGGTACTCGAAACCGGCTGTAGCGGAAGGGTCGTTGCGCCGCGCATCTTTGGCGCGCGATCGCCGCAAACGCAAAGTCTGCACGCGCCGCTGGGACAAAACACTGGTTTCCACGTGGATTGGCTTGGCACGGCCCTTGCTAATTCGAAGCGACGCGGAGGTGCTTCATGCGTTTACGCGTGCGTCTGCGTGTGGCTGCGCTGGCTTGGGTCGCGTTGGCCGTGGGCTGTGGCAACGAAGAGGGCGTGCCAACTGCTGAGCTCTTTGCCGACCCCGAGGTGTGCGACCCGCCGTGCGAGGTTTTGATCGATTCCGGCATCGACGCCGCCGGGCAATCGTTGACGTTCACCTGGGACGTCGGTGACGGTCCGTTCGAGGACGAAGAGCGATTGCTGCACCGCTTTGAGGCTGCTGGGACGTACGAGGTTTCGGAGCGTAGTCGATATAAACGCCCTTTCAGCTTCGCGCCCCAGGCGACATAACATCTAGTACCGCGCAATTCGGCGCTTTTCTTGAGCCCGATGGGCTAAGAGAGTTTCGTTCGGACCGGCCGGCAGAGCTAGAGGACTACTGGCACGAGCAATACCCGGACATCCGCCACGTACAGGAGAACCTAGCCGCCGCCGACTGTCTCGGCTGGACACCCATCGCCAACTTCCACCTACCCGATGAAGCCTGGACCGTG
>Ga0111160_1064_pt1 | contig 28630 bp, 28 predicted proteins | sample DeeMarSeWOR28_12_FD_80265 | JGI IMG/M metagenome (GOLD analysis project Ga0111160, IMG submission 80265) | Myxococcales bacterium SG8_38_1
CGGCGTTGTCTCCGCCTATCTTGCGGATTGGCGAGACGAGACGCACGAAATGGGGCGAGTCAGGCGAGTTGTGGATGTAGCAGTCGAGCCCCACCGCCAGAAGATCCAGCATCGCCGAGTAGCCCTCGGCGAGCTCGTTGTCGCGCGTCAGTAGCCGCCGCCAGCGGAACTTCCTCTCATAGCTCTGCAAGAGGGCGAGGAGATCCCTGAACGCTTTAGCATCGGCGCGGCGCGTCACTCCCAACATGGGCCGTCTTTACCCTCAAGAGAGGCGCTTTTCCAACGCTTCTGGCCGCACCAGGTCGTTTTCGCACCAGTATTGGTGTTTCTTTCGTAGCGTAGCGGGGCCTTCTCGTGGTTTAGTCTCGGCCAGCCCTGCGCACGGATTGGAGAGAATTGATGACCCGCCGCCTTGCCGCCGCCTTCCTTCTGGTAGGTGCGCTCACCCCCGCACTCGCGAGCGCCAACCCCGAACCGACCGCGTACGACACGCGGAGTATATCCATGGGCCTCACGGGCACGACCTATCTAGAGCGAGCGTCCGCGCTCGTGCTGAACCCCGCCAACATGGAGGGGATCGGCAAGCTCGGCTTCACCTTCAACTTCACCGGTCTGTTCACGAGACAGATCGCGCCCGTGCAGGGCCCGAACACCGAAGGGCGATCGAGCCTCGGGTTCGGCCCAATCCCGTCGGGCTTCATCGCGGGCCGAATCGCGCCGCGTGTCGTCTTTGGTGCGGGCATCGTCATCGAGACGGGGTACGGCTCGTCATTCGATAACGTCGTGTGTCTCGATGGTGCGCCCGTCACACCCGACCCGAGCACGACGCCCGGCGCGGACAATTACGTGCCCTCGACGGACCCTGCGACATGCAGAAACGCCCAACCAGAAGACCTCAACGTCACCTTCTTCGTAGGCGAGGCCTCGATCGGGACCTCGTACCGCATCAACGACAAGTTCTGGTTGGGCGTCGCATTGCGTCTTCCATTCTCGAAGCAGGTCGCGGACCTCTACCAGAACGTGGGCGCGGCACCGCCCCTCAATACGGTCGCGTACGGCCGCATCAATAACGACTTGAGCGGAGTCGGTTTCCCCTCCCCGCGAATCGGCATCACCATCAAGCCACACCACAAGGTCAACATCGGCATCATGTATCGCATGTGGTCGAGGATTAAGCTCACTGGGGAGACGAAAACACTGGAAGTGGACAACCCATCGCTGGCGCCCCTCCTGAGCGATCGAACGCTCGACGCGACCGCCGATTGGAACATCCCCCATGCCCTCCAGTTCGGCGTTTCTTACAAGGCCAATCAGCGCCTGCTGCTCGCCTGGGAGCTCCGCCTCCAGTTCCACGGCGCCAAGAACCAGGGCAATCAAAATCAGACGGTCAACTCGGTGGTGCCCCCCCTGGTGCCGGGCGGAGACCCGCTCTTGATCACCACTGTCGTTGGTTTCGGCTGGGAGACGGTCTGGAGCGCGAAGTTCGGTGTCGAATATCGCTTCCGAAAGGCGGACGTGATGTCTTTCCGGGGCGGTCTGAACGTCGCCAGGGCAGCCGCGAATGGGGCATGGTCACAGTACTTCACGCCACCGCCGGGCATCAGCGTGACCCCGACGATGGGCTTCGGCTTCTACTGGGACGATCGCAACGACCCCAACCTCAAGGACAAGTACCAGCTCGACATCGGTACGCTCTTTTCGTACAGCGGCACCAAGATCGGCAACGAATACATCGGAACGACCCAGCAGGTTCCTGGGGGCGAGGACGAGATTCTATGCTCATCGGACCAGGTCGTTCGCACCGGCTGCCCCGGCCGGATCGGCGTCTTCACCTACTGGGCATCGGTGGCGTTCACGCTTCAGTACTGACGTCAGCCCGCCGGCTCCAACAGCACCTTGACGGCTCCGGACTTCCTATGATTCGCGGCAGCCGAGAGAGCTTTTCGGTAGTCGGCGAGCGCAAAGCTGTGCGTGACCATATCTTCGACGGGAGCCCGGCTCTCCACCAGTAGATCGTGCGTGATCTCGAACGTGTGCCGCCGCTGGCCGCGCCAGTTCTCGAGGCCGTATCCGACGAACCCCTTCACGTCGAGCTCGCGGGCCCAGAGGAAGCTCAGGTCGAGCTTGGGAATTTCGGGCGCGCATCCGAGCACGACGATGCGAGCGCGCGGCGTCGCGTATCGGAGGCACTGATCGAGCGAGGCAGCGTTGCCGACGCAATCGAAGATCAGCGGGAAGCCGCCGCCCGCATAGACCTCAGCGCCGATGATCGGCTTGTAGCCTTTCGCGCCGGTATCGAGGAGCGCGCTCCGCGCTTCGGCGCCAGGCGAGACGATAGCGCTCGCGCCAAAGCTCTTGGCGAGGGTGGCCTCATGCGCGCGCTTCACTTGAGCGAGGAGCTCGCCTCGATAGCCGGCCGCGCGCAGCGACCAGATGGTTCCGAGGGCGATCGGCCCGCTTCCGATCACCAGCACTGGGCCGTCTCCAAACGGCTGCACGTTCAGGGCGGCGTGCATTCCAATCGAAAGCGGCTCGATGAGCGCGGCCGTGTGATTGGAGAGCCCGTCGTCGACGGCGAATAGGTGACTCTCGTGCGCGATGGTGCGTTCCCCCCAGCCACCTGGAAGCCCGGCGTGGTAGCCGACGATTGTTCCACGTTGAAATGGCTCACCAGAGAGTCGAAGGGCGCCGGTATCGCCGGCGCGACCACAGGTGCAATGGAGGCCGCTCGCGCAGGAGCTGCATCGTTCGGCGCCCGTGAAGCCGCGCATCGTGCACGAGATGAATGGATCGACTGCAACGCGTTGCCCTACTTCCACCCGCCGGACTCCGGGACCAACCTCGGCCACTCGAGCAAGGATCTCGTGCCCCAAGATCGCCGGAAAGGATCCGAACGGCTCCATGCTGGGGCTCGAATTGAAGGTCAGCGTAGAGACGTCCGTGCCGCAAACGCCGGCGGCCACGATGTCGAGCTTCACCCAGTCATCTGCGGGCAAAGATGGCTCGGCAACCTCGCCGTAGCGGACCCCACTCAAACCGCCGAAGAGCGCCGACTCCGTGACGCCTCCAAGGCCCTTGCCGATGAGGTAGCCGGGGATGGAGACGTTGAACGTGACTGCGCGCATGGCTGGGAGTCTTTCACCCGGCGGCGTGCGCGTCGAGCCAGCCCGCGATGCGCGGCCAGACTTCCCGGCGCGCGGGCTTGCTGACGATCATCTCGACGTGGCGGTAGTCTCTGCTGAAGCCCTGCTCGACACCGAGCAAAACCCACTCTTTGTCCTCCGCGCCAAAGACGTCGAACATGAATCGGCAGCCGGGCACGGGATCCGTCTCGTCGTTGGCGGCGGCAAACGCCAGAAGCGGCACCTTCGCGTCGCGAACGCCGTCCCAATATTTCCATCGAAAGAAGTCGAGCATGTAGCCCCGCGATTCGGGCTCCGGGCCGAGACGAAACAGCCCGGCGGGAACACGGCCGGCGAGCGTGAGCACGGTCCACGCGGCCGCACGCGGCAGCGGGCGCTTCAGCCACTCGTCGCCCTCGGTGATGTTGGCGCCAAGCACGACGGCGGATTGGATCTGGTCCTCGACGAGCCAGCCGCCGCCGATGGCGCCTAGGATCGCGACGCCACCCCACGAGTGCCCGACCCAATGCGCGCGCCCTCCCCGTTCGCTTTGTAGCAACCCTTGTACCGCGGGAAGGTCGAAGCGCATTTGATCCTCGGCCGTCCAGGTCCGATAGCGCCGGTCGCGTGGCGAGCGCCCGTGACCGCGCACCTCGGGAATCCAAACGTCGAAGCCGCGGTCTCGAAGGTAGAAACCGAGCCCCAAGCCCTTGTCCGACACCCAGAAGCTCCGCTGACAGAACGTCCCGTGAACGAGGATCACGGGCTCACCTGGCGATGCGCTCGCACCGAGCCGCGTCACCGCAAGCTCCACGCCGTCCTCGGTTTGAACCCGATACAGGCGCGCAGCCTCCGGCCCGATTCGGTCGTTTTCAACCGGTATCGGCGCTCGATCGGCCATTGCGCCGACTCTAGCAGGCGCGGTACCTTCGCAGAATGACGAACGTCGCCGTTTTGGGCGCGGGGGCCTTTGGGACCGCCCTCGCGATTCACAGCCACTCGCTCGGCCACCGGACACGTGTCTGGGCCTTCGACAAGGGCCTCCCCGAGGAGGTTGCTGAAAAGGGTGAGAACAAGCCATACCTGCCCGGCTTCACCGTGCCACCCGACATGCAGTTCACGAACGACATGGCCGAAGCATTGGAGGGCGCCAACTTGGTCATGCTGGCCGTGCCCTCCGGATTCATGCGCTCGGTCACGAAGCAAGCGGCCCCGCACATCCCCAGGGACTCGCTGATCACCTCGACGGCGAAAGGCATCGAACAGGACAGCCTCGCGATGATGAGCGAGGTCATCGCGGAAACCCTCCCCGATCATGCCTCGCATGCAACCTATCTATCCGGGCCAAGCTTCGCGAAGGACCTCGCGTCCCGACTCCCCGCCGACGTGAGCCTCGCCGCTGCCGACATCGAAACGGCCCGCGGCGTACAGGAGATCCTCCACTCGCCGCTCCTCCGCGTGTACGCCAGTGACGACGTCATCGGCGTGCAACTCGGCGGTGCGCTCAAGAACGTCATCGCGGTCGCATGCGGCGCTGCGTTTGGGCTCGGCATGGGCGCCTCGGCGTTGGCCGCCGTGATGACACGCGGCCTGGCAGAGCTCGCACGCCTCGGCGTGGCGCTAGGCGCGAACCCCCTGACCTTCCTCGGCTTGGCCGGGGTGGGAGACTTGACGCTCACCTGCCACGGGGAGCTCTCGCGCAACCGACAACTCGGCGTTCAGCTTGCCAGCGGAAGGACCGCGCAAGAAGTCGTGTCGTCGCAGAAGGCCGTGGCCGAAGGTTATCGAACGGCGGCTGCGGTCCACGCCCTCTCAGAGCGCACCGGCGTCGAAATGCCGATCTCGGAAGCTGTCTATCTCGTCTGCCACCAGGGCGCGTCGATCCGCGACGAGGCGACGCGCCTGATGACTCGCCCTCGAAAAGACGAGCTCGCAGGGATTTTCCATCCCAAGGGCTGAGCTACCCGTACTTCCGCTCGTGCTCTTTGAGGGTGCCGCTGACCTTGTCGAGGGCCTGCAGGATGCGGGCGTGAATCGACGCGCCTTGATTCCGGTCCGCGGTCAACACGGCCGTGTGCGCGGCACAGAGATTCTCGGCGTCGCGCCAGCGCTCGGCGAGTGACTCGGCCCAGTTCCGGAAATCGGCTGCAGCGCCGGCACGTCGCTCGAGGGCCTTCGCAAGCGTCGGATGAAAGCTGAAGAGATCGACACGCCCGAAGGCGCGAGCAAGCTTGGGCAGACGAACATACATCAAGGTGTCGTCGACGTGAATGGTCTTCGACGCACGGTGGAACGCGAGCACTGACGAGAAGTGAATGTGCTCGTTACTGGAGATGAAATCGACACCACGGGGGACCGAGAAATCGAAATCATCACGAAACATCGTGTGAAGCTCCGCACTCTCCGTGAGCTCCAGTTGCCAGGGAAGCTCGGGGAAGCGCGAGACGTGCCGCGCCGTACCGTAGAGCTTTGCGTCCGGAAATTGCTCGTGCATGCGTCGCACGTGAATCGTGTGAAATGGATGAAGGTTCAGAATCGCCTCGATGTCCGCGCCGCCGTTCGTCAGGTCACGAACCTCGCGCACGTCGGAATCGCCGAGCGTATATGCGTCGAGAAGCACGAATTTCCCGCTCGCTCGCTTCACCAGTGAAACATGCGTTCCCACCTCGATGACGCCAGCGGCCTTGAACGAACCACGGATGTTCCAGAAACCATCGCCAACTCGGATCATGCAGCGCTCCAATCACCGTAGTTCTGACACAAAACCACAGGGAGTGCGCCCCGATTTGGCACCAAGAGCTCATGCACATGCCGGGTTTGTTCCTGTCCCCTGGCCCAGTCTGCGAGTGACGGCTAGGCTTCGCACATGTCTGACGTGCCTGTTTACATGATCGCCAACTTCGTAGTTCACGATGCTGATACGTACCGCAAGTACGAAAAGGGTTTCTTCCCGATTCTCAAGCGGCATGGGGGTGAGTTCTTCACCTACGACGACAACCATGCGACATTCGAGGGCGACAGCCCGCGCGAGGGGCGCCTCGTGCTGTTCAAATTCCCGAACGAGCAGGCTGCACGGGACTGGTTTGACGACCCGGAATACCAGGCGATCTCGGAGCATCGCCGCGCTGGCACCTCGATGCGTTTCCTGACGATGGTGCACGGCCTGCCGCCCCGAAAGTAACATTGTTTTCCTGGATATTTTCTGGTGTACTGATCACTCGGTCCGCCCAAATGAAGGAGCCTCGCCCCATGAAGCACACGTTGATTCTCGCCTTGATTGTACTCTTCTCCTCGAGCGCGAGCGCGCAGGATGTATGCCCCGAATTTGCAAACATGGTCAGCGTCATCAGCGAGGACGGCAAGTCGAGTAAGGAGCTCTCGCTGGAGAGAGCCGTCGCCAAACAAAAGAAGAAGGGGATTTACCGCGGCTACGACAACAGCGTGAGGCTCGAGGGAGCCACCGCGAAGGTCAGCGTCAAGTCGAGACAGAAGTTCGCGTTCAAACCCATCAACCCGCAGGTGCACCCTGCACAGCAGATCAAGCTCTACCCCTTCAAGACAGCGAAGTCCTACCGAGAGCTCGTGGTCGGTGGGGTGAACACCTTCGGCGGCAGCAAGAATCGTAAATCCACGGATAACGCGATCCTGCTGAACCTCGAGAAGATCAAGGACGGCTGCTACGAGGTTTCCTCCACGGCACCGCTGCCGGCTGGGGAATACGCCTTCAGCTTGGGTGGCCAAGGCTCTTCGGCCGACGTGGCAGGCACGGCCGCCGGCTACGGCTCGACCACGCAAGGTCAGACCTGGTTTGGCTTCTCGGTCAAGTAGCGCTACTCACGGACCTCGAGCGTAGCAGCCGCCGGCCAAGGGTCGCTTCCCAAGAACGTCAGGCCCGTCGCGTCACCGCGCAGGTGCCCGGCAAAGAACGCGGTCACGAAGGAAGCGGTGTAGCCGTTCGCCTCGCCAACGGCGACATACGTGAATGGCTCGCCACTCGTTTGCCGAATGCCTTCCCCGCAGCCTGGGGCGAAGCCTTCGGTGAGGCCGGCGATGTTCGTGACCGACCAATGCCCGGCATCCGCGATCGCGAGCTTGTACGCGGGCGTGTTGGCCTTGTTGAAGTTCTCGCGGATGAACACGTTGCCTGGCACACCGACGCTGTTGTCTTCGGTTGCTTCGAGGAGCCCCAGGGGGATCGTGATGTTCTCCATCAGCACCTCGCCGTAGAGCACGTTCTCCATGGGCGCCGCCATCCCTACGACTGCGGCGATGCGCGAGTCGTTCTGTGCGACCCGCCCGGCGGTCACCGAGCCGATGCTGTGGCCGAGCAAACCGATCTGAGACGCGATCGCTGTGACGCCTTCTGGAAGGACGTCGCCTGCGAGCACGGCATCCAGGAGCGCACGCACGTCGGCTTCACGCAGGTCGACGAGGTCGTTCGACAGCGGTGACTGCGTGCCCTCGAGTGCGTCATAGAGCGTGTCGCCTTCGTGGTCGGCTGAGACCACGACGAAGCCATGCGAGACGAGGTGCGCGATGACCGCGTGCGCAGACCAGCGGGTGCAAGTGTAGCAGTGTGTGTACAAGACCACCGGGTAGTCACCTGCGACTGGCGATGCTTCGCGCGTCGCCGCGGTCGTCGTCGCCACACAATCTGCAGGCGCTGCGTCCAAGAGCGGAGACAGTGCGTCGCGTCGATCTGCGTCTTGCTCGAAGTCGAGCACCGCGGAAGGCGCGCCTGGGCTCGCCGTTGGGTACCAAACCTCGACCGGCAAGGTCCGCGCCCGTGAATCGTCGGTCAAGCTCGTCGTCGTCACCCCAATCGCTGCGGGGCCGGGCATCGTGTAATCCGGCACTTCACCGCCGCCGCCGAAACCTCCGGTACCCCCGCTGCCGGCGCTCCCGTTCTCCGAGCTCCCGCATCCAATGATCGTCAGGGCGAGAAGCCCAAGCACCAACAACGAGCGAAACTTCATCCGCGCACGGTACGGGAAACTCTCCGACTTCGCTAAGAGAGTTTCGCTTCGAGCCGCTTGACACCCCCGCTCCGCCCGTTTCTACTGGCGGCCCGATGGAAATGCGAAACGCTCTGGCCCTAATTACGGGTGCGTCCGGCGGCATCGGCGCGGCAACCGCCCGCGCGATGGCGGCGGCGGGAGCGAAGGTCGTGCTGCTCGCCCGAACCCAATCGAAGCTGGACGCGGTTGCGGCGGACATTCGTACGGCGGGCGGCGAGGCTTTCGTCTATCCGTGTGATTTGAGCGACGCGGATGCGGTGAATGCGACGGCCGAGCGGATCAAGGCCGAGGTCGGCGTCCCCGACATTCTCGTCAACAATGCGGGAGCGGGCCGATGGCTCGCCGTCGAGGAGACGGATGCCGAAGAGGCCGTCGCGATGATGTCGACGCCCTACTTCGCCGCGTTCTTCATGACGCGAGCGTTTGTCCACGAGATGGTTCGGCGGGGAAGCGGCCGAATCGCCAACGTGAACTCGCCGATGGCCTATCTCGTGATCCCCGGCGCAACCGGGTATGCGGCGTGCAGGTGCGCGCTTCGCGGCTTCAACGATTCGCTACGCGCCGAGCTCCGCGGGACCGGCGTCGGCGTGACGCATCTCGTCTTCGGTGAAGTGACTAGTGACTACTTCGAGAACAACCCCGGCTCGCACGAGCGGATCCCTAGCATCGGAAAGATGATCCCGGTGCTCACTCCGGAAAAGACCGCAGAATACATCGTCCGCGCGATCGCCGCCGACAAAGACGAGATTGTGCGCCCTCTTATGATGAAGATGATCCTGATCTTTGCGCGCCTGATGCCCCGCACCTCGGCCTGGTTAAACGCAAGAACCGGCTGGCAACGCCCCCCGCTGCTGCCTTAGCGACAAGACACACGCGCAGTCATCGCTCGACGTAAAGGAGGGCGCCGCGGGCTCCTTCGAGCGTGATGGTGAGTACGTCACCGTCGATGGTGGTGGGAAGCGGCATGCCCGTGTCGGGGTCGAGCAGGGTTGTTGCCGTGGCTTCATCAGGAATGCGGAGCTGCTCTTCGAGCGATCCGTAGCTCTCGTTGAATAGATAGTAGAGGTCACCGCCACTTACTCGGCGATGCGTCAGCGAGAGCGCCAGGCCTTCGGGCCTCAACGGAACGAGGGCCGGCGAAACACCGGCAGCGGCAAGCGCTGGCACGAGCTCTTCGACCGTCGCCAAGGAAGACACAGTCGCGCGGAGCCTCTCGACCAGAGTCGCAATCGTCGCGTCCCTCGATACCGCGTCGACGAGCCCATCGGCGCGCTCGGGAAACGCACCGAGCCAGATCACGGGCACGCCGCCGTCGGCGGCCGCTTGAACCGCAGTCAAGACCGCAGGGTCGACGGCGTGGACGTCGCTGACGAGCAGCGCACCAAACGAAGCCTCGCCCACCGTTAGCCCACTAGCCTGCGCAACGGCGCCCGCGAGCGCGGCGCGGCTGACGCGGGTGTAAGTGAACCCGGCTCTCCTCAGCGAGCGACTGATCTCCGATTCGAAGCGGCCGGGCTCTACGCCGAAGCTTGGGAAGTTCTGCACCTTCCACTCCGGATAGAGCCAAGCCACCTCGGTCACAGCTGACCCGCGACTCATTGCATAGCCGAGACGGGCGCTCATGCGATTCAGCGCAGGAAGCTCAGCCCAGATCTCGGCCTCGGGGTTTAGGTCGAACGAGAGATCGGTCGGGCCGGTGGTGACCGCGCTGTCTTCGCGCGGGTGGAACGGGAACCAGCGCTCCCCATCGGTGTGCAGATACGGATACGGATGACCGTGCAGCATCAAGCGGTTGATGCCGGCGCTGAACGCTCGCCCGAATACGAGCCGCACCTCTTCGGAAGTCAGCTCGCGCGCGCCGAGCGTGACGAGCGTCTCGCTGCTCGCAAAGCGCCTGCCGTTGACCTCCGCGGCCGACGCCGCCAAGCGGAGAAAGTCATAGGAGCCTCCGGCGTAAAGCCCCTCCGACTCCGGCACATCCGAAAGTGCATATGCGTCGAGCACGTCCGCGTAGCCTCCGTGTGCCTGCAAACGAAGCGAGATGCCGCGCTCTTCGACCCACGCATCGACGACCTCGAGCATCTCCTCAGTAAACCGTGAGCCGCGAAAGGCCTCGTAGTCTTCGCGGGCACGCGCGCCCCGGTCGTCGGTCGCCTGATATCGAGCAGGGGGCTCACCAAAGATGTTGACGTACTCGGACTCCCCGCCCTCTAGAAACAGGAACGGCAGGAAAGGCGTAACGTCATACCCGAGGCTCGACTCGAACGCCTGGCCGAAAGCTGTCGTCCAGGGAAGCTCGCCGACTAGCTCGAAGCTGTCGACGAAGACAGCGCGCGGCAGGCAATCGCCAACGGCGCCGACCCATGCGTCGAGCTGGCGCTCGAGAAAACCGTCGATGCCGCGCCGATCGAGGTGGTCGACCACCCTCGCCTGCTCGAGCGGTGCCGCGTACGCGTTGCCGAGCGGATAGTGCTGCGTTCGATTCTCGTAGATCGCGAACACACGATGGGTTCCCGCCGGAACTTCCCAGGTCAGCGTATCGCCTTCGACGTTGGATCCGAGGTCGACCACCTCACCTAGAACCACTGGCGCGTCGTCGGGCTCATCGAGCACCTCGGTCGCGAGCACCGACACCAGCACGCTCTCCTCGTCAAAGCCGTCGATGGCAGGAAGGATGCTGTTGGTCGCGTCGATCCATGCGGGCGGCGCCGCCTCCGGCAACGGGCCCTGATGGCTTGCCGGCCCCGTCAGAGTTTGTTCGGCCGCGACGAGCTGCCGCGCACCGTCGTCACCGACATTCGGGCCGCCCGTCGACCAGCCGCTTCCAAGCGTGAGGTCCCAAGAGAGCCCGAGATCGCGCGCGGCGCAGGCGGCCGTCCGCAGGTGCGCCAAAAAGGCAGGCTCTCCCACCGTGCGAATCGACTCATCCTCACGAAGGTCGGCGTTGGTGACGGCCGCCATGAAGGGTTGAATCTCCACCGCGCTGTACCCGAGGTCCGCGAGCTCGCGGAGCTCTTCTCGGAGCGTCGCATCGTCGACACTTCCCCCCGGCCACCACCAACGCGCCTGCGGTCCAAACTCCCGAGGCGGGTCGGCGAAGACGCGCCGGGAGAACGTGTTCTCGTCCATCGGAGCAGGAGCCGTCGTGCTGCTGCAGCCGAGCCCGATGAGCGCGGCCCCGGTAAACGCGACCAATCGAAACATAGCCGCGTGGTAGCACAAAACGGGCAGTGCCCCTATGGTCCGGAGCATGCTGAATGCGCTCGCAAAAGGAGTTTGGGTCGCTTGGGCGCCCCAGAGTTTCTATGGTTTGCAGCTTGGTGCTCGGATGACCGTGGTGCGCCTCGGTGACGGCACCCTGTTTCTACATTCACCGATCGCGATCGACGAGGCGCTGAAAGCTGAGATCGACGCGCTTGGCGACGTTGGCCACATCGTCGCGCCAAACCTGTTTCATCATTTGCATGCGGGAAGTGCAGCGGAGCACTATCCTCGCGCCAAGCTGCACATCGCGCCCGGCCTTGCCAAGAAGCGCCCCGACCTCGCCGCCGGCGCCGTACTGAGCGCCACGGCGGATCCAAGCTGGCGCGGTGAAATCGAGTCGATGCCCATCGAGGGAACGATTCTCCACGAGACTGCGTTCGTGCACCACCCAACGGGCACGCTGATCTGCTCCGACCTGATCGAGAACTTCGAGACATCGGATACTTGGTTGACCCGCGCGTACCTGAAGATCGGTGGCATCTACGGCAAGCCAGGCCTCAGCCGCGCGCTTCGCATCGCTTTCCGCGACAAGAAGGCCGCCCGCCGGAGCATCGACGCCATCCTCGCGCGTCCGTTCGATCGCATCTCGCTTGCGCATGGCGATCCGATCACGAGCGGCGGAAATGAGGCAGTTCGCGCTAGCTACGCCTGGCTTCGTGCTTGAGGAAGCCTCGACCGAATCAAAAGCTGAGGGTCGCGGCGCCTTGCTTGACGACTTCGAGCATGGCCGGCGCCCCCGCGATGGTCACTCCGTCGAGCAGGTCGTCCTCCGCGTAGCCGCGAACTTTCGCGCACGGGGGGCAAACCAGCACCTTGCCACCGCCAGACATCAGGTTCCCGATCAAGTCTTTGAGCGATGGATCGAGCGGGTTGAGATGCGCGACCTCGGCTGCTCCTTTCCGTACCCAATCGACACCCGAAGCCACGAGAAATACCGTCACCTCGAGATCAGACGCGATGCCCGCGTTGGCGATGCTCCAAGCGACCGAGGAGCGCTCGTCATCGAAACCACGCGAAATCACGATCACCAGCTTTTTCGTCTCTGCCATCATTCACCTCCGCTCCCTCGAGCGTCACGATGATACGCAGATGGGGTGGACGAATCTACGCCCATCCCGCCGAGCTTGACGCGACGCGCCACGGCTGTTGAAATATCGTCGCGATGCAACGATGGGACGCCGGTGAGATGGGATGCGGACAGCTCGTCTTCGAGCTTCGCCGCCGTCTGCTCGACATCAGCCCAGGCGAGACACTCGAGGTAGTGTCGCAAAGCCCGGGCGCGCCAACGGACCTCCCCGCCTGGTGCCGCATGACCGGCCATACCTTGCTCAAGGCCGAGCATCCCGTCTACCTGATCAAACGAAGAGACGACTAGCCGCGGCGGGCTCACGCTCGAACCCGGCCGCCTATTGCCAATTCCCGATTAATTTCGAGGGCGTGCGCAGGTCACTCGTTCCGCGCTGCTCTTTCCACGGAAGCTCACACGGGACCTCCAACGGTAGGCGCCCAGGATGGTGCTCCTAGGTCAGAGCGCTCACCGCGGTGGTGGGGCTCGGCGGACCTCAGAAAAGGAGATCACATGCAATCCATCAATGTCATTCCGCCACTCGTCGGCGGCGCGCTCGTGGGCGTCAGCGCAGGCGGTTACTGGCTCACACACGGCCGCATTGCCGGCGTGAGCGGGCTCTGCGCGAGCCTGCTCGACCCCACGGATCGGGCGCGCGGGGTCAAAGCTGCGTTCCTCGCGGGACTCGTCCTTTGCGGCGCGCTCATCGCGAGCATGACCCCATCCGCCTTCGCGAATACCACTAGCGTGCCTGTCGCGGCGGTCATCGTCGCGGGAGTCGTCGTTGGCTACGGGTCACGCCTCGGCAACGGCTGCACCAGCGGCCACGGCCTCTGCGGCACGGGTCGCCTCTCACCGCGCTCGCTGGTCGCCGGCGCGCTCTTCACCCTGGGCGGCGCCTCGAGCTTGCTCCTCACCAACGCCGTGATGGGGGGTCTCCAATGAACCGCCTACTCGCATTCGTCTGGGGCAGCCTCTTCGCCCTCGGTCTCGGAATCGCAGGCGTCGCACGCCCGTCGACCATTCTCGGCCACCTCGACCTCTTCGGAGCGTGGGACCCGACCCTATTGACGGCGCTGTGTTCGGGCGCGTTCGTGTATGGAATCTTCTATCACGCAGTGACGCGGTTCACTGGCAGCGCCGCCGCCATGCAACGAACCCCGCCGACGAACCGCAAGATCGACCGACCTCTCGTTCTCGGGGCGGCGCTCTTCGGCGCGGGCTGGGGGATCGCTGGCATGTGTCCTGGCGCCGCGCTTGCAAGCGCCGCGCATCCAGACGGCCGCGTGTTCGTCTTCGTGCTCGCCATGTGCGCCGGCATGCTGGCCCACGGCCCCACGCGGGCGAAGCTCACAAGGACGGCGCCGCGAGGTGGTCTATCGCGCTTCGAGGCGAGTGCACGCTGACGGGGGGTGCGGGGCTTAGAAGCGCGAGGCCGTGATCTCGATATCGGCGTACCGCCACGCGGCCTCAAAGCGGCGCTGCGCCTCGGCGGCCTCTTGCTTCTTACCCTGCGCGCGCAAGCTCTGGGCCAATCCCAACAGCGACCAGCCGTTGTCGGGGAAACGCGCGAGGTCCTCGCGATAGATCTTCTCGGCCGCGCGAGCGCGACCTGCTTCGAGCAGAATCGCGCCGAGATTGTGGCGAACCGGGTAGAACCAATCGGGTGGCTCGCCGTAGATGAGAGCGTCTTCGATCGCGATTGCTTTGCGGAGCTCGGCGACGGCTGTCTTGATGTCTTTGCGCGCCGCTGCGATTTCCGCATGGAGCACTGCGGCCGCGATTTCCGCCAGCGAGGTCATCGGATTGAGGCCCCAGATGCGAAGCGGCGCGAGACGTGGATCGGCTGCTATCGCGCGGACCTGCGCGAGCTCCGCCCTCGCCTCATCGAGCTTTCCCGCACGCGCGTAGGCGATGCCGCGGGCATAGTGCCAGACCGCGGTCGGGTAGAGCAGGTCCTCCTCGGGAGCGGGCTCGGCCAAGATCTCGTCCCACTTCCCGAACCGCACGAGGGCGTAGTAGGGAATCGCGGAGAAGTGTTGAAGCATTGCCAGCTCGGGCTCTCGCATCAAGGACACTTCGACGTGGCCCGCCGTGTGGCGCGCGGCCGCGAGCGCGTCCGCGCTTCGGCCTTCCATCGTCGTAGTCGCCCAAAGGAAATGATGGTTGTGCGGCACATACGCGACTGGGTAGATGCCCTGGGCGCGGCATTGGGTGACGTAGTCATCGTCGGCTTCGACAGCCAGCTCGTTTGCAAGGGAGCCGTCGTGGTAGCGCCCTACGCGGATGTAGATGTGCGAGGGCATGTGCACCAAGTGACCAGCACCCGGCACGACGCGCCGCAGTCTGTCCGCCGGAGCCACCCCACGCTCTGGCTGCTCCTGTTCCACTGCGTGGATGTAGAAATGATTTGCGCCCGGGTGATCCGGTTCGTTCTCGATGACGAAGTCGAGCGTCGCCAAAACCTCTTCGGTGAGCGGCTTCGGCTCCCCGTCTTCGGTCCAGTACGCCCACGGCATCGTGTCCATCATCGCTTCGGCGAAGAGGGTTTGAATTTGCATGTCGTCTGGGAATCGCTTTGCCACAGAACGCATCGCGTCGGCGTAAGCGAGATCGAGCGCTGCACGGTCCTCCGGCGGCGTTGCTACATAGCGGTTCTGCAACGCTTCAATCAGCGCGCGCTCCTTCGCGCTTGCGTGCTCGACCCTAGCAACGGCCTCGCCGAGCGTCCGGTATGCGTTCATCTCGCGTTCGGGGGACGGTACGGGATCATTGATGTTGGGACCCAACACGAGCGCGGCTCCCCAGAAGCAGATTGCGCATTCGTCGTCGATTCGTGCGGCCTCTCGAAACGAACGTTCAGCCTCCAAGTGATTGAAGCCGTAGGCGAGTGTCAGCGCCTGATCGAAGTAGCGTTGCGCCAACTCGGAATCGGACGAAATCGCCCAGTGCAGATTGCCCATGCCCTCGAGTAGCGGGGCCGTGCGCGCTGGATCCTCGACGGAGATCGGGGTCGTCCTCGCCTGCTCCGCCTTGGGGGACGCGGCGCAAGCGTACGCGAACAGCAGCATGAAGGGGATCAGTCGATGCGACACATTCATCATGCTCCTCCAGACGGTCCTCATACACCCGTACCCGCTCGCGAGGGCAGTCCGCGCCCAGGGACCCGCCTCTATGCCGAGTGGTGCGTCTGGAGTTGCTGCATCAGCTTCGCGGTCGCCGCGGCACGCGCTTCGAAGCCCTGGGCGGCATAGAGCTCCACCGCGCGTTGGTAGGCCATCCAGGCATCGAGGTCCCTGCCCATCTTGTGCAGCAGCTCGCCCTTTCGATGAGACCATCGGGGCTCATTGGGCTTCTTCTTCTCCATTCGCTCATAGAGCTCGAGCGCTTCCGCGACTCGTCCGAGACGGAGCGCGTCGCTTACTTGCGCATGAAGATCCGTGACACTGCTATTGCGTTGGCGCATCAATTCCACCAGGCGTCGTGTCTGTTGCGCCGCACCAAGCGACGCAGCGAAGACGTATAGAAGACATCCATTCGAGTGAACTGTCCATAGGCAATTGTCTCCCAACGCAACATAAGGGCTAATTTCACGCCCGGACGCCGGAAGACTGACTTGCGCTTAGGGCCGGATGAGCTCGGAATCGCAGTCCGCGGGCGCCGAGATCGGGTTGCAACGGGCCACGTAACCGCCGGGCACCACTGCGAAGTAGTCGGTGCCAAAGTCGGGGACAGGAACCACATAGTCCGTGCTGACGAACTGTCCGCCGCTTGCAAACGCTGCCTCTTGCAAGCTGTAGTCGTTCTCGCGCGCCTGTTGTGTGTCAGCGTCGGCGCGCGTTCGGACCATGTATCCGGCATCCACGAGCTCGCGAATCCTCTGCCCGTCGTCGAGGGAGTTGTTCACGTTGAACCACCCCGCCTCGGCCTCGCCCTCGTCGGAGTTCGTGAACATGACTCGACCCCGAAGCGACGGGTGCCCATCGATGTAATGCTCCCGCGCTGCGCTACGGTTGAGAAACACGAACATGACTCGACCACGCGCATCGGCGAGCGTAGGCCAGCCGCCGTCCAAGACTGCTGATTCGAGAGTGTCGTGGGTGCCGCGCACTTCATCGGGGGTAATGAGCCGCTCCGGTGGGAACACGGTCAGGATCTCGCGATCGATATCCGCGACCTCCTCGGGCCCGAACTCCATCCGCAGTTTCCTGAGAGTCGAAGATCGCGAGCGCTTCGAGAATCGAGTCACGAGGTTGGATGTGGTAGCTGTTGTGCGTCCCAAGTACCTGAATTTCGTTGATTCGGAGCGCTTGGTCCTGCGTCGACTCCCGATCCGGGTCGCTGCCACAGCCGACCCAGGTCAGGGCAGCGACGATGAGCGTCATCATCTGTGCGCGCATGGCACGCGAGCATACCATCCCTGCCGCCACCGTCACGTCACAACCCGACGACTGGGCTTCTCTTTCACTCCGGTATGACACGGACGCAAACCACAAGAAGCTTACCTTCGCGACCCGCTCCACCCCGGCAACCGAGCCTCCGCGGGCGCCCTGGGCATTCTGCCGCTAAGGTTGCAGTTCAGGCTTGGAGGTAGGCAAACGTGTTCAATGAGAAGGCTACTAGATGAATTGGTACCGATTCAAAACTGCGCTGATCGGACTCAAACGATTGACGGAGCTGTCGGACGAAGACAAGCAAGCTTGCATCGACGCCTACAAGTTCTTTCAGAAAATGCAGGACGGCGAGCCGACCGAGACAGCGGATGAAACGAAAGCAGTCGCGGACTACTACAAGGTCCTGAACAACCTGCTCTCGGTTTTCGACCTGGAGAAGCTCTACATCCCGCCGCAGCTAGACGAATCCCAAGGATTGTACGGGAATCAGCTCTTGGTCGAGCAGGCGGTATTGAAGGAGCTCCATCTAGCAGATCCCAAGGGGTCGCATCTGTTGGACATGGGCTGCGGGAGAGGCAGGGTGTCGCACCACTTCGCCACGCTGACGGGCGGTCAGGTGTCCGGATACAACATCGATCCCAATCAGATTGAGAACGCGATCGACTGGGCGGCGGAATGCGGAATGAGTGATCGGCTTCACTTCAAGGTGGGCAATCATCACGAGCCGCTCGAGTATGACTCGGAAACTTTCGACGGCTGCTTCTCCTTTCAAGCGGTCTGGCCGTTCTTCAAGAAAGAGGAACTGGATGCCCATGCGAAGGAGATGTACCGCGTATTGAAACCTGGAGCGCGCTACGCTTGCTCCGAGTATCTATTGACGCCGCATTTCGACTGGAACAACGAAGAGCACGTCAGCCTGCACAAGTCGTTTCTCCCAACGCTCGCTGCCACTCAGTCCATGTATCCGGCGGATGTTTGCGCCGCGTTGGAGAGGGCGGGTTTTACCATCATCCTCTCAGCGCCGTCGAAAAGCGCGGCCTGGCCGATTTGCGAGCAGAAGAGAGATTTGATCCTCGGAGGCCGCAAGGTCATCCGGGCGCTTGAAGCGATTCGTCTCTTGCCCCCCTGGGTCGAGGAGTCGCTCGACCTTCTTCAAAGCGGTGGCGAGGCATGGACAGCTGCGGAAAAGGCCAAGATTGCCGATTTGAACTGGCGGATCGTCGCGGAAAAGCCGTCCACCTAATCTGCCGTGGGAGGCATCGAAACGTCGTGCCGTAAACGGCGCGCTTTCGGCTCGTGGGCTCTAGCTTCGACGAATAATTGCTTGTAGACAGCGCGAGGCGGACCTGTTTTCATCGTGCCATCAACCCGAGCGCTGGAATCAGACCAGATAGCCTCTTGGAAAGACAGCATCCAGGAAAGCGAACGCTCTTGGCCACCGCCTTTGTCTTGTGCGCGGCCGCTCTCTCTTTCGTGGTTTACGAGTCTTCGGCCAGCATCAGCCACGAGCGCATTCTTCGTCTATCTGACCGCCTCGCTCGACGATGCGCCCTTCGCTCAGAGAGTCGCCGGCGCCCTCGCCACGCCGCTTCTCTGGATGACCAAGGAATCCGTCCGCCTGCTGGAGTCTCATCCGCTGAGCGAGTGCCTCTACTACTTCGTCAATCCGCTCAACCTCTGGTTGCTGCTTCTCGTCGTGCTCGAGATGGCGGTGGCGACACTCGTTGCTCGAAGGCTGCGCCGGAACCTCGCTGAGAGAACACGCGTGCTCACGCCGGCACCGCTCGTCACCATCGCCGTCAGTCTCTCGCTTTTCGTGGGCCTCTACGCCTGGGGCCGTGGCGAGAACATCTACGTGCTGTTCCTCTCCGGCTACCGCGGGCTATTCGGCGCCGGAGTTGCGGTCCCTTGGGACGCGGAAGAAGGCCTCAGCCGCGAAATCGGCCCAGGTCATGGGGCTGTTTCGAGCCGCACGGGGCAGGCAAGAGCCGCCGCCGACCCACTGGCCCCGAGCGGCCGGCCCGACATCGTCTTCATCCTAGGCGACAACCACAACGCCGAGACGATGAGCTGCGCTGGGCATCCCGTGATCGAGACTCCGGCCTTGGACCGCCTGGCGCGCGAGGGCGTGCGTTTCGAGAGCGCCTTCAACACGACCTCTCTGTGCAGCCCTTCGCGCGCGAGCATCCTCACCGGTGCATACGCGCATTCCCACGGCGTCAAGAACAACCACACTCCGTGGACCGGCGAAATGCCCACGTTCCTCGAACATCTGAGCGACGCCGGCTACACCACCGCATTCATCGGCAAGTGGCACATGCCTGGCCACGGCCTGCCCGAAATGCCTTTCCTCGATCTCTTCGTCTCCTACACTTACCGGGAGGGCCAGGGAGCCTACTTCGACTGCCCCATGGTCGTGAACGGTCAGGAGGTTTCCTCACGCAAGCCCTACATCACCGAGGAAGTCACCGACTACGCGATCGAGTTCATCGAACAGGCGGCAGCAAAGCCGGCCCAAGAGCGTCGTCCGTTTGCCGTCTACCTCGCGCACCGCCCGGGGCATCCACCCTATCAGGCTCCCGCGGGCATCGACGGGATCTACGATGGCGTCGACGTGCGCCAGGCCCTGCCGCCGAACGTCGATTCGTGGTGGTTTGGCAAGACGCGCGGCAACGTCTTTCAGGGCACGATGATGGGCTCCTACTTCGATCAATACCGCGGATATCTGGAGACGCTCACCGCGATGGACGCCGACATCGGACGGCTGCTCGAGCGCATCGACGAGCTCGGCCTGACCAACAACACCGTCGTCGTCTACATGGGCGACAACGGCATGCAGTGGGGAACGCACGGCCGCCATGGCATTCGCGAACCGTACGCAGACAGCGCCAAACTGCCCTTGATCGTGCGCGCTCCGTGGCTCATCCCGGACCCCGGCACACGGCGCGAGCAGATCGCTCTCAACATCGACATCGCCCCGACGTTTTTGGAGATGGCCGGTGTAGATTCTCCCAATCACGTCGATGGAGAGAGCCTCGTGCCGATCTTGCGCGACGGCCGAGCGGAAAGCCGCGAGGCGTTCCTGATGGAGTTCTGGCGCTACTACCCAGAGAACACGCCATCATACCGTGGAGTACGCACTCGAACACAGATGTACATCGAATTCGAGAAGGGGCGAGAACCCTGGCTGTTCGACATCGCAGAAGATCCAGATGAGCTGCACGATCGCTACGCGACTCCGGAGGGGAAACAGATGCTCCCGGAACTGCGGAAGATGCTCAGACATCTTCAGGCGGGAGGCGAGTCATGAGAGGTCCCGCTGCCGCTTCGCTTCTGCTTCGCTCTCGAGACGAAACCAGTAATGATGGGGACCATGCCTAGCGGTCATTTCACGACCCCGGAGTCGCAGGCCTTCTACCAGAGACGTGTAGCTCTTTTCGGCTTGATCATCGCCGGGGCTGGTGTGGTCGGGCTCTTGTTTCGCCTCGCAATCGGCTTGTCGTCTGGAACGCTTCTGGAGCAGACGACCCGACCGGGTTACTGGCTTCATCTCGTAGGCATCGTGCCGAGCATTGCGATTTGGTGGATCTGTCGGCGCGGCAGACTCAAGCTCAGCACCATCATCACCGTCGAGACGGTGGGCATCTGGCTGACGTCCGTGGTCTACATCGGCATGGGGATGACGATTCCGCCCGAGGTCGGAGCCGACGTCATCACGGCATTCACGCTGTCTTTCGTGCTTTTCGCGCGCGCGGTCTTCGTTCCGAGCACTGCGCGGCACACTGCAATGTTGGGCGTGCTCCTGGCTGTGCCGCTAATCGGAATGATGTTTTTGCACTACCTCCACGTCGACGCCGAGATGTGGCGAAGAGTCGGCTACGACACCCGCGGTCTCGACAAAGGCCGTATCGCGGTCTCCTCCGCGCTCATGACCGCCATGTGGTGGACCCTGACGGTCGGCCTGTCGAGCCTCGCTTCGAGGGTCATCCACCGATTGAGGAGAGAGGTACAGAGCATCCAGCGTCTCGGCCAGTACCAGCTCGAGCGAAAGCTCGGCGAAGGTACGATGGGGGTCGTTTATCAGGCGACCCACGGAATGCTGAAGCGGCCGACCGCGGTGAAGTTGCTGCGTCCGGAGCTCGGCGGTCGCGAGGTAATCGAAGGTTTTCGCCGCGAGGTACAGCTCACCGCAAAGCTGACACATCCCCACACGATCAAGATCTACGACTACGGCCGCACGCCCGACGGCTTGTTCTATTACGCGATGGAGCTTCTGAACGGCGCAAGCCTGCAGGATGTCGTCGAAGCCACCGGACCTCAGCCCGTGAGCCGGGTGGTCCGCATCTTGCGGGACACTGCCCTCGCCCTCGACGAAGCGCACACCGTTGGCTTGATTCACCGCGACATCAAGCCCGGCAACATCATGCTTGCCCACCAGGGGGGCGTACACGATGTCGTCAAAGTGCTCGATTTCGGACTCGTAAAACGCGTGGAAGAGACCGATGAACCGGGGGAAACCAACACCCGTGTGATCAAAGGAACGCCCCACTACATGAGTCCAGAGGCGATCGATGACCCGAAAAGTGTCGACGCACGAAGTGACATCTACGCGCTCGGGGCGGTGGGCTATTATCTGCTTGCGGGACGGCCCGTCTTCGAGGCGGAGAGCGTCTTTCAGATCTGCGCGCAGCACGTCCAGTCAGCCCCCGCACCCTTGAGCGAGGTTCGCGCCGATCCCATTCCCGAGGCGCTCGATCAACTCGTGCTCGCCTGTTTGGCTAAGTCCAAAGAGGATCGACCTCACTCTGCTCAGGCGCTCGCCGATGCGCTGGACCAACTCGAGGTGCCACCGTGGACGCGCGTCGATGCGGAAAGATGGTGGGAACGCTACGCTGATCTGGTCGAGGAGCAGCGAGAATCCATGGTTCCGAGAACCACTGGCCACACGATGGAAGTGGTGGTCGACGAGCCGTGGTTCGAAGGCGCTTAGTGGGTTCATGACGAGATCCGTCGGAAATCAACCAAGAAGAACGAACCCGTGTTTCGGCAAGAGCACCGAAGGTCAGCCATTTCGTCCAGTGCATTTTGCGGCTGGCCGGGGTATCACGGCTGCACCCGATTGGAAATCCCGACGAAGAGCCCGATGGCGACGAAGATGACTGACGAACACAAAGAAGCGCATCGTACGGAACGTATTGGGTGGCTTCGCGCAGCAGTACTGGGGGCCAACGACGGCATCGTGTCGACCGCGAGCTTGGTCGTGGGGGTAGCCGCGGCGGACGCCACCCATCAAAGTATCATGGTCGCCGGCGTCGCCGGCTTGGTGGCCGGCGCAATGTCGATGGCAGCCGGAGAATACGTGTCGGTAAGCTCGCAGGCGGACACAGAACGCGCTGACCTCGACCGCGAACGGGAAGAGCTCGCGACGGACGCCGAATTTGAGCTTTCTGAGCTGACTGCTCTTTATGTTCACCGTGGATTGGACGAGGCGCTTGCGCGACAGGTTGCGGAGCGATTGACGGCACACGACGCGCTCGGGGCGCACGCGCGCGACGAGCTAGGCATTTCCACGATGATGAGCGCCCGTCCCGTGCAGGCGGCGCTCGCTTCGGCCGCGACATTTGCGGTGGGCGCCGCCCTGCCGCTCCTGGCCGCGTTCATCTTGCCGAAAGCGCTGATCCCAATACTCGTCTCGATCATGTCTTTGGGTTTTCTTGCTTTGCTCGGTGGAGTGTCTGCGCGCATCGGTGGCGCCCCGGTCGTGAGAGCCGTGGCCCGCGTCACTTTTTGGGGCGCACTGGCCATGGCCGCGACCGCTGGCATCGGCGCCCTTTTTGGAGTTGCTGCTTGAGGCCTTCGCGACGCTATCTAGCCTAAAGAGAGGGACTCACCGCATTCAGAAGGCGCCCGACTTCGTTGCTTGCAGGCGCCGGATCGGCTTGGCCGTCGACGGCGACCTGCACTTCGGGCCCTCGAACACGGGCGACGGCCATGACCGTCATAGGAGACAAAATCGGAGATGGGCCACGCGAAGGCGCAGCGTCTCGGTTACTCGCCCCGCGATCTGGATCGGATTCCCTCCCCTTCTATCGACTCGCTCGCGGGCGTCGGTCATCACTTCGGCCTCGCCGCGCGGCTTGTCCTCGATGGCATCAAGCTTCATCACGCATCCAATGGGAGGCTCCCCGAAGGGCCCGTGGCCCGCAACCGCGATGCTCGCATGCGCCATCGTCGCGATTTCGTCTTGCATCTCGACGGCCCTCGCCCACCCGCTGGCGCCGTCGTTGATACGAATTGAAGAGTACGCGCCCGGAAAGGCAAACATCACATGGAAGACCCCAAAGCGAAGAGTCCCGGGGAGCAAGCTCGAGCCTGTCCTTCCTGATCACTGCAAACCTCTGTCGCACGTCGAGGTCCGCGAGCAGGGCGCAGCGCGCATCTACACATGGCGAATAGACTGCGGTCAGCGAGGCTTTTCGAACGCATCCATTGGTGCAGACGGGATCGCCGAATCAAGAACGGATGTCATCGTTCACCTCGAGCTACTCGATGGACGCACCTACCGTTCTATCCTCACACAGGCCGCGCCCCGGTGGAGCGTGCCTGAAGCTCAAAACAACTGGGATGTGTTCACGAGCTACGCGCGACTTGGGTTCGAGCACATCATTTCTGGATTTGATCACCTCTCGTTCGTACTTGGGCTGATGTTGTTGGTCAGCCTGCGACGCCTTTTTTGGGTCGTGACGGCGTTCACAATCGGCCACAGCATCACGCTTGCGCTATCCGCATTGAACGTCGTCCACGTTCAGCAACGACCCGTCGAAATCTTGATCGCCCTGAGCATCGGTGTCTTGGCTTGGGAAATCGTACGCTTTGCTAAAGCCGAACGAACATCCTTTGCTGCCCTACCGGTGATGATGGCGGCGACCTTCGGCCTGTTGCACGGCCTCGGCTTTGCGGGTGCGCTTCGCGAGCTGGGTCTACCCCAAGGGGCGATTCCGCTTTCCTTGTTCTCGTTCAACGCTGGAATCGAAGTGGGGCAGCTCGCCTTCATAGCGCTTGCACTCTTCCCAGTGGCACTGGCCTCCTCGTCCGAGTCGTGGTCGCGACCTTTTCGGATTGCCAGCGCCTATGTCATTGGATCGCTCGCGTTCTACTGGGTTCTCGAGAGGGCGCTCGCTTAAGTGACCCAGGACCTCGGGGCAGGTGCTAATCTCCGCCGCAAGGCCTTCGTTTGAGTACGACCATGACCACTCCAGCTTTCTTCGCGCGTACACATGCGTTGATGGCATTCGCCTTTTCACTCGCGCTGCTCGGGTGCGACGACTCACCGAGCTCGGGCTCCTGCGAAGGCCCCGACTGCGTCGTGCCGCCGGACGCCTGCCCGGACTACAACCGCTTGCGAAACCCCTACGTTGGCGAGCTTCACGCGCATACGGTCTATTCGTTCGACTCGATCATGGCCGGGGTCACGGTCGACCCCCGTGACCTGTATCGCTTTGCGCTGGGACAAAGCATTGACTTGCCGCCTTTCGCACCTGAGGCCGCCCAACGCAGCACTCGGTTGCGGCGCCCCTTGGACTTCGCCGCGGCCACCGACCACGCCGAATTCTTTGGTGAGTTTCGCGTTTGTACGGTCCCCGGGTTCGATGGCTTCAACTCCGATTTCTGCGCAGACCTTCGCGCGCAGATCGAGGTCAGCCAAGACGCCGACCGGCTGCTCGAACCCGGCCAGCCTCTTCCACCCGTGTTCGCCGAGATCGCGTTCATACTCGTCGACCCCGCCCCGGAGCGCTTTCCTTTCTGCGGCATCGACGATGAAGACTGCCTTGCGGAAACGTCCATGGTCTGGCGCGACGAACAGGCCGCGGCCGAAGAGTTCTATGACCGCTGCACGTTCACGACCTTCGCTGCGTACGAATGGACCGGCAACCCCGGTAACGCGAACATCCACCGCAACGTGATCTTTCGAAACGATACGGTGCCCGCGTTGCCAACGTCCTACATCGACGCCCCCAAACCCCAGGAGTTGTGGAGCGCGCTCGACGCCCAGTGCCTCAAAGGTCTGCCAGGCTGTGACGTGCTTTCGATTCCCCACAGCTCCAACTTCAGCAAGGGCTTGATGTTCGAGCCGACTAATGCCGACGGCTCACCACTGAGCAAGGAAGACGCAGAGTTCCGGGCGGCGATCGAACCCCTGGTCGAAATCCATCAGCACAAGGGCAACTCGGAGTGTAAGGTGGGCGTGCTCACGAATGACGAGGACTGCGGTTTTGAAACCTACGAAAAGGCCGCGATTGTCGACCCTTCGAGTCCCGGCGCGTTCGTGCCACCGCTCTCCTTCGCCCGAAACGCGCTGAAAGAAGGCCTGGTTCAGGACGAAGCGATCGGAGCCAACCCGTTCGAGCTTGGCTTTGTTGGCGCGAGTGACACCCACAACGCCACTGCGGGAGCCACGCATGAAGGTGACTACCGCAAGACCGGTCACCTCGGCGCGCTCGATTGGGAGCCCCGACGCTTGCTCCGCTTTCTTTATGTTAGCGGCGTCGAATCCAACGGCGGAGGTCTTGCGATCGTCTGGGCGGAAGAGAACAGCCGCGACGCGATATTCCATGCGTTGAAGCGCCGAGAGGTCTACGCCACCAGCGGAACGCGTCCCCGACTTCGCCTGTTTGGTGGTTGGAACATTCCAGCAGACGCCTGCACTTCACGGAACGCGGTCGAAATCGCCGATCAGAACGGGGTGCCGATGGGCGGAACGCTGCCCGCAGCTCCGGACGGGGCGAGCGGGGGCCCGCAGTTCTTCATTTCCGCGCAACAAGACCCAGGGCCCGAGGGTGAGACCGGAACTCCGCTCGAGCGAATTCAGATCATCAAGGGATGGGTCGACGCAGAAGGCAACGCTCAGGAGAAGGTGTTCGATGTGGCCGGGGGCGATCGCACGGCCGATGTCGACCTCAACACCTGTGAGGTCTCCGGCGAAGGGTACGCGTCGCTCTGTACTGTCTGGACAGACCCGGAGTTCGTGCCGGGACAACGCGCGTTTTACTACGCCCGGATCTTCGAGAACCCGGTTTGCCGCTGGAGCACGATGCTCTGCAACGAGCTTGGTGTCGATTGTACCGACATCGACAACGTTCCCGCTGACTTCATCGAGTGTTGCTCGCCCGTCATCGAGGATCAGAAGGTGATCAAAGAGCGCGCGTGGAGCTCGCCGATCTGGTACCGACCTGAAACGCTTTGAAGCTCCCTAAGATCATCAAGTCGCCCATCCTGCACTTTGCGTTGCTCGGGCTGCTGCTTTTCGTCGGCGCCAGGTGGCTTCTTCCAAGCGAGCCTATCGAACGAGCGCCCGATACTCGCATCGTCATTTCCGAATCGCAGGTTGCCGCATTGCTCGGCCAGTACGAGGCGACGACTGGCACGGTGGCCACTGACGAGGTTCGCGCGGAGCTCATTCAGCGCTTTGCCGAGGAAGAAATGCTCTGCCGCGAGGCCCAGCGGTGGGGGCTGACGGAGAACAACCAGGCCATCGATCTCAGGCTTCGCCAGAAGATGGCGTTCGTGTCCGACGAAGAGCACTCGGATGAAGAGCTCGAACGCCAGGCCAGAGCGTTGGGACTCGATTCAGACGACGCGGTGATCCGGAGGGCGAGCAGGAACCAACTGACGCGGAAGTCGAAACGTACTACGAGCGCCAGCGCTCGCGGTTTACGCGCCCGGCTCGAATGACGGGATGGCATGTCTTTTTCTCGAAAGACCTCCGACAGTCGTCCGTCATGGCAGCCGCCCGCGCGGCCAAAGCCAAGCTCGACGCAGAGGCGCCCGCTTTGGCTCAGAATTCGCCAAGGCAGCCGAGAGCCTTCCCGAGGGGCAGTGGTCCGAGCCATTCGAAACCCCCTTCGGCGCTCACCTCCTACTCCTCAAAGAGCGCACGGAGCCTGAAACCCCGCCCCTTTCGGATATCCGTGCCCGCGTCGCGGCCGTCTACAAGTCGAGCCAACGGCAAGAGCGCTTGGGCGCCGCGATGGAAGCGCTGCGCGCGCGCTACGAAGTCGTCGTCGAGTAGAACTCGTCTACCCAAGAAGCGCAGACATCGCTTGCTTCATGACCTCCGCCGCCCGCTGCTTGCCGAGACGCTGATCGACGCGGAGTCGATCCCAGGCCTCGAACGAGGTGACGAGCTCGAGCGCATGCATCGTAGCCGCGTCCATCCGCTTCAGCTCGGGGAACCAGCGACGAAGGTCTTTTCTCATCCGCGACACGAGCGCTCCGTAGAGCGTATCCATGTCTTTGAACTGTCGAAAGACGGTCCGAATGCCAATGGATGCGCGCTCGGCAACCTCGTCTGCCGTGGGCGCCCTGCTCGAGGGAACAGGCTGTGAAGCGCTCGTCGAAGGCGGCGGGAGCTCGAGCACTGACGAACCCGCCGCGCCCGAACGGAACTAAACACAGGAGACAAAGGTGTATGCTGTTGCGATAGGCGACTCGACTCACAGCGAGACCCCCCATGAAGGCCATAATCGATAGACTTGCGAACCGTCTGCTCTCACGGCTCGGTCTTGGGCTGGATTTCTCTCTAGACCTGCGTGAAAGCTTCTTCAGTCAGATCACCGAGAATCTCTATCTGGGCGCCCGACCGAACCGAGAGCGTGTTCAGGAGCTGAAGGGGGCCGGAGTCACCCATGTTGTGAGCTGCCTGATGGAAGATGAACGTTCCCAGATGGCGTTCCTGCAGGAGGACTTTCATCATCTGTTTCTCGGTGTCCACGATGGGATGCATCAGGATATCGCAGAGACGTTCTCGCAGTTCTTCGACTTCGCCGCAGCGGCAACGGCCAGTGATCCAAAGGCGAAGCTCTTTGTCCATTGTGAAGTCGGCGTGAGCCGATCCGCCACCCTCGTCATCGCCTGGCTGATGAAAACGGAGGGCATGAGTTTCTTTGATGCCCTCTGTCGAGTTCGATCGAAACGGTTTCAAGTCCTTCCCAATATTGGCTTCGCGTCTCAGCTCCAACGGCTCGAACATGAATTGCAGCCGCGCTCAGTGACCAGCGTCCCTTCGTCAACGCCCCGGTCGAGATCGAGGTCCTTCAATCCGCGCTGGAGCGGCACCGCTACGATGCCCCGGAGGCGCTCCGGATGATTTTTGGTGGCGATATTCCCAGAGTCATCCAAGGCGTTCGCGCGTAGCTGTTATGGAGCCGCTCTTGCGGAGACGACGGGCCGTGCAGCCGGCCGAGTCACGTTGGCACTGAATCCGGCGCAGAAGGGGAAACGGGCAGCTCCGAAAGGACTTGGCCTTGCCCATGGTTGCGGGGGCCGGACTTGCTTGGCGTTGGAATGTGGCAAGCCGCAGCGGATGTCAGTCTGCGGAGGTGCCAGATTCCAACGCCAGTACGCAGGTCACGAAGTGACCGAGTACACCGACGACCTTCGGGTTATGAGCTCCACAACCACCCTGGGACCGTCATTCCATATCAGGCCATTCCAGATCTCCGCGTCAAATACGCGTCAAAATCCAAGCTGCTGGAAAGCTTGTTGCAAGTCCTCCAAAAGCTGGGAATACAAACCCACGTGAGCGAGGGGTCATAGGGGTAGTAGCGATGATTTCTCAGCAACCGCGTCTCGATGGCCGTCACCGTGTGGCCGCCTTCCTGTATGCCGCCATGGCCGTCGTCAGCTTGGTGCTTGGCGCGATCTATTTGTTTCGCGATTCCTTCATGCCGTATCACGCGGCGGCCTTGGGCAAGGATTGGGGCGAGC
>Ga0111160_1020_pt1 | contig 28105 bp, 22 predicted proteins | sample DeeMarSeWOR28_12_FD_80265 | JGI IMG/M metagenome (GOLD analysis project Ga0111160, IMG submission 80265) | Myxococcales bacterium SG8_38_1
AGCACCAACATGTACACGGAGTTCGTGGACACGTTGGCGCTGACCTCGCGCACCTCGACCACTTCCCGGCGATCCCCGTAGGCATCCCAGGCTGCAGTCACGATCGGTGGGACGGCAGGCTCAGTCACGCGGCGCTGAGTGCGTTTTACGCCTGAGCGGCGTAGAGGTCCATGATGTCGTGAAGAAGCTTCACGGCGTCGCCTTCTGAGCGCTGGAAGGCGTTGCGGCCGACGATCGAGCCGTAGCCCCCACCCTTGGCGATTTCGCGGATTTCTTCGAGGACGGCCTCGGTGCCCTTCGCGGCCCCGCCCGAGAAGATGACGATGCGCTTGCCGCCGAAGGCCGCCTGCACGACGTGCTGGATGCGCTCGGCGAGTGTGCCAATTGGGATGTTCTCGTAACTCTTCTTGGCGGCCTTTTGAAACACCAGCTCCGTGGGCGGCTTCACCTTCACCACGTGCGCGCCGAGCTGGCAGGCTATCTGCGCCGCGTAGGCGACGACGTCGATCGCGGTCTCGCCTTCCTTGCTGAGAGAGCCCCCGCGTGGGTACGACCATACGATCGTCGGAAGACCGACCGAGCGTGCCTCGTTGATCAGGTCGCGGAGGTCTTGAAACATCTGATTGCGAAGGCCGCTGCCCGGGTAAATCGTGTAACCGATGGCCGCGCAACCGAGACGAAGCGCGTCGTCGACCGACGAGGTGAGAGCGGAGCACGGCTCCTCGGGACCGCCGAGCGAGTCGCTGTTGTTCACCTTGAGGATCAACGGAAGGGTGCCGGCGTACTGGGCCGCGATCTGCTCGATGAAGCCGAGCGGCGCTGCATAGCCGTTGCAACCTGCCTCTACGGCAAGCGCGGGATGGTACCCAGGGTCGTAGCCCGGGGGGTTCGGCGCGAACGAGCGAGCCGGACCGTGCTCGAAGCCCTGGTCGACTGGCAGAATCACGAGCTTGCCCGTACCGGCAAGCCGCCCCGTGTTCATCAGTCGCCTGAGGTTGCCAATGACACCAGGGTTCTCCCCGGCGTAGTTCGCGAGGATTTTATCGACTCGTTCACTCATGCCCGTAGCCTCCGTTCTGAAGGGGGACCTTAGCTCAGAGATGCGAGCTGGCCACGCGATTCGCAGCGAACGTCGGCGCAGTTCTTGCACCACTGAAGGCCCCGAAGGGGCGTTCTGAGCCTATGCCCTCGCTTGGGCGGCGGACTGGGTGCCGCCTTCATAGAACGCCGCGATTTCCTTGGAGTACTTCTCGTTGACGATGTTGCGCTTCACCTTGAGAGTTGGCGTCAGCTCGCCCCCGTCGACGCTGAAGGTCGTCGGAAGGACCTGGATCTTCTTGATCGTCTGGTACCGGGCGACCTTGTCGTTGCAGGCGTGTTGCATCTCCTGCTCGATGTACGCCTTGACCTTGGGGTTGCGGGCGGCGGTGGCGACGTCGCTGAGCCCCGAAATCTGCGAGGCCACCTCGAGCTCGGGAAGGGCCTCCGGGTCGAGGACGATCAGCGCCGAGAGGTATGGCTGGCGGTCACCGACGACCACTGCCTGGCCGACGCCAGGGATCGATTGCAGGTAACCCTCCATCTCGGCGGGTGCGACGTTCTTTCCACCCGCGGTGATGATCAAGTCCTTCTTGCGTCCGGTGATCGCAATGTAGCCGGCCTCGTCGATCGCGCCGAGGTCGCCCGTATGCATCCAGCCGTCCGCGTCGTAGAGCTCGGCCGTCTTGTCGGGGAGGCGGTGGTAGCCCTTCACCATGTTGATGCCCTTGAGCATGATCTCGCCATCTTCGGCAATCTTCACCTCGACGCCCGGCAGCGGCTTGCCAATGGTGCCGAAGCGGAGGCGTCCGTAGGGCTGCACGGACGCGAAGGCGGAGGTCTCGGTCATCCCGTACCCTTCGTGAATCGGGAGCCCGATCGACGCGAAGAACTCGAGCGTCGACACGGAGATCGGCGCGGCTCCACTGAGCGCGACCAAGAGCTGATCGAGCCCGAGGGCCTCCTTGATCTTCGAGATCACGAGCTTGTTGCTGAGGTTTCGCGAGAAGCTCTTCACCGGTCGGCCCGTCGTCATTTCCTTTCGAAATGCGTCGAGCTCCGTCTCTCGGGCCCACTTGGTGAGCTTGGCCTTCACGCCGGTCGCTTCGGCGAGCTTCCCACGCAATGCAGCCTCGAACTTCTCCCAAACGCGCGGAACCGCGAGGAAGATCGTCGGATGCACCTCGATGAGGTAGTCCTTGATCTGCGTGAGGTCCGAGCAGAAGAAGATTTGGCCCTGCGTCGCCAGGCCAGCGAAGTTCGTAACGCCCTGCTCCGCCGCATGACAGAGCGGCAGGTAGCTCACGCTGCGCGCCTCGTGGTCTTTCAAGATCGGAAAGACGGCCAGGACCGCGTTCGCAATCAAGTCGATTCCACGATGGGTCAACATCGCGCCCTTCGGAAGCCCCGTGGTGCCCGAGGTGTAGATGAGTAGCGCCACATCATCCATCTTCACGGCATCGAGCCGCGCATCGAGGTCGGCATCTGGAATCGAGTCGCCCTTCGCCTTCAGCGCGTCGAGCGGGATCACGCGAGGATCGCTCGAACCGAGGTCGTCCATCGTGATGATGTGCTCGATCGGGCTGTCCCCGTCGGCAATCGAGGTGAACTTGCTGAGCTGGGTCTGGTCGTCGCAGATCACGATCCTCGATTGCGCGTTGCCGACGATGTATGCCATCTGCTCCGGTAGGAGCGTGGTGTACAGCGGCGCCGGAATACCCTGGGCGGCGTTGATGCCGTGTTGGCAAATCACCCAGTCGCGGCGATTCGCCCCGACGATCGCCACGCATTCCTCTGGCTGAAGCCCGAGCGCCGCGAGCCCTTTGCCCACGCGTCTGACCTCACGCCAATATTCCCCCCAGGTGTTGGTCGCCCAAGTACCGTCTTCGTTGCGATCGTGGATGGCGGGTGAAGAGCCCTTAGATCGCGCGGCAGCTTCGATGCGCGAGAGCATGGTTCCCGATAGTGTCATGCGGCCTCCCAGAGGTGAGCTACGCTACCTGATCTCGAGGGGGAACGGAACAGGCGGCCCCGTCGGTGCTGCGAATTCGTGACAACTCACCGGAGCCGTTTCCGGAGCGAGCGCTCTGCTGCTGTCCTCCCAGACGCGATCTCCCTCACCCCGGTGCAAGCGTTGGCCGCAGTGGGAGAGCTGCGCGCACGCTGCGCCCGCAACGCCAAGCAGATCGTCGCTCCAACGCCCCTCGCCTCCGGAACGTGAAAGCCACACTCGAGCAAATGAATCGCCGGCATCGACCCTGGGGAGGGCGAGGACAGGCTGGCCCCTTCTGAACGGAAGCGAGACCCCTAGGTGCTCGTCCGATTACATGTCATAAGATGACCGTGCAGAAACGATATGATGTGGCCATCGTGGGGGCAGGCTTCTCGGGGCTTTGCATGGGAATCAAGCTTCAGGAAGCCGGCATCGATTCCTTCGTGATCCTCGAAAAGGCCGACGAGGTGGGGGGCACCTGGCGCGAGAACACCTACCCCGGCTGCGCGTGCGACGTCCAGTCCCATCTCTACTCGTATTCCTTCGAGGGCAGTCCCGACTGGTCACGCAAGTTCGCGCCCTCGGGGGAAATCTTCCAGTACATGCTGCGCGCCACCGACAAGTACGCGCTTCGGTCACGCATTCGGTTTGGTCACCAAGTCGTCCATGCGGCGTTTGACGTGGAGGCAGGCCTGTGGCGGATTCGCACCAGAGACGGCGACGTAGTGACGGCACGCGCCTTCGTGCTGGGCACGGGCCCCTTGCACGTCCCGATGATTCCCAACATCCCCGGACTCGAGACGTTCGAGGGCAAGGCCTTCCACTCTTCGCAGTGGGCGCACGACTACGACTTCCGGGGTAAGCGGGTCGCATCGATTGGAACGGGTGGAAGCGCGATCCAGTACGTTCCGGCGATCGCGGATGCGGTCGAGCAACTCTACGTTTTTCAGCGTTCCGCACCCTGGATTCTACCGAAGCCCGATCGTCCGTACTCGAAGCTCGAACAAACGCTGTTCCGGCTGTCGCCCCAGCTTCGTAAGCTTCATCGCGCTTGGCTGTACGTGCGAAACGAAGCGCGGATATTGCCGATCATGAACCCGCGGCTGGCACAGCCGTTGGAGAAGATCGCGAGTCTGTACATGCGAAGCCTCGTCGAGGATCCCTCAGTGGTAGATAAGCTCACACCTGACTACACAATCGGTTGCAAGCGGGTGCTTCTGTCCAATGACTACTACCAGGTTTTCAATCGATCGAACGTCGAGCTCGTGACCGAAGCAATCTCGCAAATCCACGAGTCGAGTGTCGTCACGGCTGACGGCGTGGAACGAGCGGTCGATGCCATCATCTTCGGAACGGGCTTTCACACGGACCCGCGGAACTATCTCCAAACGCTGAAGATCGAAGGCGTCGACGGCAAAGACCTCCTCACGCATTGGGCCAAAGGCGCGGAGGCCTACCTCGGGATCTCGGTGGCGGGCTTCCCCAACATGTTCGAGCTCGTGGGGCCTAACACCGGCCTAGGCCACAATTCTCTGATCTTCATGATCGAGTCACAGGTCCACTACATCATCGAGTGCCTGAAGCTGCTCGAAACGAAGAAGGCGAAGACCATGGACGTGCGGCCTCAAGCACTTCGAGACTTCAATGAAGAGCTCGAGGAACGTCTGGAAGATACCGTGTGGACTTCGGGCTGTAGGAGCTGGTACACGCAGGAAGACGGCAAGAACATCGCGATCTGGCCCGGTTTCTCCTTTCGCTACCGCGCCCGCACCCGACACGTCAATCCGGATCACTATGTTTGGACGCCACAGGCACAGCAGCATACGGTTGCAGGAGGCGCCATGAGTGAAACCGAAATCCAAACCGAGATCGACATCGCCGCCCCGCCATCCGTCGTATGGTCGTGGCTCACCGACTTCTCCGGCTTTCGTGAGTGGAACCCGATGGTTACCGCGGCCGATGGGCCGGCGACTGAAGGAAGCGTCGCCACCCTTCAATACCGTTCGAGCGTTGGCGTTCCTCTTCGCTTCGAGGTGCGCATCACCCGAACGGCGCGGGAGCGCGAGCTTCGCTGGGTTGGCTCGCGGCTCGGCATCTCGGGTGAGCATTACTTCGAGCTTATACCGGTCGACGCTGGCACCCATCTCGTTCATGGCGAGGTGTTTCGAGGCCTGCTCGCCGGACCGCTGGGGTTCGTCTTTCGAAATCAGGTGCCTGTGTTCGAGGCGTTCAACCGCGCTCTCAAGGAGGTCGCCGAACGTCAGGTCGACGATACTATCGTCGCGCCTACGGGTGGTACAGCGCCAGCCCGACCGTGATCCCCGAACCGACCGTGACGAACAGCACATTGCGCGCGTCGTTGAAATGTCCGGTACGCATCACGCCCTCCATCGCGGCGACGGGACCCGCGGTATGCACTCGCCCAAAGCTTTCGTCCACGCGGGCAACTCGATCGGCGGGAATACCCACCGCCTGGGCGTACAGATCGGGGAAGCCGAACGGTGTGGGGCTTGGGATGAGCAAATCGATGTCGAGAGGCGCGAGCCCCGCAGCCTCTAGAAATGCCCAGGTCGAACCAGCCGCGCATTCGGCGCACCGCTCGGCGTAGCCCTCTCGCTCCACGACCTGCAACTCGTTGGTTCCCGCCTCCAGCCCCGGCACCCTGTCGGTGAGCGCGCGGGGAAGCGCTCCTTCTCGCCAGTGCACTTTGCCCTCGAGCAAGTGCATGAACTCCGGAAAGGTAGAGAAGGCAAACCTCCTGAAGCCTTTGTCCGCATCAGCGGTGTGTGACAGCAGCACCGCCCCGCCCACCGGAGCAAACGGGAAGTCTGCATGGCTTCGAGACAGGCGCCCTGCGCCCCCCACTAGGCCAAAAGGGAAGTCCCAGTGGGTGCCGAGCGACGGGTCGGCATCTGCGGTCACTACGAGGCCCAGCTTGATGGCCCCCGAGTTGAGAAAGCCGTCGAGAACGTGCATCCCCGTCAAGACGCCGCAGGCACCGTTCCTGACATCAAATGAGAACGTTCCATGGCCGCCCCGCAATGGTGGATCCGGATTTGCGCCGATGTCCTCCTGAATTAGCGAAGCCACGGCGGGCTCTCCGATATTGTTGTCTCGATAGACGCCCGCGTTGATGAGTAAGTCGATGTCGGCAGCGGCACACCCGGCGCGCTCCAAACAGGCCTTCGCCGCGTCGTCGGCAAGCTTGATCGCACCGGTACCCGTAAGCCGCTTGCGCGGCCTCGAAGTGCTCACCGCCTCAATCGTCGTTCCCATAGCGATCCAAAATCTCCTCGACAGGAAAAATCAAAACACCCACCTCGAGCCCCGATGCAAAAGAAATGAGCATCAGCTTGTCGCCTTTTCGAAAGCGCTTCTCTTCCAGGTACTTGCGAAGCGCGACGAAATGCGTGGTGGAAGACGTGTTTCCAAACTCGTTTACAGTCACGACGACTCGCTTTGGATGCAATCCGAGTTGATCGCCGATTCTCTTGGCACCGCGTTCGATCGCGCGCGCCGATGTTTGGTGGGGGATGACGTAGTCGATGTCTCCGAAGCTCAGCCCCGCAGCATCCAACGCCTCTTTGAGGAGCAGCGGGGACTCGGACACCGCGGCCTCGTGAATGGTCCGTGCCTTGGTGTACATCGACGCCCCAGGACCTACCTGGCTCGGCGCACCAAGGCAGAGCCGGCTGTGCTCGGACAACGTCGTGAATCCGGCGACGGCGATTTGATCGGTGCCCGTTTCTGCGCGCTCGACGATGGCTGCCGTGCCTGCGTCGCCTAGCGTCAATGACGCCAGCTGATCGCTCAGCACCCAGCGGACCTGTTTCGCCGCATTCTGGCCCAAGCTCGATATGTACTCGCCGCTCACCACCATCCCACGACGGATGACCCCTCGCCGAATGAAGTCGTGAAGTATGAAGATGCCGGTCATCATGCCAGCGCACGCGTTGGAGATGTCGAAGCTGATCGCTTTGTGGGCGCCAATGGCGTCTTTCACGCTCAGGCTGAGGGGCGGCTCCCAGTATTGAACGAGCCCACCTTTGTAGCTCGTGATACTGCAGTTGATCAGCATCTCGATGTCTTCCGGACCGTACCGGGAATGAGCGAGACAATCCCTCGCCGCCCCGACGGCGAGCGTCAACGAGTCTTCTCCGTCCGAACAGACGTGGCGCTGATGGATCCCCGTGAGCCGTTCGAGCTCGATGTGCGGATGGTGGCGCGTGCTTTCGAGGAGCTCTTCCGTCGTGAGAATACGGTCCGGGATCTTCGAGCCAACGCTTTCGATGCGTGTGGGAAGCGCCGACCTCCCATCGGCGACAGTTCCGAGCCCCGCTTCGAGGATCATCCCGTGCTCCATGGGTATCGGAAGCTGCCTCATGACACGAACAATAGGTGCAGGCTTGGTTTCGTCAACGGGAAGCGCTCTTGCGTCCACCCCGGCCCTTGAAGAAGTAACGAAATGCGATCGAGCCAATCACGATCCGAGACGAGAATGCGCCGTTGTTAATCGTGTCGCCAGGCAGCTGGAGCCCGGTGAACGGATTTACGACGAGTTGTTCCGTGCCGCCGTTTTGGTTGTGGTGCGTGGTGTGCCAATAGTACGCAAACGCGCCGCTGAGCTCGGCTCGTTTGAAACGACCCGTCAACCCCAAGTGAAGGCCGAAACGCTGGAGCGGCATGAAGTCGATCGTGCCGGCCTTGCTCGTCTTGCTGCCGATGCCCGTGAACCCGCTGGTCTCGTAGGAGAACCCGCCACGGGCTGCGAGCTTGCCTGGAATTGCGTTCCAGTCTCCACCAAGGCGAACAGATAGCTGATCCTGCCAATTGTGGCCCAGACTGACTGTGCCGTTGACTCCGCCCGGCGGAAGGAGGGCTGACCCTTGCTCTGCGTCCAGGCCCTGAATCCGAAGATCCAGCGACTCCACCTGCCGATTTCTTTCGTACACGACGTTCGCCTCGAGATCCCAGCGCTCGCTGGTCATCGGGTCTTCCACGCGGCCGCTTTGTCGACCGGGCGCATCGGGATCCTCAGGCCGTACCCGCACACGGTCCGCGTAACGGATCCCAAAGGTCAGCCACCACGGTCGGGGCGCAACTAAGGTGCCTCTCCCTTTGAGCGTGTTTAACCCCGCATCCACACCGTCGTCGATCGCCGGCAGTGCCACCTCGAGGTCGCCGGTCGCGCGAATGGAGTCGTCCCACCGAAACACGCCTACGATATCCACGTTGTCGTGGGGAATGAAGTGAATCGCCGTAATGACGCGCGGAGCAAACCAGTCGCGCCCGCGCGCAACGGCCTGTCCCTCGAGCACGTTGGGCTCCTCGCCCGGAACGAGATTTCTGATGTTGGCTACGAATCTGACGTCGGCCACGCCCCATCCGAGGGCCGCCCCGATTTGCATCCAGCGGAACGGCTTCGCTCCGATCGCGATCGTCGGGTACGCGGCGAGCACGGTTCGCCCGACGAGCTGGAACCGGGTCGGTGACGGTAAGAGACTTTGCCCGTTATCGAGCGGCACCAGAGGATTGTTTCCCGTCCCGCTACTACCTTCGGGCGCATCTACGTAGCCGTCATAGCTGCGCTGCGAACCGTTGGCGGTAGTGGTCGCGTACGAGCTGCTTCCCCAGCGCTGGCCCAGCTGCGAGTTGGGGGGAATGAACGCAAAGCCCATCCCGACCTTCCGGGATAGTCTCCATGTCACGCCAAGGGAGGGAATCGCCGTGAAGCGCCGGCTCTTGTCGTTGCAAACTTCGGTGTAGTCGATTCGACTCTCAGATGCGTCCTGCCCCCAGCCGGTAGGCCAGCGCGGCTCTGTTTCGGTCGTGCCGTTCGCGGCTACACCAGGCTGATTCCGTGTGAAGCAGTCCTTTGCGAACGACAAATGGCTCGCGGCCCAGATCTGGGTGCCGGGCATGGCAGCCAACCCTGCGGGGTTGACGACGATCGCCATGGGATCGTCGGCTCTGGCGGCAAACGCACCCCCTCGGCCGATTGCGCGTGTCCCGTCGCCTGGAAACTCGTAGCCGCCTGCGCTCGCTCGACTGCTGACCCCGAAGATGGTTAGCGCCACCATGCACGCGCTAGCCAAGGAGTGAATATGCATGGCGAGCTAGAATCCGTATTCTTCGTTGTTGGGGTCGAAGTCTGCGTCAGTCAGACCAGGGTTGAGATCGAGCTTGATGTATTCGTAGGACTCGTAGAGCTTTCCATAATGATCCCATGAAACGGCTTTGACCGCGAGCAAAGATCGCTTGCTGATGAAGTACTTCCCACGACTCGCGTAGTGGTAGGGAACGAATATCTTCTGACCTTCGCGAATGTCCGTCGGCGAAGCGACGTTCCCGTTGTGGTGGAGAATGACATACATGTTTTGATGGGTGCGCTTGGCAAGCTGCCACAGATTCTCGTCGGCATTGACGGTCACGTAGCGACCCTCGCCCGGTTTGGTCTTGATCTCGATACACCAAGTGGGCTCTCCGTCGACGAGATCTCCATCCGAAATCGTGAACGTCGCATCTCCGCGCTGGACCCCTCGTTCGAAGTTGCTCGTAATGAAGTCCAGCATGCGCTCGACCCCGAACGATGTGACCGGATAGTGGTTGTCCCTCATCGCGCCCCGACTGCGAGGGTACCAGTTCACGTTGAAATGGAAGGCTGAACCTCTGTGCAATCGGATCTTGTTTTGGTTCCAACCCCGAACGTAGATGCCCTCTCGACCTTCATGAGGTTCGATGAAACGCAAGTATACCTTGAATGGTCGGGCGAATTTGAATGCAATCATCTGTTCGACGATCTCATCGCCGAACCGCTCGTGCTTCACCAAGACACCGGTGTACTCATGCACTGCGGACGTGGCTCGACGTGATTGGGCGAGAAGCGCTCCGATGCGTGCGAGCTGCTCTTCGTGGCCCGCACTCGCCAAGGCTGCACAGAGCCAAATCGAAGCCACAACGAAAGAGAACAATCCCCGTCCCGTCATTCCGCACTCGTATTTGAGCTGCATCGATGCCTTCCCTAGCTTTCCACGGTCTCTTTCACGTTCTTCAGCGCCTCCTCGAGCTCTCGGGCGTGGCGTTTCACGACAAGCTTCTCGGCCAGCCTGCCTAGTACGGGCACCGGAATCGCATACTCGATCTGGATCGTCAGCTCGGTGCCATTCGCTCGCGGCTCGAGCGTGGTCGTCCAAGTGCTGGCAATGCCGCCTTTGCTCTCATGCACGGAGCGCACGCAATTGACGTATTCGGTGACCGTGCTCTCTCCCTCAAACCGAAGCCCACCCATCTGGTAGGTCCACGCAAACTGCTGCCCAACCCCGCCGCCCGAGACATCGCGCACTTCGATGAGACTCGGCAGCCACTCGGGCATGTTGATCGGATTATCGATATACGCGGCAACCGCCTCGGGCGGAGCATCGATCACAATGCTCTTCTTCTGAGTGGCCATTTCCGGGCTAACACCCCAAATAAAAGAAGCACGAACCAGGACCCTGTCCATACGTAATTGTTGCGTTCGAGGCACGGGGGCTCAAGCTCATATTGACGCTGGTAATGGCGGGCAAGCCACTGCAACGGGCCCCGCCGCCTTTTGTATTATACCGGTTTACGGTTCAATGGCGGACGTGAAGAGGCGAGATCGAGCGAGAGGGCTTCCCCGGTGGGTCGTAGTGGTCGCGGTCGCGCTGTGCTCGAGCATAGCGGCGTGCAGGGAAGACCTAAGAGGGCCGTCGCCCTGCTCCGAGGATTCCGAGTGCATCCCTACTTGCGAAGCAGCATGCGGAAGCGATCCCGTGATCTCGGCAAGCTGCGACGACTTCCTTCGCGCATGCGTCTGTGAGTGCAAGACGACGGGGGCGGACGCCGGCGCCAGCCACCTCGGTTCCCAGAACTGACTGACGCTTACGCCGGAAGTTTCGCGTCCGACAGAGCTAGGATCCGGATGCCCCGATCTTGGGCTTCTTGCGGATCTGATACATGAAGAAGAGACTGGTCGGAATGGTCAGAGCGCACAAGGCAAGGAGCGGGTAGACCAAGGCTTCATCCATCAACAGCCGTTTGTCGGGGTGGATCTTCTGTAGTCGCGCCGCGAAGTCAATGCCGCGCGCGAGCGTGCCGTACAACCCCGCTGTTGCGATCGTTGCAAAGAATACGAAGAACGACGACACGACCAGCGCCTGGAAGCGGGTCAATCGGCTTCCAACCATGTACGCGGCCGCCAAGTAGGCGAAGACCATCGTCGTCAGTCCGGCGAAGGCGCTGGTCGCGTTCCCGGCAACCGCCAACATCATTTCCCAGAGCTCTCCTTCGGTCATCTCACTCTCCCGTCGTTCAAACCTCGGGGAGAGGATATCCGAGTCTACCGGCAGCGTCGCCGGAGCTGGCGCTGGCACCGACACTGGCGCTACGCAGGCAGCACCATTCCGCGGCAGCGCGAGCCCAAAGGGTGGGAGATAGTGTGGGAGTGGTGGGGCGGTACAGACAGCCGCCGAAGGCGTCCGGGCCTGGCGCGAATGCACCGCCAAGGCCGAGCGCAGCGAAGGCTGCGGATGGAGGATTACGGGCGGGGGTGGGCGGTTGGTTCAAATAAACCTGGCGGAGGAGGAGGGATTCGAACCCCCGGTAGAGTCGCCCCTACAACGGATTTCAAATCCGCCGCCTTCGACCGCTCGGCCACTCCTCCGTGGATGGGCGGACTTAGCACAGCATCGGGCGCGGGGCCTTTCCTCTCGGGCCAATTTGTGCCTATATTCCGCGGCCCCGCCGAGGACCGGCCGGGGATCCAAGAGGTGATGCTGTGGCTGTTGACACGATTCCCAATCGACTTCTCCAACGTGCGAAGAGCACCCCGAACGACCCCGCCTATTACGTGCGCGACAACGGGGCTTGGAAGCCCACGAATTGGGGGACGTATTCCGACCAGGTGACCCAAGCGGGTCGCGCGCTGATCGCGCTCGGCTTCAAGCCCGGGCAGACGGTTTGCATCCTCGGCTTCAATCGGCCTGAGTGGGCGATCATGGACCTGGCGACGATGGGCGCGGGTGGCGCACCGGCCGGTATCTACACCACCTGCTCGCCGGTCGAGGTTCGATACATCGTCGCGCACGCCGAGGCTCCCATCATTCTCGTCGAGGACGAGGGGCAGTGGCGCAAGGTGCAAGCCGAGATGGCCAACATGCCGGACCTCAAGCACGTCGTCACGATGAAGGGTGTGCCCAAGATCAACCACGGCTTGGTGATGAGCTGGGACGAGTTCATGGCGAAGGGTGACGAAGTCGAGAAGCAAGCATACCTCGATCGCGTCGAAGCCCTCGAGCCCGAGGCACTCGCTACGTTGATCTACACCTCCGGCACCACCGGTCCGCCCAAGGGCGTGATGCTGAGCAACCACAACCTCGCGTGGACGGCAAACGTGGCGATTCAGATCACCACGATCAACGCCGACGATTGCTCGCTCTCCTATCTGCCGCTCTCGCACATCGCCGAGCAGATGTTCACGCTTCACATCCCAATCACGACCGGCGCCCGCGTCTACTTCGCGGAGTCGATCGAAGCGGTGCCCGAGAACCTCAAAGAGGTGCAGCCGACGATCTTCTTCGGCGTGCCACGCATTTGGGAAAAGTTCCACGCGGGCATCACCGCAAAGCTCAAAGACGCAACCGGCCTCAAGGCCAAGCTCGTGAAGTGGGCGCTGAACGTCGGCTGGGAGTCGAACAAGAGCCCGACCAGTACCAAGGGGCTGCAGTACAACCTGGCGAACAAGCTGATCTTCTCAAAGCTCAAGCCCGCTATCGGCATGGGGAATGCGCGCGTTTGCGTGTCTGGCGCTGCGCCGATCGCGCGTGAGGTGCTCGAGTTCTTTGCGAGCTTGGACATCCTCGTGCTCGAGGTTTACGGGCAGTCAGAAGACACTGGACCGACCAGCTTCAACACGCCGACCCGGTACCGGTTCGGAAGCGTCGGCCCCGCCCTCCCCGGAGTCGAGGTCAAGATCGCAGACGACGACGAGATCCTCGTCAAGGGTCCGAACGTCTTCCTCGGTTACTACAAGGACCAAGAGGCGACCGATGCGACGCTCTCGAACGGCTGGCTCCACTCCGGCGACCTAGGCGCGTTCGACGACGACGGCTTCCTGAGCATCACGGGCCGCAAGAAGGACATCATCATCACCGCCGGCGGCAAGAACATCACGCCGAAGAACCTCGAAGCGGCAATGAAGAACCACGAGCTCATCAACGAAGCGGTCGTCATCGGCGATCGGCGCAAGTACCTGAGCGCGCTCGTCACCATCGACCCTGAAGCTAGCGCAGCCTGGGCGGCCGCCAACGGCGAGGACGCCAACGCCCTTCACAAGAGCGCGAAGCTGCGCGCGAGCATTCAAGCGCACATCGACGAGATGAACTCGCACTTCGCACGGGTCGAGCAGATCAAGAAGTTCACGATCCTCGCGCGAAACCTCACTATCGAGGACGGCGAGCTCACGCCGACGCTCAAGGTGAAGCGCGCAAAGGTGAGCGACCACTTCGCCGATGACATCGAGGCGATGTACGCCGAGGGCGCCGCAGAGGCGCGGCCGCGGGCTTAGTCACACCACCGGGCCGCGTTAGCTGACGACGGTCACGGTAACTCGTCGCTGGTGTCCCCGTTGGCGATGTTCCCACAGGAACACGCCTTGCCAGGTGCCGAGCGCGCAGCGACCGCCAGTCACTGGAATGCTGAGCGAGGTTTGGGTCAGAGCTGCGCGGACGTGCGCAGCCATGTCGTCGGGGCCTTCCATCGTGTGCACGTAGAGCGGGTCGCCGTCCGGCACGAAGCGTGAAAGAAAGGCGTCGAGGTCATGCAGGACGTCGGGATCGGCGTTTTCGTTGATGGTCAGCGAGGCGCTCGTATGATGGATGAACACGGTGCAGAGGCCCTCCGAGATGCCCGAGGCCGCCACCGCCTCTTGTACCTGGTGCGTGACTTCGATGAGGCCGCGGCCGCGCGTGTTCAACGTGAACGTCGTCGACTTGGCGCTCATGAGCCCGATACCTTCATCCACATCGCCGCTTGATCGCCCGAGTAGATCAGCGTGCCTTCCTGTGTGAACCGAAAGTCGTAGCGGGCGAACACCTGGTTCTTCCGCTGGCGGATCTTCGTGGCGCGGAGCTCGAGGTCGAGCGGTGGGCCCATCTTGGCGAGCGCGGCAAAGCGGGCGTCGTAGATGCGGCCGCCGTATCCGATCCAGCCATCGGCGTGACGCAGGCCGAGTACGTAATAGGTATGCATGAAACCCAGCATGCCGGTGAGATGCACCATGAAGCCGCCGCTGACGTGGCGTGGGTGGCGCACCGGGTGTGCGCGCTGATCGCGTGTCAGCGGCAAATCGGCATGGGTGGGCATCACCGCGCGGATGATGCCTTCCTCTTCGTTGATCTCGACGATTTCATCGATCGGCACGGCTTCCGGGCCGTATGGGCAATCAGCGATGAACTCCGGGTCCAATGCCATCTCTCTATACCCCCTGTGTGTCCGCGTCCCAGATCACTTTATGCATCTGGATTTGGACGCGCACCCCCAAGTCATCCTCGAGAACCCATTGCACGAGGTCCTTCGGGTCGAGCTCGCCCCACACGGGGCTCAACAACACCTCTTTCACGCGGCCTCGGAGGCCGTGCTCTTCGATGACGCCCTTGGCCCATTCGTAGTCGGCGCGGTCCGCGAGGACGATCTTGACTTCGTCGCGGGTCGTGAGGTGCCCGATGTTCTCCCAGCGGTTTCGTGCGGATTCTCCACTGCCGGGCGCCTTGAGATCCATGATGCGGTGCACGCGCGGGTCGACCTTGGAGATGTCGCGCTCGCCGCTGGTTTCGAGCAACACGACCCGACCCGCGTCGCATAGCTCGCGCAGCAACGGGAACGCGCCTTCTTGAAGGAGCGGCTCACCGCCGGTGAGCTCGACGAGCGGTGTGCCGAAGGAGAGCGCTCTTTCGAGCACGTCGGTCCTGGACATCTCCGTGCCGCCCTCGAAGGCTTGCGGCGTGTCACACCAGCGGCATCGGAGGTTACAGCGGGAAAGGCGCACGAAGGTGCATGGCAGACCAGCGAACGTCGACTCACCTTGAATCGATTCGTAGATCTCGTGAACACGTATTTGGTCAGCGTCAGCCATGGTTAGCGCGGATCGCGCGCGATGAGAATGAGCATCTGCCCTTGCTCCGCCGCATTCTCGGGAACTTCGACGATCAAATCCCACATTCCAGGCCTCGCATCCACCTCGAGCGTCTGAGCTCGGCGGCGGACACAGCGTGAGCCGTCTTCCTCGTCATGCCGGACCAAGAGGACGCGGGACTTGTGCCCATTGAGATCAAGCGCGCTCACCCGGAGCCGAGCTCGCTCTTCGAGGGCGAGCTCCACTTTGTAGTGCCGCGACCCCGGCCTCATGGATCCGCAGTTCCTGGGGAGGGGCACCGCGGGCGGAAGTGTCGCCTTGTCGACGAGAGCAGAAATCGGGAAGGGGTCCGTGTCGGGGAACGGGATCGCGTCTGGGACCGTGTCCACGACCGGGATCGCCTCCGGGACCGTGTTCACGACCGGGATCGCGTCTGGGACCGTGTCCACGACCGGGATCGCCTCCGGGACCGGAATCGCGTCCGTTTCAGCGCCAGCGCCAATCGCCCTCCTCAGCTGGTCCAGCATCTCCAGCGTCAGCAGGTTCCTCAGGTTGTTCCCGTACCGAAGCCCCTTCTCCGTGAGCTGGCAGCTGGTCTGGTAACCACCTGGCGGAAGCACGTTCGGGTGCACGCCATCCCTCGCCAAGCCCTTGCGTGGCAAGGCGCTCAGCGCGCCATGGTAATCGACGTAAGGGAGCGACCAGTGCCTCGCGACCGCTTCGGTGATCAAGTTGAAGCGGTGGATCCAGCGGTCCTTATACGCGTTGCGGCGGGGCATGGCGGAGCCGAGGACGGGGACCACCCCCATCTCCTCCAACTGCTCGACCAGGTAGACCAGCCGCTTCAAGTATACGCGCTCGTTTTCATTTTGCGCGTCGTTACCGCCAAACAACACCAACGCCCATCTCGCTTGCGTGGCTTCGAGCTCCTCCCGGAAGCTCGCCGGCCGACCGCCTAGGACATAGCGGAGGTTCCAGCTCACGCCGGCGGCCACGCTCTGCCGAGTGAACGAGCTCCGGGGCACCGCGTTGAAGTACTCGATGGTCTCCGCAAGCTCGGGTCGATTCCCGAGGTCGACATACTCGGTCGCGAAACAATGAAGGAAGGCTTTGCTGGCGACGCTCGACCCACCCATCTTCGAGAACGCATCGTCGCGGCGTTCAGGAGCGATCGCCCGGATCTGCAACACGTGATCGACGACGGCTTCGTCGAGCTTCAGGGGCTCGGCGCGGACGGCCGTGGCGGCGGCCAGCACCGCGATTGCGAGAGCCGTGCCTCGCTTCATTGCATCGCGCTCGGGGGGATGATGTAGAGCCGACTGGGCTCGCGCACCGCGCCCCTGTGCTGGTTGTCCGTCAGCAGCGCCGCGGAGCCGTCTTCGAGCCAGGCGAGCCCTTCGAAGTTTGGAAGCGGGATCACGAGCTTCGAAAGATCGGCGACTACGAGTGGCTCGATCCACTGCCCCTCGGGCCCTTGTGGAATGCTGAAGCGGATCAGCCGCGAAACTCCGTAGTGCCGTTCGACGGCGAGCACCTCGATTACGCCATCTCGCATGCGACAGTCGATTGCGGCGAGCTTCCCGGTGTCACTGCTCAAGGCGACGCGGTGTGCCGTCCAGGTTTGTATCTTCGGATCGAACATGCCTACCGGCGCCCAGCGACGGTCCCGCTGCTCTTCGACGAGCTCGGTCGCGAGAATCATCACGCCATCTACGTGACAAATCCCCTCGATGCCATGGTTATCTGGGGCCGTGAGCCGCCAGTGCGTGTACTCCAGATGCCCGATCGGCGCGACCTTGAACTGACCACCGTCGAGTCGGCCGTCGAGGATCAGGTCACGGGTCCGACCCTTGTCCTGGTTCTCGGTGCCGAGCACGAAACGCGTCCCTTCGACCCAGCTCAAGGCCTCGAGGTCGCTACCCGCGGGAGCGCCCACCACCGGGTAGCGAGTCACGCCAAAGGTGTCTGGGTCGATCCGGAGCACGGCGTCGGCGCCCTCCCCCGGCGCCCAAAACGCACCATGCTCATCGCGACTGAGCCCGGAGAGCCCAACCACGTCTGAGTCGAGCGTGACGATGCGCCCCGGCCCTCGCGGCTGCTGCTTCTTGCTGCAGCCGCCGCAGAGCAGGAGCGCAACGGCAAGCGCCGCCCACCCCCTCACGTGATCAGACCGCTTCGAGTACGGCCGCAGCCCCGAGGCCGCCAGCCGCACAAATCCCGAGCAGCGCGGTCTCCTTGCCGGTGCGTGCGAGCTCGTTGGCCATCGTCGTCACCATGCGCGCGCCGGTTGCCCCGAACGGGTGACCGATCGAGAGCGATCCGCCATGTACGTTGAAGATCGCGTCGTCGATCTCGCCCACGGCCTTGCTCTTTCCGAGCCGCATCTCCGCGAAGCCTTTGCTTGCAAGTGCCTTCGTCACCGACAGCACCTGCGCGGCAAACGCTTCGTGCATGTCGACGAGGCTCACGTCTTTGAGCTCCATGCCGGCGCGGTCGAGCGCCTTCGGCATCGCAAGCGCGGGTCCGATCAGGAGTTGATCGCTCGGATCGACACCGACATAAGACCAGCTCTTGAACGCGGCGAGCGGCTTGTACCCGAGGGCACGCGCCTTCTCTTCGCTCATCAGCAATACCGCCGCCGCGCCATCGGTGAGCGGCGACGCGTTTCCTGCCGTGACCGTGCCGTCCTTGGCGAACACCGGCCGAAGCTTCGCGAGCTTCTCGACGCTGGTGTCGCCCCGGACGATGTTGTCGGCGTAGACCCAGCCCTCCGGGGACTCGACCGGTGTGACCTCGTCATCGAAGCGACCGGACGCGATTGCCTCGGCAGCCCGGTGGTGCGAGCGCGCGGCGAACTCGTCCTGCGCCTCGCGCGAAACCTCGTTGCGCTGCGCCATCCGCTCGGCCGACTCACCCATGACTTCGCCGGTAGTTCGCTCCGCGATTTTGGGCATTTTTGGCAGGATATCCGTGAGCGGCATCATCTGCGCGAGCACACCGAGATAGTCGCCCGGCGTCGACGCTTTGCCGAACGCCAAAGGCGCAAGCGCATGCACCGCCTTCTGCGGGAGGTTGAGCGGCGCGTTGCTGGTGGAATCGGAACCACCCGCAATCACGACGTCGGCCTCGCCGCGCTCGATCGCCGCGGCCGCAAGCGTGACGGCCTGAAGCCCGCTAGCGCACGCGCGTGTGCAAGTCATCCCCTCGACGCTCGGAGGCAGCCGCAAATCCAATGCGATTTCGCGCGCGATGTTGGGCGCGAGTGACGGAAAGATCACCCCGCCCCATACGATGCTGTCGATCTCGTCGTGTGAGAGGTCGGTTCTTTCGAGGAGCGCCTTCACTGCGAGGTCCGACAAGTCGATGGTGTCGAGCTTGAGGAACTTGCCAAATGCTTTGACGAACGGGGTGCGAACTCCGGCGACGATCACTGCGCGCTGTTTCTTGCCCCAACCATTTTTCTTCTTGGCCATGTTCATGCTCCTACGAGTGCGCCACCACAGACGCGAACGGTTTCACCGGTTAGCCCCACGGCGCCCGGTGTTGCGAGGAAAGTGATCGCCTGACCGACGTCTTCGGGCTTACCACCCTGCCCGACCGCGGCCATCCGGCGCGCGACCTCGCGAATCGCGACCGGCATGGCGTCGGTGAGTCGTGTCTCGATGAAGCCGGGGGCAATGGCGTTGACCGTGATGCCCTTCTTCGCGACCTTTGGCGCGAGTGCTTCGACGAACCCGACGATGCCGGCTTTGCCGGCCGAATAGTTGGTCTGCCCGCGGTTGCCTGCGATGCCAGAGACCGACGAGAGGCAGATGACGCGCCCGCCGGGGCGAAGTGCCTCCTCCGAGAGCAATCGATCGGTGATCCGAATGACGGCGCCGAGATTGATGTCGACCGCCATATCCCACTGCTCGGGCGACATGCGCGCAAGTGTCTTGTCCCGCGTGACGCCCGCGTTGTGCACGACGATGTCGACGCCACCAAAGCGCTCCTTGAGCTCGCCCGAGATGCGCTCGGGCGCATCGGCGTCTGTGATGTCGACGAGCAGCGTGGACCCGCCGATGCGCTGCGCGACTTTGCTGCACGGGCCGTCGTCGGCAGGTCGATCGAGGCACACGACGTGCGCGCCTTCCGCCGCCAGCAGCTCCGCTGTCGCTTCGCCGATGCCTCGCGCTGCCCCCGTCACCAGGGCAACCTTACCCCCGAGCACGTGTGTCTCCGGCGCCTCTTCGCCCTTCGCGAGAGTGGTGACGTGAAACGGTTGGCAACTGATGTACGCCGACCGTGGCGACAATAAGAACCGCAGCAGAGGATCGAGCCGCTCGTCGGCGCCCTCCTGCACGAACACGCTGTTGGCGGTCGAGCCGTTGGCACCGATCTCCTTCGCGAGGCTGCGCGTGAAGCCCTCGAGCCCAGCGCGCGTCGCCGCAAGCACCGGCTTCTTCGCGTCACCTGCGGGGCGGCCGATCACGAGGACGCGACCCGATCGATTGAGCCGGCGAATCCAGGGGCCCATGAATGCGTAGAGCTGGTGAAGGTCGTCGGGTGTCTCGAGGCCGGTGCCGTCGAAGACGATCGCGTCGATGCGTTCCCCCTCAGGTGCGTCGCCCGGCTCAACCCGATGCGGAGCCCGCGCCCAGGCTTCGCCGGGTCCGATGAACGGCTCCAACGCCGCGTCTGAGGTACCCACGACGAGCGGGTAGGCCCCCGCTTTCGTGAGGATTTGGGCCAAGGTGGCCTGCAGCCCCCCAACGCCGCAGACGAGCACCTTCTTGTCGTCGAGCGGCCGCTCTTCGTACGGGCCTTTCGCGCGCGCGAGCTTCTCCGGCACGGGGATGGGGAGGCCAAGGGTCTTGACCAGCTTTCGGGCGTTCTCGTTTTCGAGCAAGAGGTCGGTCATTGGCGCTCAGCTCCTCACTGAATAGGTTCCAACTAGATAGGCAGGGCCGCCAGGAGCGTCCCCTACGAACACTCGGTCATCATCGATGTAGAGACCGACCTCGGCAGGAAGCACGAGCGGCTTCTTGAACTGCACGTCGATCGACTCGAGCCGGCTCACATCCCCGGAAAACACCGACCGGTTCAACCCTTCGATGGCACGGGCCATGGTGGAGAACCCATGATTGATCACGTTCCGGAAACCGCTCGCGCGTGCGGCCGGCGGAATCCAATGGATTGGATTGAAATCACCGGTGAGCTTCGCGAAGTCGAGGCCAACGTGCGTACCGAGCTTCCAACGCCCGAGCTCCTTGACCAGCACGGGGACGCGCGGCCGCTCATCTTTGCGCTTCGCTGACTTGTCGCCGCCGCCGAGCGGGACGATGCCGTAGACGTCGGCGATGACCGCCTCAGGATGCGCGGACGTCGCAGTGGTTGCGCGCTGGTGAATCACTGCCCGACGGCCGTTGTCGTCGATGTCGATGAGTTGCACCTTGAGCTCGAAGCGCTGGCCGAGCGGGAGCGGCCCATTCATGCGCAGGCGGCAGCCGCCGTTTAGCACGCGCTGCATCGGGTACTGCAGCCCCTCGAGGCCTTTGGCCTGAAGCGGGAACACCCACTGCGGGAACAAATGAGCAGGCACCTGGCCGCGATACCAACCTGGGTCGCCGCCAACATGCCGGATGTAGTCGCGAACGAGGTCGGCCGGACGCGCAGGAATCGATGCGGACACGATGGGACCAGGCACCTCGGAAGGCGGCTGGTTGGATTTGCCCGAAGCGCTCTTCAGCGCGACGACTGCAGCGCGGGCGATAGCGCCAATCACCGGCCCCTGGTGGAGGATGTAACGCGTAGGCACAGCCATATGGATTCTCCCGACTCGACGGTGCGGTGGAAACCCTGCCGCCCGACCCGGCTCTCTACCATTTGGTAGGTAGCCGCGCAAACGCGGGTCCGCTGCTAGGCTTGGCCGATGCCTAACCCGTTGATCCAACTCGGATTCGAGATTCCTTTCGACGAAATCGAAGCCGCGCACGTCGTGCCGGCAGTCGATACGCTCCTGGCCGCATCACGCGCTGCGGTGGATGCGATCGTGGCCCAAAGCGGGCCGCGCAGGTACGCCAACACGCTCGGCGCACTCGAAGATGCCACAGAGCCGCTCGAGCGCGCGATGACGATCATCGGCCACCTGGAGAGCGTCGCGACGACCGACGCCCTGCGCGAGGCATACAACGCGACCCTTCCCAAGGTGAGCGCGTTTTGGTCGGAGCTCGCCATGAGCGACGGGCTCTATCAGGCTGTGCGTGCATTCTCGGAAACCGCCGAGGCCGGCGCACTCGGAGCAACCGAACAGCGCTTCGTCGAAAAGACGCTCGACGATTTCCGCCGTCACGGTGCGGAGCTCGCGCCTGACGACAAGGCCAAGCTCCAGGCGATCGAGGTCGAGCTGACCAAGCTCACGACCGAGTTCGCGCAGCACGTGCTCGACGAGACCAATGCGTTCGAGCTCGTGCTGACTGAGGAGAGCCAACTCGCCGGGCTGCCGGAGAGCGCCAAGCAAGCCGCGGCGGAGAACGCGAACGCCAAGGGCATCGAGGGCTGGCGCTTCACGCTGCAGGCGCCGAGCCTAATCCCAGTGCTCACGTACCTGGACAACGGGGGTATTCGCGAGCAGGTTTGGCGCGCGTACAACACCCGGGCGATTTCTGGAAAGCGGGACAATCGCCCGTTGATCGCACGCATCCTGGAGCTTCGGCGCGCGAAAGCGAAGCTGCTCGGCTATCGAGATTTCTCCGATCTCGTTACCGAAGACCGCATGGCGAAGGAAGGCGCGAAGGCTCAGGCGTTCCTCGAGGACTTGCGGGACAAGACCCAGGCCGGGTTCGAGCGTGAGAACGATGAGCTAATCAGGTTCCGTCGCGAGCTCGAAGGTGAAGACGCCGCAGCGATAGAGCCGTGGGACACCGCGTACTATGCCGAGAAGCAGCGCCAAGCCAAGTACGATTTCAACGAAGAAGAGCTCCGCCCCTACTTCCCCCTCGAGCGTGTGCTCGACGGCCTCTTCGCAACGGCGCAGGCGCTCTACGAGGTGAAGATCGTGGAACGGGATGCGGTCGTCTGGGATCCCGAGGTGAAAAGCTACGGGATAGAGGACCGGGACGGTACGACAATCGCAGCGTTCTACGTCGACCTCTTTCCGAGGGAAAACAAGCGCGGCGGTGCCTGGATGAACTCGCTGATTAGCGTCGCATTCCGCGAGGATGCGCCGCTTCCGAACCTCGGCCTCTTCTGCGCCAACGTGAACCCGCCCGTCGGCGACAAGCCTGCGTTGCTGACGCATCGCGAGGTGGAGACGCTGTTTCACGAGTTCGGCCACCTGCTCCACCATTGCTTCAGTCGCGTGCGCGTGCGAAGCCTCGCGGGCACCAACGTGGCTTGGGATTTCGTCGAGCTGCCCTCGCAGATCATGGAGAACTGGTGCTGGGAGCGAAGCGGGCTCGACCTGTTCGCCGCGCATCATGAAACCGGCGAACGAATCCCCGATGCGCTCTACGACAAGATGGTGCGCGCTCGGACGTACCGCGCAGCCAACGCGCAGATGCGGCAGCTCGGTTTCGCCACGACCGACCTCGCCCTTCACCGCGAATACCAGCCGAACCAAGACGGCGACGTCATGGCCTACGTGCGAGCGAATCTACAGAAATACTCACCCACTCCCCTACCCGACGACTACGCAATGTTCGCCGGTTTCACGCATGTCTTCGGGCACCCGGTCGGCTACGCGGCGGGCTACTACAGCTACAAGTGGGCCGAGGTACTCGACGCAGACGCCTTCACACGGTTCAAGAAGGAGGGCATCACGAACCCGGCTGTGGGGCGGGCATTTCGCGAGACGATCCTCTCGAAAGGCAATAGTGAAGACCCAGCGAAGCTGTACGAGGACTTCATGGGCCGGGAGCCGAAGATCGAGCCGCTACTCGAACGCGCTGGGCTAATTTAGCAACCGCTCTCAAGCCCCTACGCGGTTGGGGGTGGGCGGGTGAATTCAATCAAACTTGACGCGTACCCCGCGTCTCGCCTACTTCGCGCGACCGCGCAAATCAACGGAGACCTGGATCTCGTTCGCGACCTTCAAGCGCACGATCGACGGAACCGAAATCTCGTGGGCGGTTAGCACGACTGGGAAGCTCGCTTTGATGCGAATCGCGTCACCCGACCAATTCACCGTGCCTTTGGCGTTGACGAGCTGGGTGACACCATGGGCGGTGAACTTGCCTTTCACCTCGACCTTGGTGTCTTTGCCCTGCTTGAGCTCTTTGTTGCCCTTCTTGCCGAGGATCACTTCGCTGATCTCGAAATGGATGAAGGGGTTCTTCTGGGCATCGAGCCAGCCGTCGCCCTGAAGGTGCTCGTCCCGGAGATCGTTGCCGGTACGGAGCGACGCCACCGGGGCCTTGAAATCACCCTTCGTCTTGGTGATGTCGGCGGGGTCGACGCTGAGTGTTCCGGTCACCTTCTTGGTCTCTCCGGTCATCGTCTCGAGAGGCGCGTCCGATACGAAGGTCGCCTTACTTTTAGCATCGCCGCCCACAGAATACGTGGTCGCGTCCGCGTAGGAGGTCGCTGGAGCTGCCGCGCAAACGGCCAAAATCAAGCTGAGTCTGCTCGCGTACTTCATCCTCTATCCGTTCCCCTCTCGCCTTCAATTATGCCGATTTTGGACGAGACCGACACCCCTCTATTCAGGCCGCGACCCATATTGGCGCCGTTTCGTGGAAGATCCAGCTTTCGTTGTCGCGCGCCGCACGGCCGAGCTCCCACTCGTCACGAAAAAGTGCGACCGGTCGGTTGTCGCGGTCGAGAACGGCCATCGGCACGCGGCGCGCTTTGAGCTCCTCGCAGCTCACCGCGCCCTCGACCCAGCGCGCATATTGGTACGGCAACAAGTCGAACGTGACCTTGGCGCCGTATTCGTGTTCGAGACGAAACATCAACACGTCGAACTGCAAGCGTCCAACGACACCACACACCGGATCCTTCTCGCGGCCGGGCTCGGTGAAGAGCTGCACCGTGCCTTCTTCCGAGAGCTCCTGGATTCCTTTTTGAAGCTGCTTGCGTTTGAGCGGGTCGAGCAACTGGAGCCGTCCGAAGTGCTCCGGTGAGAACCGTGGGACCGCATCGAACACCATCGGACCTTGAGTCGAGAGCGTGTCGCCAATACGAAAGAGGCCTGGGTCATAGAGGCCGATGATGTCGCCTGCAAACGCTTCGAGAACGCTCTCGCGATCCTGCGCGAAGAACTGCTCGGCGCGATTGAGACGGATCTCTTTGCCGAGCCGGTAGTGGTGCACGCGCATCCCGCCTTCGAACTTGCCTGAGCAGATTCGCGCGAACGCGATTCGATCGCGGTGGGAGGGGTCCATGTTCGCCTGGACCTTGAACACGAACGCGCTGAAACGGTCGTCGCTCGGGCTGACGGTAACCTCTCCAGCCGCGGCGCGATTGCCAGGCGGCGGGCACAAGCCCTTGAACGCCTGGAGAAACGGCTCAACGCCGAAATTGGTGAGCGCGCTGCCGAAGAACACTGGGGTGAGGTCACCGGCGAGAAAGCGCGCTTCGTCCCATTCCTCGCCCGCGCCGTCGAGGAGCTCGATCTCGTCTCGAAGTGTCTGGGCCGGCTCCTCGCCGAGGAGCGTGTCGAGCTCGGGGTCGTCGATGCCGGTGACCTTCATCTCGGCGCGCTTCGCTTGCCCTTCCGACGAGCGCTCGAAACGGAGAACGGCTTCGTTCCGGCGATCGTAGACGCCCTGAAAGAGATCTCCGCTGCCGATCGGCCAAGTGAAAGGGACCGTGCTGACGCCTAGAACCTCCTCGACATCGCTCATGAGCGCAAACGCATCGCGTGCCGGGCGGTCCATCTTGTTGATGAAGGTGACGACGGGAGTGTTGCGAATTCGGCAGACGTGAAAGAGCTTCCGCGTCTGCGGCTCGACACCACGCGCGGCGTCCAGGATCATGATCGCGCAGTCGGCTGCCATCAGCGTTCGGTACGTGTCTTCGCTGAAGTCGTTGTGGCCCGGCGTGTCGAGCAAGTTCCAGCGAATGTCGTCGTACTCGAACTGTAGGACCGAGCTGGTCACGGAAATGCCGCGTTGCTTTTCGAGCGCCATCCAATCGCTGACGGCAGCGCGCTTGGCCTTGCGCGATTTGACGGCGCCAGCGGCGTGAATCGCGCCCCCGTAGAGCAGGAGCTTCTCCGTCAACGCTGGCCCATGCCCGCGCCGCAAGATAGTCATTGCCGACGGTTGCGCCAGTCCGCGAACGTGCTCTGATGCGCGTTCCCGATGCCAGGTCTGTTTCCAGAGATCGATCCCTTTGATTTAGGGCACATTGCCGTCGATGACCTGCACTCCGTCTATTACGAGCAATGCGGGAATCCGCGCGGAAAGCCGGCGATTTTCGTGCATGGTGGCCCTGGCGGCGGGGCGAACGCAGTTCATCGGCGTTTCTGGGACCCATCCATCTACCGAATCATCTTGTTCGATCAGCGTGGCTGCGGCCGCAGCACGCCACACGCCGAGCTCCGCAACAACACGACCTGGGACTTGGTCGAAGACATGGAGCGGATTAGAGAGCACCTCGACATCACGCGGTGGCAGTTGTTCGGCGGGTCCTGGGGCAGCACCTTGTCCCTGGCGTATGCGCAGCAACATCCAAAGCATGTGACGGAGATGGTCCTCCGCGGGATCTTCCTCCTGAGGCGAAAAGAGATCCAGTGGTACTACCAAGAGGGTGCGAGTCGGATCTTCCCCGAAGCCTGGGCGAAATACCTCGAGCCGATCCCCGAAGAGGAACGCGACGATTTGGTGGGAGCCTACTACCGCCGCCTCACCAGCAGGGACCGAGAGGAGCGCATCAATGCCGCACGCGCGTGGAGCATGTGGGAAGGCAGCACCAGCCGTTTGGTGCCTGACCCCGAGCTGATCGAGCGCACCGGCCACGCAACTTTCGCCGAGGCCTTCGCCCGCATCGAGTGTCACTACTTCATCAACGGCGGGTTCTTCCAAGAAGACGACCACCTGCTCGCAAACATCGACCGAATCGCCCACATACCCTCGGTCATCGTGCAGGGCCGCTACGATGTCGTGTGTCCCGTCGAAAGCGCCTACGAGCTCCACAAGGCGTGGCCGAAGAGCGAGCTGATCATCGCCCAGCAATCCGGCCACTCGGCACTAGAGCCGGAGATCACGTCCCACTTGGTCGAGGCGACGAAGCGTTTTGGGCGCTGAACGCTGACGCTGGCGCTGTCTATGCCTACCTGGAGAACTTGCGGTACTTGATGCGGTGGGGGATGTCCGCGTCGGTCCCAAGGCGAGCCTTTCTGTCGGCGGCGTAGTCGGCGTAGGAGCCTTCGTGCCAGACGACTTGGCTGTCGCCCTCGAACGCAAGGATGTGGGTACAGATGCGGTCTAGGTACCAGCGATCATGGCTGATGATCAGCGCACAACCGGGGAAGCTGAGGATTGCTTCTTCGAGTGAGCGCAAGGTCTCGACGTCGATGTCGTTGGTGGGCTCGTCGAGGAGGAGCACGTTGCCGCCGCTCTTCAAGAGCTTGGCGAGGTGCACGCGATTCCGCTCGCCGCCCGAGAGGTTCTTGACGGGCTTCTGCTGATCGCTGCCGCGGAAGTTGAACCAACCCACATACGCGCGTGATTTGACCGTGCCCCCGCCGACGTCGATTTCATCGGCGCCGCCAGTGATCTCCTCGAACACGTTGTTGGCGTCGTCGAGCGCGTCGCGACTTTGGTCCACGTAGGAGATCTCTACCGTATCGCCCACCTTGATCGTTCCGGCGTCGGGCTTCTCTTCGCCGACGAGCATGCGGAACAACGTGGTCTTGCCCGCACCGTTGGGGCCTACGATTCCGACGATCGCACCGCGCGGCACGCGGAAGCTCAAGTCTTCGAAGAGAAGCTTGTCTCCGTAGGCTTTGCTGATGCCCTCGACTTCGAACACCTGGGTGCCGAGGCGGGGTCCAGGCGGGATACGGATCTCGTTCGGGTCGCGCCGCGCCTTGGCCGCGTCCGCCACCAGGCTATCAAACGCGGTGATGCGCGCCTTGCTCTTGGCCTGCCGGGCTTTCGGTGACGAGCGCACCCATTCGAGCTCTCGCGCAATCTTGCGCTTGCGAGCGCTGTCCTTCTTTTCTTCGAGCCCTAGGCGCTCCTCTTGTGCCTCGAGCCACTGCGAGTAGTTCCCTTGGAAGGGGTGGGCTTCGCCACGATCGAGCTCGAGAATCCAATCGACGATCTCATCGAGGAAGTAGCGATCGTGTGTGACCAGAATCACGCATCCCGGATACTTCTGGAGATACCCCTGGAGCCAAGCGACCGACTCGGCGTCGAGGTGGTTGGTCGGCTCGTCCAGCAACAACAGGTCCGGCTTTTCTAGCAGCAGCCGACAAAGCGCGACGCGACGCTTCTCGCCGCCAGATAACGACTTGGGGTCGGCGTCCGCGGGCGGCAATCGAAGCGCGTCCATCGCGATCTCGAGCGTGCTTTCGAGATTCCATCCGTCGACCGCGTCGATCTTGTCTTGAAGCGCGCCCTGCCTTTCGAGCAGCTTCATCATCTCTTCGTCGCTCATCGGCTCGCCAAGCTTCATGCTGAGGTCGTTGAACTCGTCGAGGATCGCACGCACCGGCGCCACCCCTGCCTCGACGGCTTCCAACACCGTCTTCGCGTCACCGAGATCAGGCTCCTGCTGCAGGTACCCGACTTTGGCACCCGCACGAAGCCACGCCTCGCCGGTAAAGTTCTCGTCCTCCCCGGCCATCATGCGCAGCAGAGACGATTTGCCGGTGCCGTTAACGCCGATGACCCCTATCTTGGCGTCCGGAAAGAACGACAGATAGAGGTCTTCGATGATCTTCTTGTCCGGGGGATGGACCTTGGTCACCCCCTTCATCGTGAAGATGAATTCCG
>Ga0111160_1022_pt1 | contig 27629 bp, 26 predicted proteins | sample DeeMarSeWOR28_12_FD_80265 | JGI IMG/M metagenome (GOLD analysis project Ga0111160, IMG submission 80265) | Myxococcales bacterium SG8_38_1
TCGTGTCGAGCGCACCAGTCTGCTCGCCGACGCCAATCATCTGCACGACCATCGGAGGAAATACGTTGGTTTCCATCAGCGGTTCCGCCATCGTGCGACCTTCGCGGATCTTGTTCGATGTGTCGTGAATCGCGTTCTCGACGACCACGTTGCCCGCAGATTTCTTCACGACGTCGAGCGCGTCGAGAATGGGGACACCCGCAGAGAGCAGGGTGCCCAACGTGCGCGTGAAACGCGCAACTGAGATCTTGCGCATGACCGGGCCGAGAATTGGCAGCACCAGCAGCGTTCGATGGAAGAAATGTTTGCCGGCGGGCTGTCGGTAGATGTAGGTAATGCCAAACACGAATGCGGCCACGCCGAGAATGATCCAGTGGACGTTTCCGAGGAAGCCCTCCGAAGCGGCGATGACCATTTGGGTGAGCGCCGGCAGCGAGTCTTCTCCGCCGAACTCCGAAAACATGCTCTTGAAGCTCGGGATGACCCAAGCGAGCATCACGACGACCACGATGATCGCGACGAAGAAGATCGCGACCGGGTACACCATGGCGCCGCGGACCTGGCGGGCGAGCTTGACGCGCTTCTCGATGTAGCCGGCCAACCGGTTGAGGATGGTGTCGAGGATACCGCCCATTTCACCGGCGCGGACCAAGTTGACGAACAGCTCGTCGAACAACTTGGGATGGCGCGCGAGACCTTCGGAGAACGTGCCGCCTTGCTCGACGTAATCCTTCACGTCCTTGAGGATCGCGTTGAGCGCCTTGTTCTCTCCGCGCGACGATAGGATGTCGAGACACTGCACGAGTGGGAGACCGGCATCGATCATCGTCGCGAACTGGCGCACGAAAACGACGAGCTCCTTAGGCGTGACGCCTGAGCCGAACGAGAGCTTGATCTCGCGCGACTTCTTCTTGATCTTGACGGGGTTGAGCTGGCGCGCGCGCAGTCGCGACTGCACGGCCTCCTTGGAGTCCGCCTCGATGATCCCCGTCTGGACTTCGCCCGCGCGAGTGCGCGCCTCGTATACCCACTCGGCCATGAATTCTCCGCCCGATCCCCTCCGGGCCTTTCAAAATCCTAGCTGATCGGGGATCGCCTGGTCAAAAGCGATGCGCAATTCCGCTCCGGCTGCTCCCGCCGCGGCTAGTTGCGGTAGGGGTTCTGGATGTCGATATCCATGAGGTCGGGCTTCTGCTCGGGCGAAGCGGGTGCCTTCTTCGTGGACTTTTGGGGCTCCGAGGCATTCCAGACAGGCGCCTGGGCCTTCGAACGTGGCCGCTTTCGTCGGGAGCGCGTCGCCTTGGTGCTGCTCTTGCGTTCCGGTGTCTCGTTCGCCCGAACTGGCTCGTGGGCCGCCTCCGCTTCTGTTCGCTTCGGCTCGACTCTGGCTGGTTGGGGGGCCTCAGCGGGCTGCGGCGCAGGCGCGGGCTCCGGCGTCACGATCGGTGGCGCGGCTGTTGCAGATGGGGTCGGCGTGACCAAGAGCTGCCAAACGAGGAAGCCGGCGTACAAGAACACCACAATCGCCAGCATCATCACCAGCCATCGCAAGAGCTCGGATCCCGCCGATGTCCTCACGACGACGGGCGTGCCGTCGCTGAGGACGCCGGAGACGCTACCGTGGACGTAAGAGGCGCTGCCGTCACCGCGACTGTAGGTCTGACTCGCAGGCGTTGCGCCTTCCCGCGGCATCGGGACTTTCGATTCGGCAAACTCCGCACGTCCGAGGAGCTCGATAGAATCGCGCACACGATGGCGTTCGTCTCGAAGCTTCTCGGCGTCGAGGGCGCGGACGACCTCCGCGACATCTCGCGTCTTGGCTACGCCGCCACGACCAGCGGCCAAGTCGAGCGCTTCGCCGAACTCGTCGGCGTCTTGGAACCGTTCATCCGGGTTTCGGTTCAACGCCTTCATCACCACTTCGTCGTACGGCTCGAGCTCGGGCCATAGGGAGGACGGCTTCTCCACAGTCTCGTTGAGCAACCTGTTGAGCGTGGCGGCGTTGGTGTCGCCCTTGAACAAGCGCCTTCCGGTCAGCGACTCCCACAAGATGATCCCCACGCTGAAGAGGTCGGAGCGTTGATCGGTCTCGCTCGTCGACGCCTGCTCGGGAGCCATGTAGGACAACTTGCCCTTGAACTGGCCGGCACGGGTCGAGGCCATTCGAACGTCGGCCTTCGCAACGCCGAAATCGGTCAGGCGCGCGATGCCGTCGGTTCCAACGAGGATGTTGTGGGGAGACACGTCGCGGTGGACGAGCTTCAGAGCGTTTCCGTTCTCGTCGGTGAGGCGATGGGCGGCGCCGAGCCCTTGGAGGGCGTCGATCAGGACGCGACACACGAAGGGACGCGGGAGTCGCTCCCCTTGCTGTGCCGCGCGGCCGAGAAGCGCGCCCAGGTGGTTACCCTCGATGTACTCCATGACGAGGAAGTAGCCGTCGCCGGGGCTGTCGCTGATGTCGAGGGTTGGGACGACGTTCATGTGCCGAATCCGCGCTGCCAGACGCGCCTCGTCGAGAAACATCGAAACGAACTCCTGCTCGTAAGCCAGATGCGGATGCAGCACCTTGATCGCGACGAGTCGCTCGAATCCAGCCACGCCTTGCGCGCGCGCGATATAGACGGAGGCCATTCCGCCGGACGCGAGCTGAGTCAAGATCTCGTAGCGGCCGAGTTGCCGGCCGGCCATAGGGGGTCGCGACAGCCGTCCGTCCCCGGGAGCGCTCGCCGGCGCATGCATCAGAATCGCCCTTTGAACATCAGCGCGCCACCGTCATGCGTGACTCCGATGGAGGCCTCGACCCGCTTCGCGTTGGGCTCCCGCGATTCGCCCTTCCAGTTCGTGAAGACGCCGAGCACCGCGGTGGAGACGGCCATGGTCGCCGTCACGCCGATGAGAATGTTGGTGCGCCGTTCTTTTTGCTGCCCGTCTTCCAGCAGGCTTTCCGCCTGCTCAGCCGGCGTTGGCGAGCCGCCATTGTTGATGCCGGGAGAGTTCGCAGCGCGCGCGGCTGTCTCGTAGGCGCTTACCCCGCGGTTGGCGTCCACGCCCGACCACACCGTCACCGCTCCGAGCGCGACGGTGGCGCCGAGGGACGAGAAGAACGCCCATTTTGGCACGGGTGGGGGAGGCGGCGCGGCCGGGGCGACGAGGGTCACCTTCTTCACGCTACCCGGTTCGCCTCGAATGGAAGTCGACGTCTCGCCATCGTCGTACGCGGCCTTGAGTATGTGCTCGACGTTCGGCGCGACGAAAAAGGACGAATGACGCACCAACGCCCCGTCGAGCTCGAGGGTGCACTCCTTGTCGCAAGTCGCGGTGACCAGCACGTTCGTAGGGGCGACGCGTGCGACGATTGCATCTGCGGATTCCTTGGCACGCTCGTCCTCGGGGTACTTGTCACGAAGCTCCACTGCCAGGTCGGCGGCGCGAATCGAGTTCCCCGCCTTGATGTGCGCGCGAACCGCTTGAAGCAGAGCCGCGGAAGTTGGCGCCACCCGGTATGCGCGCTCGAACCAATGCGCTGCGAGCTCATAGTGCTCGGACAGATACGCAGACGTCCCGTGGTCGTACGCCTCGGCGGCCTTCGCGCGGTCTTCGACCGAGGTCGTCGTCGTGCGATCGGCAGCCCCTTCAGCTTCGACTGAAGCGGAAAATATCAAGCAAGCTGTGAAAGCAGCCGACGCCAGCCAACACCGGCTTCGAGTCGTGGTTCGCATCACCCAAGTCCCATCGTTAACGATAGACAAAATCTCGGGGGACGCCGAATCAGGCGCCGGAGCGCATCGCTTGCTGGTAACCCTTCCGGTCTAAATTGCTCAACATCTGCCGCATCTCGTCCGGCTCGGGAGAGCGAATTTCGGCGATTTCGCGGTCGATGGCACCGTGGGCGACCAGGTGGAGAAGCGACTGATTCATCGTCTGCATGCCGGAGGTGCCCTGGCCGGTCTGCATGATGCCGTACATCTGGTGGATCTTGTCCTCGCGAATCAGGTTTCGAATCGCCGGGTTCGGGACCAGGGCTTCGCAGGCCATCGCGCGGCCTGGTCCGTCGGAACGCGGAAGCAGCATTTGGCTCAACACGCCTTGCAAGACGAACGACAACTGCGCGCGGATCTGACTCTGCTGTCCCGAGGGGAACACGTCGATGATACGGTTGATCGATTGCACCGCCGTGTTGGTGTGGAGCGTCGCGAACACCAAGTGGCCCGTCTCGGAGATGGTGAGCGCCGCCTCGATCGTTTCCAGATCTCGCATCTCGCCGATGAGTACGACGTCGGGGTCTTGCCGAAGCACGTACTTCAGAGCGTCCTTGAAGCCGGTGGTGTCGGCACCCACCTCTCGCTGGTTCACGATGCAGAGTTTGTTTGCGTGAAGGAACTCGATCGGATCCTCGACGGTGACGATGTGGTGGCGGTGCTCGCTGTTGATCTTGTCAATCATCGACGCGAGGGTGGTCGACTTGCCCGAGCCGGTGGGTCCGGTGACCAAGACGAGGCCACGCGGGCGTGTGCAGAGCTCCTCCACGACCGGCGGAACACCGAGGCTCGAGAGCGGCTTGATCTCGAAAGGAATGGCTCGAAAGGCGCCAGTGACCGCGCCCCGCTGTAGGAACACGTTGGCACGGAAGCGCGAAAGCGACTTCACGCCGAAGGAAAAGTCGATCTCGTGGCCTTTCTCGAAACGCAAGCGCTGGTCATCGGTCATGACCTCGTAGCAGAGCGCCTTGCTCTCGCGCGGCTTGAGCGGTGCGGTTCGGAGCGGGACGAGCGAGCCGTCGATCCGGAGCTGTGGCGGAGAGCCCGTGGTGATGTGCAAATCGGAAGCGCCGCGCTCGACCATGAGGCGAAGCAATTGCCGAAGCGTGAGTGACGGGGCTTCTTGTGGTGCTGCCATCCGCTCATCATATCAGAGCGCCGCCACAAGTGCCTAAACGCTGCGACGCGCCCACGGGCCGCGACGCAGCCAATCCTGCCTTCTGTACTGCGATGCGATGATGCGGGCTACGGAGGTTGCAGCCAAGAACGACCCCTCGAAGCCGAGCCCGGGGGCGACCTGCTCGTTGCAGAGGAAGAGGCCTCGCACGGGCGTGCGTGTGGGGAGGGCGCACACGCCGAGCGCGCGACGGGTCGGATACTCGTAGGTCGCGCGCATGGTGTAGGGGCCGCGGGCCCATGGCTCGCTGCAGTCGAGCTCGCAGTCTCCGCGTAGCGTTCGAGGCGGCAGACCGTCGTGTGGACTGTCGATCCAGATCGCATGGTCGTCGAGGAACGGCACGACGCTTCGCAAGGCTTCCATCGCTTCTTCGCGAACGAACCGTAGCGGCGACGAGGCCGTGTCGATGAGGTGCTCGTCGATCAGCGTGCCTGCAGTGAAGAGCACGCGTTCGTCGTCGACGGCGCGGCTCCGTAGCCAGAAAGCGCGCTCGGGCGCGGCTTCGTCGGGACAGACGAGCGCGAGCGGGCCGAGCGCATCGGGGACGCCCTTCCTATCGACGAGGACGAGCACTGCGCAACGATAAGCACGCGCTCTCGGCTCTCCGACGCGCTCGAACATCGAGGACACCGGCGTGCGATCGGGGAGCAGGCGGGAGAGCTCGCCGATCGGTGTTCCGTGGACAATCTGGGAGCAACCGATCTCCTCCCCCGTCCGCCCGAGCGTGATGGTGTGTCCGCGCCGGCGTTCTGGGCGAATCGAGTCCGCGTGTTCGCGCGCACGCACGTCCCCACCCCATGAACGAATGCGGCCGAAGAGCGCCTCCCGAAACCAGCGCCATCCACCGGACAGCTCGGTGACGCCTCCGAGAAGGTGACCGTGGAGCCTCGCACGCGTCGCGTCCGAGTGTTGGGCGGGAAGCAGGCCGGATAGATGTGGCAGCGTCGCCTGAAACGCGGTGCGCAGCGGGTGACGGTGAGCGAGTTGATTCCAAGAAGTCCAACCTTGGCCCTGTCGGTCAAAGCGTTGTGCAGACGCCACGAGCGAGAGCTGCTGACGCTCGAGGAACGATTCTGGGGGCCAAATCAAACCACGAGCAACGAGGAGGTCCATCTCCGCCCGCACCTCGCCGAGCGTTCGCGTGATGTCCGCGGCTTGGTGTCTCACATTCGGAAGCTCGCGATCGAGCTCTGCCAACCACGCGTCTGGTTCCGGATGCACGTCGATTCGGTGGTTCGCCAGTAGAAACTGAAAAACACTGCCTTGGTCGATCATGCGCTGACGCATGTCTTGTCGCAGTGCGAGGAGCTCGAGCGTGGTCTGCACCACCGGACTGTGAACCCCCGTGACGCTGAGCCCGTAAGGCTCGACCTCGACATCGCCGAGGGTGTAGGTGGGCTCGGGGGCGCTTTGCCCGAGGACGAGCACACGAAGACCCTCACGGCCGAGAAGTGCGGCGCACAAAAGCGGCTCCAAATGGGTTCCGAGAAGGACGACGTCGTAGAAGCTCGTCGGCACGGGCCCTACACGTCGGGCGCCGTCAGTGATCGCGTCGCGTCGCCGTCGGGCGCGTTCACCTGAAGCGGATCGAGGGCGATGGCGCCGGTTGCGATCTGATGGATGACGCGCGGTAAGAGACGGTGCTCTTGAATCTGGATCCGCGCGTGAAGGCTCGCAGCGTCGTCGTCGGCGAGCACGGGCACTGCCGCTTGGGCGATGATTGGGCCGGTGTCGACCCCCGAGTCGACGACGTGCACCGTGCATCCGCTGATTCTCACGCCACCGTCGAGTGCGTCTTGTGCTCCGTTGTGCCCCGGAAACGAAGGGAGGAGGGCCGGATGAACATTGATGATTCGGCCAGGAAAACGTTCGAGCATCGGGGAGCCGAGCAAGCGCATGAACCCCGCTAGAACGATCAGGTCAGGCTCGAACCGCGCGACCTCCGATGCGAGCAGCTCGTTCCAAACACCGCGGTCGTCTCCCTTGCGAAGCGGAACGACAGAGGTCGGGATGCCGCGATTCGCCGCGAACTCCAATGCCGCTGCGCTCTTCCGGTCGGAGACGACGGCGACCAGGTTGGCGCCGCAAGTGCCCGCATCGATTGCGGCACAGATGGCCCGCAGGTTCGAGCCGGTACCAGAAACGAGAACGACCGCATCCATGGGACTACACGGTGAAGGAAACCCCTTCACCCTCCGTGACCTCGCCAACGAGAAAGGCGTCCTCGCCGGATGCGATGAGGGCTTCGATCAAGCTCGCGCTGCGGTCTCGGGCCACGACCATCGTGAAGCCCACTCCCATGTTGAAGGTTCGGAACATCTCCGCGTCGGCGACTCCGCCGTGCTTCTGAATCAAGGCGAAGAGCGGGTTCGGTGTCCACGCGTTCGTGCGGATTGCGATGCCGAGCCCATCGGGCGTCACGCGGGGCAGGTTCTCGGGCAGCCCACCGCCCGTGATGTGGCACATCGCGTGCACATCGTGATCGAGCGCGATGCGTGCCGCTTGGACGTAGATGCGAGTCGGGCGAAGCAGAGCCTCGCCAAGAGTCTCGTCTCCTGCGAACGGCTCGCGCAGTGAGCAGGGAGCGTCCCCACCGAGGAGCGCGCGCCTCGCCAGCGAAAAGCCGTTCGAATGGAGGCCCGACGAAGCGAGCCCGACCACATGATCGCCGGCGACGACTGCTTTGCCATCGATGATGCGTTGGCGGCTCACGACTCCCACGGCAAAGCCCGCTAGGTCGTACTCGCCTGACGCGTAGAACCCGGGGAGCTCGGCAGTCTCACCTCCGAGGAGCGCGCACTCGGCTTGCCGGCAGCCCTCCGCGATGCCTTTGACGACGGCCTCGCCCTGATCGACGTCGAGCTTCGACGTTGCGAAGTAGTCCAAGAAGAAGAGCGGCCGAGCGCCGACCGTGATGATGTCGTTGACGCACATCGCGACGAGGTCGATGCCGATGGTGTCGTGGCGTTCGAGCTCGAACGCAAGCTTGAGCTTCGTGCCGACTCCATCGGTCCCGGATACGAGCACCGGGTCCTCGATGTCATTCGGGATGGCGCACAAGCCGGCAAACCCCCCGAGCGCGCCGAGCACGTGTTCCGAGCGAGTCGACTGCGCGAGCGGCTTGATGCGTTGAACGAGCTCGTCGCCTGCCTCGATGTCGACGCCTGCGTCGCGATAGGTCAGCCCCGCCATGCGCGGGAAGCTAGGCGATCGGTTGCAGCCGGTCAACGAGGGGCGCGGCGTTGACGGACCACGGGCCGTCGCGTAAACACGCCAGCATTCTGGGTGGGGTGAACGCATCGAAAGCATGTCTGTTCGGGCTGTTGTTGCTGGCCGCCGCCTGTCAGGGCGACATGCCGGCACGACCGGACCAAGCCCTCGTCGAGTCGGTCTCGGAGGCGCATGAGGCGGCCCGGCCCGAGCGTGAGCGAGCCCAACTGACCCGCATCGACGTGTATGGCGTTGACGCCACGGAGGCCGCTGGCGCCCGAGTCGTGCTTTTGTTTCGGGGGGCTCCGTTGTTTCGCCAAGAACAGCTCCCCGCAGGGGGAATTCTGCCTCCGCGGATCGCGATCGAGCTCGAAGATACCGATTGGGGGGACTCCGTTCCGGTTTCACAGTCCGTCGAGCGGGGCGGTTTGCGACGGGTTCGCCTCGCAACCCCAAACCCACGAGTGGTTCTCGATCTCGAGCCGGGCGCCACCGGCCGGGTCTTCTACCTGACGGACCCGTATCGCATCGTCGTCGATGTCAGCGCGGGTACCCGCCCGAGCGACGACCGCAGGCCGTTGGTTGTGTTGGACCCCGGACATGGTGGCGGTGAGCCAGGAGCAGCGAACGATGACTACGAGCTGATCGAGTCGCGGCTCGCGCTCACGATCGCGGAGCTCACGGCTGATCGGCTGCGCGCGATCATGCCGAGGGCGCGCGTGATGCTCACGCGCTCCGCCGACGTCGATCTCTCCCTCGAGGCGCGGTGCGCGCTTGCGAACACGATGGAAGCGGACGCGTTCGTCTCGATTCATTTCAACGCGAGCTCCGAACAGGTGCGCAAGGGCGGGGTGACCACGTTCGTGCTCGACACCACCAACAACCGTCAGGCCCTGAGGCTTGCCGCCCGTGAGAACGGCACCCGCGCATCCGAGGTGACCGGCATCCAGAGCTTGCTTGCGAAATACCATCGCAAGGGCCAGGCGGTCGGTTCGATCACGCTCGCGGGCAAAATCCAACGGCACACCCTGAAGGGAGGCCAAAGGGTCCTGCCGAAGTTAGCCGACCGGGGTGTGCGAAAGGCGATGTTCTATGTGCTCGTCGGCGCGCGAATGCCAGCGGTGCTGCTCGAGGCATCCTTCCTTACGTACGAGCCCGAGGCGCGGGCCCTGACCACCCGCGCCTACAAGAAGGCACTGGCCGATGGCATCGCTTCGGGCATCGCGTCGTATCTGCACGGTCGCTAGGCAAGTAGGTTGCTCCACCTTGGGCTGACGGTCATACTCGCCGACCGTTGTCGGATGGATCCAGCCCTGTCGTCGATCTGGGTAGTCTCGCACCCAGGCTCGGCAAGACCTGCAGTGGGTACCTCGGGGGTTACCGCCGAGCGTTCGAGGACGCCGTGCGCCGTGGCGACCCTGGCGTGCTCACCGCACGCAGGCACGCGCGGGCGCTCGACGGGCTGTTGAGCGCCCTCTACTGCGCGGCCGACGCCGCGACTCACGCGGCGGGTTGCGAGCCACGCGGCCGAGTCGCGCTCGTCGCCGTGGGCGGATACGGCCGGTCGACGCTGGGGCTCAACAGCGACGTGGACGTCGTTTTCCTCTGTGATGATTCGGAGGATCCGTTCGTCGGCGCTCTGGCCGAGGGCTTGCTCTATCCGCTCTGGGATCTCGGCGTCGACATTGGGCACGCGGTGCGCAGCGTCGACGAGACCCTGCGCCTCGCCCGCGACGACATCCGCACGACGACCACCCTAATCGACTTTCGCCGCGTCGCGGGAAGCGGCTCTCTCCTCGACGACTTGGAACGTGGCGCCCGAGAGCAGGTGTTCGTGCCGCATCTGGTCGAGTTCCTGAATGCCCTCGAGCAAGACACGGCATCCCGGCATCGGCGGTTCGGTGGTAGCTTGTACTTGCTCGAGCCCGACGTGAAGCAGGGCCGCGGAGGCCTTCGTGACATGGACGTAGCGGAGTGGGCCGCTCGTGGCCGCTGGGGGGCGCGCAACGAACAGGACTACGTGCGGACTGGCGCTCTCCTGGCTCGCGAGGTGCGTGAGCTCGAGGCGGCACGAGAGATGCTGTGGCGCGTGCGGAACCTCCTCCACCTCCGGGCTGGGCGCCAGCAGGACCGGCTGACCTTTGGCGATCAAGAAGACATCGCGCAGGAGCTCGGTTTCGTCGACGGCGTCACCTTGGGGGTTGAGCAGTTCATGCAGGCGTATTACCGACACGCGCGCATCGTAGCCTTGACGGCAGAGCGCATGCTCGACCGGGCTCGCCCCCGCAGCCGCGCCGCAACGTTCCGCAAGCTTGCGCATGGCATCATCCTTGCCGACGGCGCCATCACACTCGAGAACCCCCAGCGCTTGGAAGACGACCCGGCGCTCGCGTTCCGTTTCTACCGCCAGGCGCTCCGGCACCACCGGCGTCCGGATCACTCGGCGTTGGACGCCATCGCGCGCATCGCTCCCGATAAACGATGGAGGCTACGGCTACAGGACTCCGAGGAGGCCACTCAGCTCTTCCTCTCCCTCCTCAAGAACATCGACGAGACCGGGTTTCGGAGCGCCTCGACAGTCGGGGAGCTCTACGAGGTAGGGCTCGTGTCCGCGATGATCCCCGAGTTCGATCCGCTCGTCGGGCGGGTCTACCACGATGTGTTTCACGTCTACACAGCCGACGTGCACGCAGTGAAGGCGCTCGAGCATCTCCAGACGCTAACCCGAGCGGACACTCGGGTGCACTCGCTTGCCTCGCGGCTCGCAGCGGAGGCGCCTCGCCGCCTGCCGTTGTTCCTCGCTGTCTTGTTGCATTCGCTCGGGCGCACTCGGGGGCGCGACCAGGAAGCGGAAGGCGCGCGCATGGCGGAGAGCGTTGCGATTCGGCTCGGGCTCAGCGCCATCGACGCACAACATGTCGGCTGGCTCGTGCGCAACCAGAGGGCGCTCTACCGGTGGGCCACCCAACGCGACATCCACGATCCGCAAGGCCTTACCGAAGTCGTCAGGATGGTCGAAACGCCAGAGCGCCTTCGCGACCTGTTCCTGTGCACGGTTGCGATCGTGTCCACGATCAACCCCAAGGCGATGACCAGTTGGAAGGCCCGGGCATTGGAAGACCTCTATCTATCGACGCTCGCCGAGCTCGAGATGGGGGGTGGGCCAGCACAGACCGAGAGCCGGGTCCTCGAAGTGAAGCTCCAAGCCGTCGTTGGATTCGCTGGAGATGCCGGCCGCGCTGAGCTGCAGAGCTTCATCGACGAGATGCCCGACCGATACTTCCTCGCCAACCCGGTCGATGTGGTGCGGCGGCATGCGCGGATCGCGCGCGACCGGGATGATGGCTTGGTCACCGTCCGCGTTGGGCCGGGTCGTACCGAGGACGTCGAAGAGGTCGTCGTAGTGTGCGCAGACCGTTCGGGCTTACTAGCGGACCTCACGGCTGTGTTTGCGGCCCACGATCTGTCGATTCTCACCGCCGAGATCTACACGCGCGGCCGGGCGTCCGGCGATGAAGCCTTCGACGTGTTTTCCGTCAAGGTTGGCGCCAACACCCCGTCACCGACGCGGCTCGCCGAAGCGCTTCGCAACGATATCGCGCAGCGCATGACCGATAGCATCTCAGCGCAGGATCTCATCGCGCGTCAGAGCACGCCGCCCCCTTGGTCGGTCCGGCCCGGGCCCGGCGTACCGACGCACATCAGCGTCGACAACAACGCCTCGCTTCGTTACACCGTGGTCGATGTATTCACTCGGGACAGAATCGGGCTGCTGCACGAGATCGCGCGCACGCTTCACCAGCTCGACCTGAGCATTGCTGTCGCGAAGGTGAACACCGAGGGGCAGAGCGTCGCCGACGTGTTCTACGTGGCGGATGAGAACGGTAACAAGGTCCATGATCGCGAACGGTTGAAGCGCTTGGAGCAGGTGCTCCACAGCCGCATCCTCGCGTTGCACGCTCGCGCTGAGGCTTCGTGATGCTCGAAGGGTTTGTTCGCGTGGTTGCGCTTGCGGCGCTGAGCAGCGCGATTGCATGCGGGTCGACCGCGTCGTCGAAGGCTCCCGCCGAGACGGCGCCCGAGGAGCTCGTGAGCAGGCCTGCGGCAACTCCGGACGTGATGCGCGGCGAGCGCCTGTTGGTCAACGGCCATGTTGCCGAGGCTCAGCAAGTGTTCGAAAAGGCGATCGCCGATGATCCAGAAGACGCGAGGGCTTGGTTGGACCTCGGGCTCGCCCAGGAGGCCAAGGGCGACATGGCGGCGGCGGAGCGAGCGTACCGTCGCGCCACCGAAATCGACCCCCGCTTCGCCGAAGCGTGGAACAACCTCGGCGTGCTTCTCCGCGAAAGCGGGAATCTGCCGGAGGCGACGCGAACGCTCGAGCGTGCCGTGTCGCTCGATCCGGATCTCGCTGTGGGTCGTTTCAACCTCGGCTTGGCGTACGAGGATCAGGGAAGGCTCGACGACGCGGAGCGTGAGTACCTTGCCACGATCCAACAACTTCCCGGCGACCCGGTTCCGCGCATCAATCTGGCGATGATGTATCTTGATGCCGGCCGCCCCGATGATGCGACCGCCCAGCTCCGCGGGGCGCGCCCGATGGTTCGGGGAGATGTGCTTCTTTCGATCGCGGTGGGCGAGGCATTGCGTCGCGCTGGAGCGCCCGCGGACGCGGTCGTCGTGCTGCAGGGCGCGCTCGAGGACGCCAACGACGCTCCGCCAACCGCACTGCTGGCCGAGCTTTCGCTCGCCTACTACGCCGTCGGCGATCTCAGCTCCGCTGAGAAGACGATGCGTCGCGCGATCGGTCAGGATGAGATCGATCCTTCGTTGCAGTACGCATACGGTTCGATCCTCGCGAAGCTAGGCGAGGTCGGCAAAGCGCGTTCTCACTTCCGGCGCGCGATCTCACTCGACCCAGACGGCCCATACGCCGAGCGCTCCCGCAAGCGCCTCGATGCGCTCAAGTAACGGGGCGGAACCCCAGACCCACCAAGAAGACTTCGTAGCTCTCGTCGCGGGTTGCTTCGGGGCGAATGATCCGGACCTTGCCGAACACCTCGCGAAGGGCGTTGCGGGCGTCCTCGAACTCGGCGCCTTGAAAGATCTTCGCAACGAAGGTGCCGTCTGGTCGGAGCACCGTCTTGGCTAGCTCGAGTGCCCGCATTACGAGCTCGTAGCTCTGAAACTGATCGGCGTGCCGTTGGCCACTCGTTTTGGGCGCCATGTCGCTGATCACGAGGTCGAAGGGCCCACCCAAGGTTGCAGGGTCCGCCTCGAACGCGTCTAGGGTTCGGATCTCCGCCTGCGGTGGAAGCGCAACTTCGGGGTCCTTGAGATCGAGTCCCAAGACGCGGCCGCTGGGGCCGACTTTCTCCGCTGCGTAGAGCGTCCACGATCCAGGGCTCGCCCCGAGGTCGAGAACGCGCTGGCCCTTCTTAAACAGGCCGATGCGCCGATCGATTTCCTGGAGCTTGTAAACCGAGCGGGCAGGGTACCCTTCGCGCCGGGCGCGGCGTCCGTGGTGATCCTGCTTTCGCCGGGGGGGCAGTTAGCCCTCTTCGGTCGCTTCCGGCGCTTCCCCTGCTGGCTCTTCCTTGGCCGGAGGCTCGGGGAGGGCAACGGGAGCCTTCTTGATGGCGCCCTTGACCGTGAGGAAACCGTTGCGCGGACCCGGAACGCCGCCGTCGACGAGAACGATGTTCTCCTCGGGAAGCAGCTTCACGATGCGAAGGTTCAGAATGGTCGCCTTCTTGTTGCCGTGCTGGCCCGGCATCTTTTGGCCGCGAAGCGTGCGCCCGGGCGTCATGTTCATGCCGATGGAGCCGCCGTGGCGCTTGTATTCGTGTGTGCCGTGACCGACCGTGCCCGCGCCAGCGAAGTTGTGGCGCTTCATGACACCGGTGAAGCCTCGGCCCTTGCTCGTGCCAGAGACGTCGACGAATTGGCCGTCTTCGAAGATGTCCGCAACACCGAGGGTCTGGCCGACCTCGAAGCGCTCGAGGAGCGATGCGTCGACGCGGAACTCGCGGACGATGCGCGGAGCGCCGATGCCGGCCGCCTTGAAGGCGCCCGCTTCGGGCTTGGTCACGAGCTTGTCGCGGCGCGAGCCGAAGCCGAGTCGAAGAGCGGCGTATCCGTCTTTATCGGGGGTGCGCTTCCCCACCACGACGCAGGGACCCGCCTTGATCGCGGTGACGCGTCGAACCTCCCCGTCGTCGAGGAAGATTTGGGTATTGCCAAGCTTTGTGCCGATGAGGCCGGGATTCGTATTCACAGGTCTTCTCCGCCCGAAAAGGGCCGCAAAGATAGTGAGGGGTCGGTTGGAGTCAAGCTGACCCCCCGTGGTGCGCCTTCGGGGCCACCGGGTTTCCCCCGCGGCCTTCGAAAAGCGGGCTACTCTTGGATCCGGAAGATCCGGATGGCGTTTTGGTAGGTGGCTTCGGCCAGGGCCTCTTGCTCCTCGCCCCGGAGCTCCGCGATGCACTTGGCCGTATGGGCTACGTAGGCGGGTTCATTACGTTTCCCTCGCTTCGGTATCGGCGCGAGGTAGGGGGCATCGGTCTCGACCAGGATGGCGTCGGCGGGCTGCTTCTTCGCAGCCTCTCGGACTGCGATCGCCTTTTTGAAGGTCACGATTCCGCTGAACGACGAGATGAAGCCCAGATCGAGCGCCGCCGCGGCGAAGGGCGCGTCCTCGCTGAAGCAATGGATGATTCCGCCGACGTCCCCGGCCTGCTCTTCGCGGAGAACCTGTAGGGTCTCCTTTGGGGCCGAGCGCGTGTGGATGACCAGCGGCTTCTTCAGCTCCTTCGCGATCGCGATCTGTTTGCGAAACGCCTCCAGCTGAGTGTCGCGTGGGGAGTGGTCGTAGTGGAAGTCGAGCCCCGTCTCCCCGATGGCGACGACGGTCGAATCGTTGCCCGCGGCCCTGATGGCGTCGCAAGTGGCTTCATCGAGGTCCTTTGCGTCGTGGGGGTGCACGCCCACCGTCGCCGAGATCCAATCCGGATGCCGACGGGCGATGTCGATCGCGGACTTCACGGAGGCCAGGTCGTGCGCACAACCGATCGTCGTGATGCGGCGCACGCCTGCCTCCTTGGCTCGGTCGAGCACGGCGTCGAGCTCCTCGTGGAGGCGCGGGTCGTCTAGATGGCAGTGGGTATCGAAGAGCATGGCTTCATTCCATTACCGAGGGTGATCCGAGGCTCGGATCGACGCAAGCAACGCTTTCGCTTCTGGGCTGTCGGGCGCGAGCTGTTCCAAAGTGGTTTCGTACACGGGACGTTCGGCCTTTCGGCTCCTGCGGAACGCGCGCGCCAGGTCGGGGACCAGTGAGGTGAGACCGAGCTCACCAACGAGCTCCACCGCGTATTGCCGGGCTTCGATGCGCCAACTGCGTACGAGCTTGCGGATGACCTCCGTGCCCTCGGGTTCACCCAGCCTAACGAGCGCGCGGGCCGCAGCTGCGCGTACGATCGGCGAGCGCCATCGATGCTTCGCGAGGCGCATGAGCTCGATACGTGATTGCTGGTCTTCGAGATCGCCGAGGCCGATGGCCGCAGGGAAGGCGCGGTCGACACGCGAGAGCGCCGCGCGCAAAGTCGGGGCCCCACGGGAGTCGTCGAGTGCGGCCAAAGCAGCGCCCGCGCCGAACCGTACCTCGTCAGAGTCGTCGTCGAGCAAGCGGGCAATTGCGTCGGCCTGATCGGACGCGCCGAGATCCCCGAGACATTGCGCCGCCAACAAGCGGACCTCGGGGTCTTCGTCTTGTAACGCGGCAGCGATGGCGTTCGCGTGAGACGCGCCGAGCGTCGAGAGCGTCCACACCGCTGAGAACCGCATCTCGGGCCGAGGGTCATCGATCAATCCCGCGATCGCATCTATGCCTTGCTCCGGTGCAACCCGGCCGAGCGCCAGCACGGCGGCTTGCCGAGCGGCCGCATGCTCGTCTTCGAAGGCCTCTCGCAAGAGGCTTGCCCCTTGCTGAGCCTCGAGGATGCCCAAGGACTCGAACGCCGTTGCGCGCACCGCGCCGTCTGGGTCTTCGGCCAACGCGAGGAGCCCTTGTACCGCCTCGTCACGCTGATCCGCAGGCGGGTCACTGAGCCGCTCGGCGGCTGCGGCCCGAAATCGCGCCTGCTGGGCGCGCACGTCCCTGAGCGCGGCGTCGAATGTCGGTGCGAGCGGCGGAATCACTTCGCGCGCGAGCCCGGCTCGACATCTTTGTCGAGGACCAGGACACTGAGGCCGTCATCGTCGCTGGCCGCCAAAACCATCCCCTGCGACTCGAGCCCCATGAGCTTGCGTGGTTTCAGGTTTGCGACGATCACGACGCGCTTCCCGACGAGGTCCTCGGGAGCGTAGTGCTCCGAGATCCCGGCGAGGATCTGCCGGGGCTCCGCTTCGCCGGCGTCGACACTGAGCTTGAGCAACTTCTTGCTCTTCTCGACCCTCTCGGCTGTTTTGACCAAGCCCACCCGGAGGTCGACCTTCATGAAGTCATCGAACTCGATGAAATCGTCCTTGTCGGGTTTTGACTCTGTCATGGCGGGTGCCTTCAATTTCTCTGCACTAAGCTGCGCGACACCGAGTCGATCGAGGATCGAGCGCTCCTGAATCTCGTCGAACCGGGGGAAGAGGGGTGTGCTGGCTCGGGTGCGTGTTCCGGGACGAAGCCCGCCCCAGGCGCTAGGCCATAGATCCACTTGTTCGGTTGGCAGCAACGGGGCCATTCCGAGTTGGGCGCGAAGCTCGTTGCACTTCTGTGGCATCACGGGGAAGAGCATGACCGAGACCCAGCGCAACGTTTCGAGCACCGTGTAGCAGACCTGACGCAAGCGCGTCTTGTCGTCTTGCTTCGCGAGCCTCCACGGCTCGGTCGAATCCACGTATTTGTTTGCGGCAGATATGAGCTCCCAAATCGCGTCAAGCGCCCGATGAAATGCCAACGCCTCGAGATGCTTCGCCGCTTCCGCCGCGGATGACTGCGCTTTGGCGATCAACTCCCGATCGGTCTCGGCGAGTGCGTCGAGATCGATCTTCGGAACCTCGCCGCCGAGGCTCTTCTTGAGGATGCTCGCGACGATTCGGTTCATCAGGTTGCCGAGGCCGTTGGCAAGCTCGCCGTTGTAGCGATTGATCAGATTGCGATGGCTGAAATCACCGTCTTGCCCGAAACCGACCTCGCGCATGAAGTAGTAGCGGAGCACGTCCGCGCCAAAAGCTTCGACGAGGGGTCCGGGCGGAAGAAAGTTACCCAGCGACTTCGACATCTTCTCGCCGTTGACCGTCAACCAACCATGAGCCCAGACGTGTGTTGGAAGCCGAACGCCCGCACTCATGAGAAAAGCCGGCCAGTAGATCGCGTGGAAGCGAAGGATGTCCTTGCCAACGATGTGCGTGATCGTTCCTGCATTGCGCCAAAACTCGTCGAAGAGTGGCTCCTCACCTTCTTCCGCAGGCCCGCCGAGCGCGCTGATGTAGTTGGTGAGCGCGTCGAGCCAGACGTAGATCACGTGCTCGGGATTGTTTGGAACCGGGATGCCCCAGCGAAAGCTCGTGCGCGAAATGGATAAGTCTCGAAGCCCTTCCTTCACGAACGATTTGACCTCGTTGAATCTCGCGCCCGGCTGCACGAAATCCGGGTGAGCTTCGTAGTAGTCGAGAAGCGGCTGCGTGTAGTTGCTCAGACGAAAGAAGTAGCTGCGCTCTTTGATGCGTTCGACCGGCTTCTTGTGAATCGGGCAGAGATTACCTTCGAGGAGCTCCTTTTCGGTCTTGAACGATTCGCAACCGACGCAGTACCAGTCCTCGTAGTCGTCGAGGTAGATGTCCCCTCGCTCTTCCATCCGCTTCCACAGGGCTTGGACGTTTTCCTTGTGCTGCGCGGAAGTCGTGCGGATGAAGCCATGATGCTGACAATCGAGCTCTTCCCAGGCTTCTCGGAACGGCGCCGCCATTCGGTCGACGAAGTCCTGCGGCGCGAGATCTTCTTCCTTGGCTCGGCGTTCGATTTTGAGGCCGTGTTCGTCCAAGCCAGTGAGGAAGTAACTGGGCTTCCCGCGAAGGGCCTGATACCGCGATACCACGTCGGCGGCCACGGTGGAGTACGCGTGGCCGATGTGGGGCCGATCGTTGACGTAGTAGATCGGCGTCGTGACGTAGTAGGGGCGAGCCATTTTGCGCCCGAGACTAGCCAAATTCCGGCGAGACGCCACCTAGCGGAGGTTTCGCAGAGCAAAGAGTAAGGAGTCGAGCGCCACCTGGCGATTGGCGTTCTGTTGCATCGAGCGCATGCACTCGTGAATCAGTGAGACCCGGGCCGCTGCGGCACTCGGGGAAACGGAAGCAGCTCGCACGCTGAGGTCGTCGGCCTGCGCCGCGAAGCCGAGGACCTCCGATTCCATGTCGAGCGAGCTCACGGCCAAGTCGCGGTAGAAGCTCTGGAGTGTGAGTAAGGCGAGCTCGAGGTCTTCGCGGCGAGCGAGTTGCTCGGACATTTCGACGAGTGTGCCGGGGCCGGCATCGCGGACGGCGTCGTCAACCGATGCGACGAGCGTGGTGAGATCTTCCACCATGCCCTCGCGGGCCAAGGCGAGCGCCACGTCGGCGCGACCTGCAGAGAGTGCGATCGCCGGATCGATGGCTTCCTCTGGTACGCTCTCCCTGCGAAGAATGTCTCGCAAGACCGTGCCCGGGAGCCGACCGAAGCGGATGCGTTGGCACCGAGAGCGGATCGTCGGCAGTAGCGAGTCTGCTCGCTCGGAGGTCAAGATGAAGTGAACGTTGGGCCGAGGCTCTTCGAGTGTCTTGAGCAAAGCGTTGGCGGCCTCGGGCTGGAAGCCCGGAAACGACACATCAGCTTCGGGGAAAATGAAGAACGTAGACCTGGCTTCGAAGGGGGCGAATTGAGCGAGCGGTAGGATCTCGTTCCGCAAGACGTCGACTTGGATGTTGCGCTTGCCTTCGTCTCGGGGACGAAAGACTCGAACGTCCGGATGGGCGTCGGCCTCGATTCGGTCGACGATCTGCGGGTTGCCTCTGGCCACGACGTCGGTCGCAAATGATACGGCGGTGAGCTCCTTGCCGACGCCGCTCGGTCCATCGAACAGGTAGGCAGAGGCGACGCGCCCCTGCTCGCTGGCACGAAGCAGCGCTTGGACCGCACCGTCCTGCGCCCGTACGCCTTCGAGAGCGCTCACCTTCCGGAGCCTCGGGTGAAGATCGATATCGCGATCGTCTGCACGGCGTCGACCACATCGTCGGGCGAGAACGCGTCGGGATCTACGAAGGCCTGCATGACGAGTCCGTCGAGGAGCCCCATCACGACGCGCGGTAGCATGTCGAGCGAGATGCCCGATTCGAGTCCAAGCGACACGAGGTTCCGTTCGAGATAGCCCCGGATTTGGTTCGCGCCTAGCTCGTAGAACTCGGCCAACTTCGGCCGGAGCGATTCGTCGTAAAGGCTCAATGCGATCAAGTCGGCGACGACGAGCGCTTCGTCTGTGCGCTCCGCGCGCGCTGCCCAGAGCTCCTCGAGCGACTTGCGCAACGCTTCGAACGGGTTGTCCGAAGGTGACCAGGCTTGCATCGTGCGCGCCTGAACCACGTTGCATGCGGTCTCGAGGACTGCGTGGATCAGCGCTTCCTTCGTCGGGTAGTGATAGTGGAGCGCGCCCTTGCTCATTTCGGCTTCTTTGGCGATGTCGAGCAAGCTGGTGCGGGCATAACCCTGCCGCGCCAGGACGCGGATCGCCGCGTCGATGATCTGCTGAGAGCTGACCGCGCTTTTTGCGTAAGCCATGGAGGCCGAGAACATGAAGCCTGCCCCTGGGGCTCGTCAACCGCCTGTGCTACACGCGCACGATGAGCAAACCAGGTGAGTCGCTCGCGCAGCTCGTCGAGCTGATGCAAACACTATTGGGGCCGAACGGATGTCCCTGGGACCGCGAGCAAACCTTGGAGTCGCTTCGCCAGTATGTCATCGAGGAGGCGCACGAAGTCGTCGACGCCATCGACGGTGGTGAGCCGGAGATGTTGCGCGAGGAGCTCGGTGACTTGCTGCTCCAAGTCGTGTTCCAAGCCGCCCTGACCGCTCGGCAAGGCTGGTTCGACATCGACGGCGTGGTCGACGCGATTTCCGAGAAACTGGTTCGGCGTCATCCCTGGGTCTTCGGCGACGAGGAAGTCCACGACGCAAGCGGCGCCATCAACAGCTGGGAAGCTATCAAGGCGAAGGAGAAGAAGGAGCGGGGCGCCTTGAGCGGTGTTCCGGTCGCGCTCCCAGGCCTGCTTCGAGCCGTTCGCATAGGCGAGAAAGCGAGCGCGGTCGGGTACGACTGGCCCGACGCCGGAGGCCCGCGCGCGAAGATCGACGAAGAGCTTCGCGAGCTCGACGAAGCGGCGGAGAACGAGGATATGGCAGCGCTCGAGCACGAGCTCGGAGATCTCCTGTTCGCGCTGGCTACCTATGGCCGAAAACAAGGCCTCGACCCAGAGGCCGCCATTCGCGCTTCGCTCAACCGCTTCTCTTCGCGCTTCCGCCACTGCGAGCTACAGGCGGAGGCTGAAGGCAAGGGCCTACGCGACTACGACGAGCCGGCCCTCGACCTGATGTGGGAGCGCGCGAAAGCCGCCGAGCGGAGTGATTGACTAGAGCTCCTCCGCCGGGAAGGGCATGACAGACTGAATCGAGCTTGCTCCGGTCAGCAGCATCAGCAGCCGGTCGACACCGAGCGCGTTGCCACCGCTCTCGGGCATCCCGCGCTCGAGCGCTTGGAGGAAACGCTCGTCGATGGGGTAGACCGGCAACCCGGCTTGGCTCCGCGCGGCTTGGTTCAGCTCGAAGCGCCTCCGCTGCTCCCGAGCGTCGGTCAGCTCCCCAAACCCGTTGCAGAGCTCAATCCCGCGGAAGAATGCTTCGAAGCGATCCGCGGTCCCGTTCTCGTTCAACTTGGCGAGCGAGGCCATCGACGCTGGCCAGTCGGTGACCACTACCGGCCGCTCCCCGCCGAGTTGCGGTTGAACTCGTTCGGCCCAGACTCGAAAGAAGAGCTCTTCGTCGTCGGCATCGATGACCTGGCCGGCGTGCCGGTCGAACGCTTCGTTTACCGTGATCCGATCCCAAGGCGGACACAGAGCAGCAGCCTCAGGGCTGCCGAGCGTCTTCGCGACCTGAGCCACGAGGCCTTCGGTGTCGCGGATGATCGCCTCCGAGCTTGCGTGGGCACGGTACCACTCGAGCATCGTGAATTCGCGCTCGTGATGTCGACCCTGCTCGTCGGCCCGGTAGCTCCGGCAGAGCTGGAAGATCCGCTCGGCGCCGCCGCTCAGGAGGCGCTTCATCTGGTACTCGGGGCTAGTGGCCAGCCAGCCTACAGTGGCGCCTTCGGAGTCCCGCACTTCGAATGCCGACAGATGGAAGTCGAGCCCCGGCGAAGGCACGATTGCCGGCGTCTCCACCTCGATGAAGTCGCGTTCTGCGAAGAACTGGCGTACCGCCTCCATGGCCTTGGCACGCAGCCGCAGGACCTGGAGCATACCGGTGCTCAGCCCTTGACGCGCTCTACGTAAGACGCTGTGCGCGTGTCGATTTTCAGCTTGTCGCCGGTGTTGACGAACAGCGGCACGTTGACCTGCAAGCCGGTCTCGAGCGTTGCTGGTTTCGTCGTGTTGCTGCTCGTGTCGCCCTTGAAACCCGGTTCCGTCTCGGTGACGACGAGCTCGACGAACGTCGGCGGTGTCACGCCGATTGGGCGCCCCTCGAATAACATGATGTCGACCTCGGTGCCGTCCAACAGGTAGAGGGCATTCTCGCCGAGTTGCTCGTTGGTGAGCGAGAGCTGCTCGTAACTCCGCGTGTCCATGAAGACCCGCGAGTCGCCCTCCGGATAGAGGTACTGCATCGTTCGCTCTTCAGTGTCTGCTTGGTCGAGCTTCTCACCGCTCTTGAAGGTGCGGTCGATCACCGCACCCGTGATCATGTTCTTGATGCGGGTCCTGATGAAAGCTTGTCCCTTGCCCGGCTTGACGAACTGGTGGTCGACGACTGCGAAGGGCACGCCGTCGATGAGCATTTTGAAGCCTTTTTTGATGTCGCTGGTGTCTGCCATGGGATTAGTCCTCGCGGATCTTTTGTGAGGCGATGAGGAGGTCGCTCGGTTGGGAGGGGCGCTCTTGCTGCTCGGCCGTGATTTGCACGTCGAGATTTAGCATCGAGGTGGGAATCGAGGCACGGCCAGTGCGGGTCACGGGGTCGTACTCGAGTGGTTGCTGAGGGGCGGGGTACTCACCGACTGCGCTGAACCAAACCACGTAGTGGGTCATGCCCTCCTCGATAGAGGAAGGCGGAGGAAGGTAATCCATCGCCACGACCACCAAGATTTGCTCCTTGTCGAGCTTCTCGATGTGGATATCGCCTTGAGCCGCGGGTACGTACGCGCTGCCGACGAGCGCATAGTCTGCCGGTGGATTGCAGCCCGCGCACGCCACGAGCGCGACGAACCCGATGAACCAAAGCCCCGCGTACTTCTTCACGGCACGGCTTGTAGGCGGCTCATCTGGCCCCGTCAAGCGCCAGCCCTTGCCTCAGGTCCGGGTCGGTTGTACCCCGGGTTTCATGCAAGACGTCGACGACGAAGTGCGCCAGATCAAGAAGGAGATCGTCGAGAGCCGGGGCCTCATCATCAAGACCAACAACCTGGTCAATGCCCTCGGCGCAGACATCAAATCCATCGCCAAGCGCCAGGCCGGCTACGAGCGCCGGCTGAACTGGAACAGCGGTGTTGCGATCGCGGTGATAGGCGTCCTCTCTTTCGTGGGGCTCAAGCTCTATTTCGACGCGCAGACCGGGGGGCTCCGCTCCCAAACCGCCGAGGCGGAGGCCGCCGCTGAACAGCTGCGTCAGGATCTGAGCGACGAAGTACGCCGCTCGTCAGATCGCGGGACCGCCGCCTCCAGGGCGTCGAGGTACTACGAGTTGATTCGGGAACGGAAGCGCGCCGAGGTCGTGCGTCAGTATCCAGCCATGGCCAAGGAAGCGCTCTCTCCGGCCGAGGCGGCCATGTTTCGTGACTACGAGCAGCAGTTTCGCCAAGACCTCTCGCTCGAGGCCTATCAGAAGGGCTTGCTGCTCGCGTCGGGCAAGAAGCAAGAGGAGGCCATCGCTCGTTTCGAGGAGGCAGTCGAGCTTCATCCGACCGGAACACACATCCCGGCAGTGAAGTACGCACTGGCGATGTCGCTCCGCAAAGAGAAGCGCTCTGCCGAGGCGCTCGTCTATGCGCAACAGGTGGCAGAGCAAACGGCGGATGGAGCATTGCAGCCCGACGGTTGGTGGCTCGTTGCGCTCTGCGCGCGCGACCTCGGCGACCTCGATACAGCCAAGGATGCACTCAAGACACTGATCAACAAGTGGCCTAGATCTGCGCTCGCACGTGATGCTCGGCCGCTCTTTCGGGACGTGACTCGCGAGATTTGGTCGGGCAAGCAGGCGTCGACGACGCCGCCGGAATCGCCGGTCCAATAGCGCCCGCGCAAGAAATGCATGTCGACGTGGGGGCAAACCTGTGACACGTTGTCACTAGATGCCTCGGCCCCGCGTTGCGTTCGTTGGTTCCGGTGGCGCCGCAAAAGGCGTGGCCCACGTCGGCGTTCTCCGAGCGATGCAGGAGCTCGGAATCGAGGCTGACATCTGCGTTGGCGCGTCGGCGGGCGCAATCGCCGGTGCTTTCTACGTGCAGGGCTTCACGCCTGCCCAGATGATCGACTGGTTTCGCCCGTTCTGGCAGCGCGGCCTCGAGGCCCCACCGCTCAAGGCCCGCTACTTTCTCGGCTTGCCCAATCAGGAGCAAAGAAAGAGCTGGGGCTATCTCACGAGCGGTCTGTGGTCGATCGATCGCTTCGAGCGCTTCGTCGCCGAGCAGCTCCCGACGGACGACTTCCGCGACTTGGATAAGCACCTTTTGGTGACCGCGGCAGACGTCGATGGCCGCGGGCGCGTCGTGTTCGGTAGGGGCTATCGCGAGGACATACCAATCAGCAAGGCGGTTGCCGCGTCGTCGTGTGTGCCGATCCTGTTTCGCCCGCACCGTATCGGTGATCGCTACTACATGGACGGGGAGGTGGTGCGCACCTTGAGCATCGACTTGGCGGTTGAAGCAGGGGCCGACGTCGTGATCATCTCGAATGTCTACCGCCCGCACGTGGGTCGAGTCGGAAGCCAGTCACTCGTGCACCAAGGTGGATTGGCCGTGGCTCGCCAGGCTTTGAACACGATCCTGAACGAGAAGGAGAAGCGCGGCATCGACTTGATCCACAAGATGTATCCGCAGATTCAAGTCTTGGTCGTGTCGCCCGATCTCGGCCGCTTGCCCTTTACATCACGATTGCATGCGCGCGCGATGTTGCGCCGGGGCTATCGAGACGCGCTTCGCACCCTCGCGAAAGCGAAGAGGCGAGGTGTGTTTGAAGTGCCGGGCGTCGAGGGTCGAAAACCGAGTGTCTAACTCGTCTCCCCGATCGCCCACTCCAAATAGTCGTGGCTCACTCGTTCCGCGGGTAGGGCAATGATCTCCGGGACGTCGTATGGATGGTTCGCCTTCAGCCAGGCTGCCACGTCGTCAAACCTCGAGTGCTGCGTCTTGATTACGAGCTGCACTTCGGTGTCGGCTTCGATCTTGCCTTGCCAGCGGTAGAACGACTTCATCGGGGAAATCGCGTTCACGCAGGCGCAGAGGCGTGTTTCGACCAGTCCGCGGGCCAACGTTGCAGCGGTGACTTCGTCCGGTGCGGTGCACAGGATGACGATCAGATCGCTGTCGGGGCGCGCTCTCAAAGTTGGTGGACACTCACGTTGAGCCGGCGATCGATGATGGCGACCCCGCGCTCGGGGAGTGTCTCGTAGCCGACGGGGGTTTCGTCGATGCCGCTGACGACCATCGCATACCGGAGCTGGGTGCTGCCCGTGGGCGGCGGCTGGTAATCGTCGGGCGGATCATGAAGACCTTGGCGTTCGACATACGTCATCGGTGCCCCGTGGCGGAGTGCATACATCGAGCGTCCGTTGGTCAGGATGAAGCTGAGGCTATTGTCGGTGCTCCCCACCTCGGCCGCGAGACGTTCGACCAAAGTCACGGCGGCGCTGATCGCCGGCAGAGCTTGCTCTTCATTCACGTTTGGGTTGTCGAGCTGACCCGCGTCGTGGAGCAGCGCCAGAATGGCGTGGAAAAGGTATTCGCTGTCGGTCTGGCCCCGAATGTTTCGGCGGATGAAATCCGGGATCGTCTCGGCAAGGTTCGCGCGCATCGCGTCGAAGTGCCCGATCGTGCCTTCGTGCGCGAAAAGCCAGCTTCGCATGCGGAACGGGTGAGCATTTTCCGCGCGAAAGTCCCCTACGGTCGGTTGACGCAAGTGAAGTACGGCGCAGTCGGAACGAACGTCGCCCGCGATGTTCTGCCAGTTGACGAGCTCTCCGGGCCGCGTAGGTCGCTTCTTGTGAAGAACCTCGTCGCCCGCGTAGAAACCTATGCCCCAACCGCTTGCGCCCGCAGGCGCTGTCTCTTGTCGAAGCACCGCGCGTTCTTGGTAGAGTGCGTCTCGCATGCGGTCGGCTCGATTCGCGACGTACCCGATGAGCCTACTCATTGCTTCCGCCATTCAAGTAAAGGATTCGAGTAGTTCATCATCCATCCCCTTGTGAAATTTACCACGGGCCCAGATCTGCATCAATGAAAGTGGGCGCCGGACGGACCCACAGGTCGGTTGTGAGCGCACACAAAAATGGGATCGACGATCGGATTGTGGTAGCGAGTAGTATGTCTAACGCCTTCGACGGCGCGTTGGATGAGTACATTCAGCATCTGCGAGTGGAGCGAGGGCTCTCGCGTCACACGGTGGAAAGCTACGCGACCGACCTTGCGAGGCTAGGCGGGTGGCTTGCCTCGGACGGCCTTGTCCTAGACGAAGTCGATGAGGCAGTCGTGGCCGCTTTTCTGGTATCGCTTTCTCAACGTGGCCTCAGCGCGCGAACGCAAGCGAGGGCGCTCAGCTCGACCCGCGGCTTCTTCCGCTTCCTCGTTCAAGAGGGGCGCCAGCAGCACGACCCCACGGAGCTTCTCGAAGGTCCGCGTCTGTTATCGAAGCTCCCCGACATCCTGAACCGCGACGAGGTGTTGCGCCTACTGCAGGCCCCCGCCGGGGAGAAGCCAAATCGGGTACGCGACCGCGCGATGCTGCACACCATGTACGCGGCCGGGCTCCGCGTGAGTGAGCTCGTCAACCTCGACCTCGGGGACGTCAACCTCGATGAGGGCTTCGTTGCGGTGCTCGGCAAAGGCAGCAAGCGTCGCATCGTTCCCCTTGGCGCACACGCGCGTGCCGCGATGGGGGAGTACTTGGCGAAGGTGAGAGGGAAGTGGGCGCGTCCAGCGAGTCGCGCGTGCTTCGTTACGGCGCGAGGTAAGGCGATGACTCGACAGGGCTTCTGGGCAATCGTGAAGAAGTATGCGCGAGCCGCCGGCATCACGAAGCCGATCTCACCGCACAAACTTCGTCATTCGTTTGCGACTCATCTCTTGGCAGGTGGTGCTGATCTTCGCTCGGTACAAACGATGCTCGGACACGCCGATATCTCGACGACACAGATCTACACGCACGTGACCGGAGAGCATCTTCGCAAGATGCACGAGCGATATCACCCTCGCGGGTAGGATCGGGGGGAAAGCCCGCGTTTTTCCCGTGACGCGGCCAACTTGTCGCCCACGTCGAGTGGAGCCGGTATCCTCCCGAGTATGTCGGCCTTCGACGTTTGGATCATCCGTTTCGAGCCGGGTGAGGCTCCGCCGGCTGAGCGTCTTCAGGCCGCGTTCGGCATCGATTTCGCCAGCGCTCAGTCGCTCGAGCGAAGTCTTCCGAAGATCGTGAAGCACGCTGTCCCAGCCAAAGCGGCTGGCGAGATGCGGCAGGCGCTCGAGGCGATCGGAGCCGTCGTGGAGTGCCGCCCAGCGCGAGACGCAAAACTTTCCATCTCAGGAGATGCCCCGGCCGTGTTCCGCGCGCCGGATGCCGACCTGTTTCCCTCGGGGCGCGTGTCCGCGATCGACCCTTTCGCCCCGAGCGAAGCGAGCGTGCCCCGCATCTCCGTTGATGATCCGATGCTACGAGTGCCGCCTCCGAAGGTGACGGCCCCGGCGGAGGAAGAGGCACCCAGGCGAATTGCGGCGTCACTCCTCGCGACTTCCCAAGCGCAACAGAGACGAAAGTTCGTCCTTCAGGCGGTTGGCACCATCGTCGCCGGCGCGGCCATCGTTGCCATCGGATGGTTTTTCGGCAACTCCGTATTCCGCGGCGAAGCCGGCTGGGTCGACATCGGCTTCGATGGATTGGGGATCTATTTCATGGGTGTCGGGGTGTTCGACATGGTCGCCGCGCTGAGGAGCTGATGGCATGCAGCTGACGCTTCCGAAGATCTTGTGGTTCGTCGC
>Ga0111160_1109_pt1 | contig 26930 bp, 21 predicted proteins | sample DeeMarSeWOR28_12_FD_80265 | JGI IMG/M metagenome (GOLD analysis project Ga0111160, IMG submission 80265) | Myxococcales bacterium SG8_38_1
ACCCTCCGGCCTCACGTTCGTGAGCAGCGATTGGTACGACGCCGCCCTGCGGGGGCCTCGAGGCGCCGACGAGACTTGCGCCGAGTTGGCCGAGGCGGCAGGCCTCGGTGGCTACTGGTTCTCGTGGACTTCTGATCCTTGCACGTCTCCTTTCAAGCGCTTCGAGCGCTCGCCGCTGCCATACCGGTTGTTGGACGGAACGGAGATCGCTTCGAGCTGGGAGCGACTCACCAATCGGCCAGCCGACGAGGCCTTCATCGAGAACCCAATCGACCTCGACGAGTACGGAGATCCCCCGGTCGTAGTGCAAGATGGGAGCGCCACCAACAACGTTTGTGTTGCGAGCCCTGCGACGGTTCCAACCGGCTGCTTCGTCTGGACGAACACGTTGGTCGACGGAAAGGTGCAAGCAGTCCTCAACAACAACGGTTGCGTCGGTCTCACGAGCAACGACAGCAACGATGCGCCGTCCACCGTGGGTCAGACCACCACGATCTTTCGAGCGTGGACCGACGGCAATTTCAGAACCTGCGGCATCGACGGTGGCCGCCTGTACTGCTTCGAGCAATCGGCTTCCGATCCGGTTGTTCCCTAGCGGATATCGAACCGCACAATCGGCGACGGAGGTGCCGTCGCCTGATTCGCGCGAGGTCGATCAGGCTGCCGACAAGATCGATTGGCTTCTCCCTGGTTCCGACGACATCGGCCCCGGAGGCTGTGGCTACTCTCCGGCGTTTGCGGGCGGCTCGTCCGGTTTCTTGGGCGGCGGAGCGGGCTGGCCGTACTCGTGGATGAGCTTCTTCTCGAGCTTGTCGAGGAGCATGCGTTCGATGTAGCTCGGCATCGCGGGGATTTGGATCACGACGCGAATCGGGCCGCCCCCTTGGTCCGCGATACGCATGAGCTCGACGCTGCCCGGGTATACGCGGCCGTCGTCTTTGTAGTCGAAGAGGAAGTAACCGACGCTTTCGTCCCGATCTTTGATCGCGTAGCCCTGATCGACACGGATGAGACGAATCGCCGCGCCCCAGACTTGGTCATAGGTGTGGCGAAAGTCCTCGGACTTCTTGGCGTGGCTCGTCGCCGGAGCGAGCAGCGCAGCGAGGACCAAGAGCGTGGGCCAGTGCTTCATTTCGAGCTGACGCTACCCGGGGTGCCTCCAGGGTTCAAAAAAGGCGCACCCGCGCCCCCGGAACCCGGCGCTACGCTTGGGCATGGCGACGCATTCGCGCCGGGCTTCGCCGTTCGGGCTCGCGCTAGACCTCTTTTGCGAGCGCTTCGGCCAGGGGCATCAATTTGTCTCGTGTGTTGAGGCTTGGGTCGTCGATTACCCTCTCCAGCAACGCGCGCAGGATCTGGCCCACCGCTGGGCCCGCGCCTCCGTCCAGGAGAGGGATCACGTCGTTGCCGCCGATCGCGAGATCGCCGGTGGTCAGGGCCCCGCCCTCTTCAATCGCCTGGTCGACTCGGCCGCGTAGCTCCCTCAGCGCGGCCAGCTCCTCCTCGACGTTCCGGCCTTTGCCGAGCGCGTCGGCCTCTCCGAGTCGCAGTAACGAGTCGACCTTGTCGGAGCCCACCCGTTTGATGAACCGCCGTACGGCCGCGTCGGTCCATTCATTGCTGTAGCAAATCAAGTGATGCCGAATCAGCCCCGTGACGAGCTCGCGTTCGCTGTTCGAGAAGCGGTAGTCGCGGAGCCAGCGGTCGGCCATGTCGGCGCCGACCTTTTCATGGTGATAGAAGGTCCAATCGTTCGTCTTGTCCGATTTGGCGCGGGTGCGTGGCTTCGCGACGTCGTGAAGTAGCGCCGCCACCCGCTCGATCGGGTCGCCAGTCGACTCATCGAGCACGCGCATCGTGTGGTTCCAGACGTCGTACGCATGCCACTGGTTTTGCTCGCAGCCGACCTGCTCGAGCAGCTCCGGATAGGTGACCTCGAGGATGCCCGTCCGGCGCATGACCTCGAACGCGCGCGAGGGCGCGCTCGCTTTCATCGCCTTGAGCCACTCCTCGCGCACGCGCTCGGGGCTCACTTTGCGGAAGGTGTCGAGCGCCCCGCGAAAGGCCGCCTTGGTGTCTTCCTCGAGCTCGAAGTCGAGCGTCGCCACGAAGCGAGCGCCGCGGAGAATGCGAAGCCCGTCTTCTTGGAAGCGCTCGCTCGGATTGCCGACGGCGCGTAGCACCCGGTTCCGCATGTCGGCGAGCCCGCCAAAGGGATCGACGACGTGGCCGTCCACAGGGTCGTACGCGATGGCGTTGACGGTGAAGTCCCGGCGGGCGAGGTCTTGCTCGATGTTGCCTACGAACACCACGTCGTCCGGGCGCCGTCCGTCCGAGTACGTCCCTTCCCCACGAAGGGTGGTCACCTCGAAGCCCTCTCCCTTCCAGAGGACGGTCACGGTGCCGTGGTCGATTCCAGTTGGAATCACCCTGCGGAAAGTCTTCTGGACCTTTTCGGGAAGCGCCGTAGTTGCCACGTCCCAATCGTTGACCTGTTCGCCCCGAAGCGTGTCCCGGACACAACCGCCCACGACCCAGGCGTGCTCCCCCGCTTTGCGGAGCTCCTTACAAATTTCGAGCACCGGCAGGGCGATCTGCTGGCGGAGAATGCGGTGTGGCACGTCGAGTCGATAACCCTAGGGAAGAACAGACGCAATTGGCGTCAGAGCCAATTGGCCCGGGGGCCCAACAGGGCTACACTCCTCAGACTGCCCTCCTGCCCCCCCCACAATCGAATGCGAAGACTCTGGAAGCCCTTACTTGGTTTGGTCGTCGTCCTGGCGGCGTTCACCATTTCCTTCGGTTGGCCGGTCGAAAACGGCCTCCAAATCGATATCGACACCTCCCCGCGAGCTCTCGCGGCTCGGGACAAGACCCCTTGGGACCTGAAGAAGCTCCAGGTCATGAACAGGGTCATCCACGAGGTAAACAGCGATTACGTCGATCCCAGCCGCATCGACCACCAGCGCATGATGCTGGCCGGGTTGGACGCAATTCAGGCGGGCATCGCCCCAGTTCTCGTCCACTACCAGGACGGCGCTGAGACGCTCAAGGTCCAGGTCAACAGCTCGGAGAGCGAGTTCACGATCTCAGACGTGTCGAGCCCTTGGGATCTGGCGGGCCGCTTCCGCGAGGTCTTCACCTTTCTCCAAGAAGAGCTCAAGGACGAGGACGACATCGAGCTTCGTGATGTCGAGTACGTCGCGATCAACGGCATGCTCAAGACCCTCGACCCGCACACCACCCTGCTCCCGCCTGAGGTTTACAAAGAGATGCGCACGAGCACGCGAGGCGAGTTCGGCGGCCTCGGGATCGTCATCTCGCTTCGCGACGGGCACCTCACGGTGATTCGACCGATGGAGGACACCCCGGCTTCAAGAGCCGGTCTTCAGCGCGGTGATCGCATCGTCAAAATCGAGAACGAGTCCACGCTGAACATGCCGCTCAACGGGGCGGTCGAACGTTTGCGTGGCAAGCCCGGCACCAAAGTCACCATTTACATCCGCCGCAAGAACAGCGCTGGCAATTGGAGCCCTCCTCGGAAAGTGGAGCTGACGCGCGCGAATATCCACATCGAATCCGTCGAGCACCGCATGCTCCGTGACTCGGTTGGGTACGTGAAGATCAACAACTTCCAGGGGAACACCGAAAACGATCTCCGCCGGGCGCTCAACGCGCTGCATCGCAAGAAGATGCGAGGCCTCGTGCTCGACCTCAGAAGCAATCCGGGTGGCCTTCTCGACCAGGCCGTGCAGGTTGCCGACACGTTCATCGATGGAGGCCCGATTGTCACGACCTCGTCGCAGGACCCGCGCCAGCGCGAGGAGAAGTACGCGACCAGGGACAACACTGAACCGGATTACCCGATGGTCGTTCTCATGAATGCCCAGAGCGCTTCTGCCAGCGAGATTGTCGCCGGTGCGCTGAAGAACCACGACCGCGCGCTGATCATCGGAGAGCAGAGCTTCGGCAAGGGTTCCGTTCAGGTGCTCTACACACTCCCGGACGAGTCAGCGCTCAAGTTGACCGTGGCGCAGTACCTCACGCCGGGCGATGTCTCGATTCAAGGCGTCGGGATCGTTCCGGACATCGCGATCAGTCCGATGACAGTCGATAAAGACGACATGGATCTCAAGGTCAACCAGTTCTACCAGCGCGAGGCGGACCTCGATGCCCACCTCACGCACGAGAGCGCGTCGGACAGCCAGCGCCCTGCGATCGTGATGGGCTACTACCTCAACCGGGAGCTCCGCCAACGACTCATCGAATCGGAGCCAGAGGAAGAGGAAAACGAAGACAAGGAGAATTTCCTGATCCGGTTCTCGAAGAACCTGGTGCTCAACGCGAAGTCGGCGGAACGGCTGCAGATGCTCCGCGAGTCGAAACCGATCATCGAGCGCGTGCAGAAGCAAGAGAACGAGAAAGTCGAGCGCGACCTCGAGAAGCTCGGGGTCGACTGGAGCGTCGGCCGCGACGAAGGCCCAAGCAAGGTGCGCGTCCTAGCGACGACCAGCGCGGGGGACAAACCCGTGCAGGCCGGAGAGCCGCTTTCGATCGAGGTTCAGGTGACGAACGAAGGCAAGCACACGCTCTATCAGCTTCGTGCGACCACCAGCAGCGACAACGGCTTGTTCGATGGTCGTGAGCTGGTCTTTGGAAAGCTCGCGCCGGGCGAAACTCGCAAGTGGAAGACCACGCTCGGGCTCTGCCTCACCGAGGAGGAAAAACTGGTGTGCCGCCTCCCGCGCGCCACGGTCGACCGGGCGGACGGCATCACCGTCGAGTTCGAGGAGGCCCACGGCCATGCACCGGACCCAGTCGAGGTTCGCACCCTCGTCCGTGCGTTACCACGGCCGCGCTTCGCGTACGGTCTGCAGGTTGCCGACAACATTCACGGCAACGGAGATGGGCTCGTTCAGCGTGGCGAGCAGGTGACGGTCTACTTCACCGTCAAGAACGTCGGCCAAGCGGACAGCTTCGACCTTCAAGCCAACATCCAAAACAAGAGCGGCGACGGCGTCCTCTTATACGATGGGCGCTTCGAGCGCGAGGAAGGGCTCAAGCGCGGCGAGGAGTGGGTCGTGCCGTTCACCCTGCAGGTGCTCCCGGAGTTCGACGAAGATGAGGCCCAGCTGATGCTCGGCGTGGTCGACGACGAGCTTGGTACGACGGCTGGGCAGAAGCTCACGATTCCGATTCAGGCCGAGGACGGGTCCGTCGAAACTCTCCCGACCAAGCAGGTCGTCCTCGTCGCGGCCGGCAGCGAGTTGCGCGCGCAGCCGGATGCAAGTGCGCCGGTCGTTGCGCGTCTCGATGAGAGCGCTCGACTGCTACTCACTGGGCGGAGCGGCAACTTCGAGCGGCTGAACCTCGGCGGAGGTCGGCCCGCTTGGGTGTCGTCGAGCGCGACGAGCGCGGCGCAAGGCCAGGTCTCGAAGAGCCCGCCAATCACATGGGACACGCCGAACGCATCTCCCGAGATCGAGCTCGCCGGCCTAGACACCTTGGTGACCCGGAACGAGTCGGTGCGACTGACCGGCGAGGCCACCGACGGCCAGCGCGTGCGCGACCTCTACATCACGACGAGCGGTCACAAGGTACGGCCAGCGCGTGCGCGACCTCTACATCACGACGAGCGGTCACAAGGTTTACTACGAGTCGAACCAGGGGAGCGCGACGCCGCGACAGCTTGCGTTTGACGCCGAGATTCCGGTGCGGCCGGGCCTCAACGCAATCATGGTGGTCGCCCGAGAGGACAGCGGCACGCTGACCCGCCAGTTCATCGTCGTCCGTCGGGATGCCGAAGATGGATCCCTGATGAAGACCGAGAAGTTCCAGGGCGCCCTTCTCGGCAACGGCAACGGCTACCACTAAAACAAACTGGCGAATCGATTGATGCCCGGAGGGAGCTCCCCGCCGTCGCGGATGTACGCCCAGACCATCGGGATCAGTCGATCCAGCAAGGTGGTCGGTTCGATGGGCGACTCGGGGCCGAAAAATCTACGGCTATCACTGGATTCAATCTCGATGCGATTGATTTCATTGGAGTCCCAAGAGATTCGCAGGGACTCCGCGTCCTGCTCGTACAGCGGATCGATCAAGCGCGCCCCGCCCCGTTCCGCTGTTCCCCACACGAACGCGACCCGCTGCTGAGCGGTCTGTTTGGAGATCAGCGCGTCGAGCTCGTCGAGAATCGAGCGGACGATGGCGCCGCCCCTCTCATCCTCGCTCAGCTCGGCGGGGACTGGGGCTGCTTTCACGATGCCTGGGCGCTGTCGCTGCACACCGCGGCTATACCGCAAGCATCCGCAAGCTTCCATGTAATCTAATGTAGTCAGCTTGACTTCATTTACCCACTTGGCTAAGAGGCATCCGTTCAGGAGGCTCGGCATGCCAGGTGAGGAGTTGATCGCGCAGCACCGGAGGATGGTTGTCGGTCTGGCGAGCCGCCTCCGCCGCGAGCTGTCGCTTTCGGGGGATCTCGAAGACCTCGTTGCATTTGGCTTTGGGGGGCTTCTCGAGGCCGAGCAACGATATGACCCGAGCCGCGGGGTGCGCTTCCAGACCTTCGCTTACTACCGGGTGCGGGGCGCCATGCTCGACGGGGTGCGAAAGATGGCCGACCTCCCCCGGCGAGCGCACCAGCGCCTCAAAGTGGAAGGGGAGTGTTCCCCGACGGCGGCTCCGACCCCGCTGGACAAGGCCTTTACCCGCATCAGCGCCCGCCTCACCAGTCCGAGCCCGGTGCAGGGCGCTTTCGGCGAAGAGAGCCCTGAGTCCGCGCTGCTCAAGAATGAGAGCGTCGCGCGGCTGCTCCGGGCTCTCTCCCGCCTCTCGGCCCGCGAACGAGCGTTGGTGCGCGGCCGCTACTTCGAGGGCCGTCCGCTGGAGGAGCTGGCAGCCGAGCTCGGGGTGTCGAAGTCCTGGGCGAGCCGGATTCACACACAGGCCTTGAAGCAGCTCCGGGACGCGCTCCAAGCGCCCTGATCGAAAGTCGGCCAAGCAGCCGAAATCCACGTGTTCTCGGGATCTTGCGTGCGTATGTCGCTTCGCGCTTGGCCCCCAATTGCGCAATGCGGTTCGCACTTTCCGGGGGGTGTGACGTTTCGGGATTCACCTGTGGCAAAGAGTGCCGTTCCTTGTAAATTCCCGTGTAAAGTGGCGCTGGGAGCCACAGGTTTTGCGTTTTTCTTCGGCTGGCACGTTAAGTGCATCATTCTCGGGCAGGATGGGGGCACCTAGAAACCAAACCGAGAGCGTTCCGATGGCTGACAGCCGCGGCGTTCGGATTCTTGCGAAGTCGGTCTACCGAGAGCTCCGCAATAGTGGCCACAGCCGCTCGGACATCGTCGCGTTTACCAACGCGGTGCTCGAGCTGGTGACCACTGAGCTTCGTGACGCGCAAGAAGCAGCCGAGTAACAGCCGCAGATCGCGGGCCTGTCACTCGAAAAGCGCAAGCGATTCGCGCCCATGGCTCCTTGACCCTGAAGCGGCACGCGCCTAGGTTCCGCGCTCGCCTGCGGCGTATTCGCACCGCGTCGCGGCACGGAGGGAGTCGAACGAATGGCGACGAAAATCGGAATTAATGGCTTTGGGCGCATCGGGCGATGCGTGGCTCGGATCGCTGCGGAGCGCGACGATGTCGAGATCGTTGGAATCAACGACCTCACGAGCGCGGAGATGCTCGCGCATCTTCTCGAGTGGGATTCGGTGCATCGTCATTTTGGTCATCCAGTGAAAGCCGAGGATGGCGCCATCTGGATCGGCGACCATCGCATTCCGGTCTCCGCCGAGCGCGACCCCTCCAAGCTGAAGTGGAAGGAGCTCGGCGCCGAGGTGGTGCTCGAGTGCACCGGCCTCTTTCGCACCAAAGAGAAAGCTTCAGCTCACTTGGCGGCGGGCGCCGAGCGCGTGATCATCAGCGCGCCTGGCAAGGGCGACATCGACGGCACCTTCGTCGTCGGCATCAACAGCGACAAGTTCGATCCCCAAAAGGACAAAGTCATCAGCTGCGCGTCGTGCACAACCAACTGCCTCGCGCCTCTCGTCAAGGTCCTCAACGACACTTTCGGCATCGTCAAGGGACACATGGTCACGGTCCACGCTTACACGAACGACCAGGGGCTCCTCGACCAGCCGCACTCGGACATGCGCCGCGCGCGTGCAGCCGCGTTGTCCATGATTCCTACCTCGACCGGCGCCGCAACGGCCATCGGGCTCGTGCTCCCCGAGCTGAAGGGCAAGCTCGACGGCACCGCGATTCGCGTGCCGACCCCGAATGTTTCGCTCACTTGCCTCACGGCACAGGTGGCGAAGAACACGGACCGGGAGTCCGTCAACGCGGCGCTGAAGGCCGCCGCGGAGGGCCCGCTGAAGGGCATTCTCCAGTTCGAAGAGAAACCGCTCGTCTCGACCGACTTCATGGGCAACCCGCATTCGTCGATCTGCGACGCCGCGCAGACCCAGGTGGTCGGTGGTGACCTCGTCGAGGTGCAGAGCTGGTACGACAACGAGTGGGGCTTCTCGAACCGAATGCTCGACTTGGTGCGAATCGTTTCGAGCGCGAGCTGAGCCTGTGCCCGATTCGATTCGCTCGATCGAGGATCTGAGCCTCGAAGGCGTCACGACGTTCATTCGCGTCGACTTCAACGTTCCCTTGAAGAACGGTGAGGTCGCCGACGACACACGCATCCGCGCCGCGCTTCCGACCATCAAGTACGCTCTCGATCAAGGTGCGCGCGTCGTGCTCGCGTCGCATCTCGGCCGTCCAAAGGGCAAGGTCGTGCCGCAGCTTTCGCTCGAGCCCGTGGCAGCTCGCTTGGCCGACTTGCTCGAAGATGGCGAGGTGCGCCTCACCGACGACTGCATCGGGGACGGCGCGCGCAAGGTCGTTCAGGACCTTCGTGACGGGCAGGTCGCGCTGCTCGAGAATCTTCGCTTTCATCCCGAAGAGAAGAGCAACGACGTCGATTTCGCACGCGAGCTCGGGACAGGCTGTACGGCCTACGTGAACGACGCCTTCGGTGCGGCACACCGTGCGCACGCATCGGTGAGCGCCCTGCCCCGTTTGATCGAAGAGCGCGCCGCCGGCCTTCTCCTTCAGCGCGAGATCGAGGTGCTCGAGAAGCTGCGCGACGATCCACCTCGCCCTTATCTCGCGGTGCTCGGCGGAGCGAAGGTGAGTGACAAGATCGGGGTCATGGAGGCGCTGATTGGCAAGGTCGACGCGCTGCTGGTCGGGGGCGCCATGGCCAACACGTTCTTGGCTGCGCAAGGTCACAGCGTCGGCAAGAGCCTCTGCGAGAATGACAAGCTCGCGCTCGCGCGGAGCCTGATCGGCGCTGCCGGCAAAGCCGGGGTCGATTTGCTTCTTCCGGTCGACGTACGCATCGGCGACACGGTCGAAGCCGCCTCGGCGCGGGAAGTCGCTGTGGACTCGATTCCGCCTGATGCCATGGCGCTGGACATCGGGCCACGGACCGAAGCCCTCTACCGGGAGCGCCTTCGTCGGGCGCGAGCGGTGTTCTGGAACGGGCCGATGGGCCTCTTCGAAAACCCCGCGTTTGCCGGGGGCACCCTCGCGGTCGCTCGCGCGGCCGCCGACTGTCCCGGGTTTAGCGTCGTCGGCGGCGGTGACAGCGTGGCCGCCGTCAAGCAGGCCGATCTCGGCAGCCGCTTCGACCACGTGTCGACTGGCGGCGGCGCGTCGTTGGAGTATCTAGAGGGCCGCCCGCTTCCGGGCGTGGAGGCCTTACGGGCATGAGCAAGCGCACACCACTCATTGCGGGCAACTGGAAGTTGCACAATACCGTGGCCGAATCCGAGGCGTTGGCGAGTGCGATTGCCAAGCACGTCGCCAAGGGCGTGGCGTGTGACGTCGTCGTCGGTCCGGTTGCCACCTCGCTCACGGCGGTGGCGCAGACCTTGGAGGGCTCGGCGGTCGGTCTAGCCGCGCAGAATACGCACTGGGAGGACTCGGGGGCCTTCACCGGCGAGCTCAGCCCTACGCTTCTGCTCGACGCCGGGTGCGGCTACTGCATCATCGGCCACTCGGAGCGCCGCCAGTTCTTCGGGGAGACCGATGCGGGGGTCCGCAAGAAGGTTGCCGCACTCCTTCGCCACAAGCTCGTGCCGATCGTCTGCGTTGGCGAGAGCCTCGAGCAGCGTGAAGCCGGCCAGACACTCGAAGTGGTGCTCGGCCAGATCGAAGCTGCCACCGAGGGCTTCGACGCCGTCGCGTTGGCCCCGCTCGTCATCGCATACGAGCCGATCTGGGCGATTGGCACCGGCCGCACCGCAAAGGCTGAAGACGCGCAGGAGGTCCACGCTGCAATCCGCGCGAAGCTGGCCGAGCTCAAGGGTGAATCCTGGGCCAATTCGGTGCGAATTCTGTATGGTGGGAGCGTGAAGCCTGCCAACGCGGACGAGCTGCTCGCACAACCCGACATCGACGGCGCACTCGTCGGTGGCGCGTCGTTGTCCGTCGAGAACTTCATCCCGATCATCGACGCCGGCGTTGGCCGCGCGGAAAGTTAGCCCATGTATACGTTCCTTTCGATTGTTTATGTCTTCGTCTGTCTGTTCCTCATCCTCGTCGTGCTCTTGCAGTCGGGGAAAGGCGGCGGCCTTGGTTCGGCGTTCGGCGGCGGCGCCAGCCAGCAAATCTTTGGCGGTGCGGGAGCGGGCAACCTGCTGACGCGATTGACCGCGGGATTCGCGTTCACCTTCATGGCGCTCTCCGTTTGGCTTGCGTTCCTGTCGACCTCTGGAGAACAGGCGCTGGAGCGTGCCATTCGCGAGCAGAGCGCAACGCAAGAAGCGGCTGCCGAAGCCGAGGCTGAAGAAGTTGAAGCTGCAGCTGCAGAAGCTGAGGCGGCCGCCGCAGCTGAAGCCGAAGCGGAGCCGGAGCCAGAAGCGGCGGACCCGGAAGAGCCCGAGCCCGACAGCGAGTAGCCCTACTCCGCGGCGACGGGCTCAGCGTCGCGAAGAATGTCGATTAGCGCGTCATGCATCTGCGCGGCCGTGCATCGATGTTCGGGGAGCGCGTCTGTAGCGCGTTGGATCAGCTGCGCCAGGGGGTCGGGTAGATCGGGTCCCCGTGCGCAGTGCCGCAGGATGGCGCCGAGGGCGAAGACGTCCGCTCGCCCGTCCATCGGCTCGCGCCGCGTCTCTTCGGGCGCACCAAAGCCAAGGTGTTCGGGCCACGCCCACGAGAGCCCGAGGCCCGTGACCCGTGCGTTTCCGCTGGGCTCGACCGTGATTCGGCCAGGCGACACGCGGCCGTGGATGATCCCGAGCAATCGCCCGTCGTCGTCGCGGCGTCCGTGTGCGTAAGCAAGCGCGAGCGCGGCATCCGAGACCGACCTTGCGACCTGGGGCCAAGGCAATCTGCCGTGCCGCAGGAGCGCGGCCCGTAGCGTGGTGCCCGATACGTGCTCGGTGACCACGTAGCAGGTCTCCTCGTGCACACCGACATCGAGCACGTGCGCGATTCCCGCATGGGAGAGCCGAGCGGCGAGCTTGGCTTGCGCTGCGATCTCTTCGAGGCGCTCCCGCCGCGCGCAGTGGAGCACAACCTGCTTCTCGAAGCCGTCGGGTCCAGGTCGCACCGCGAGGAAGGCGCTCCCCACTTGGCAGTCGCGAATCGGACCCAAGAGCCTGTACGAAGCCAATCTCCGGCCTTTCGCCAGCACCGAGCCATAGTCGGACAGCTACTTGGATTCGTCGCATTTCCGGCGAAAGCGAATGTGCTCCAATGTGAGCCGTGTGTGAGGCTGCATACCAAGGAAGAACAGCGTGGAGGGCTTGCGGCGGCTGGCCCAAACGGCTTCTTGAAGTGCAGGGCTGCCGATCTGTGATGCCCCGATGGATCTCTGTAGCCGCGCTACGAGGATCTTGTGATGTCTCCTCTATCTTGGCTCCCGGTTCCTTGGCTCGCTGGGGTTCGGACTTGGTGGCATCGGCGGCCGCCTAGCGGGCTTGTCTTCGCGGGCTTGACACGGCGATCCGCTCGACCCTGTCGGCAACTCGGTTGCGCTCACGCCAGTCAGCGAAATCGGCCAAACGCGCGTGGTCGGCCCCCCGGGGCAGGGTTGCGCGCAGCAATCCGGGCAACCTGATTTCCCGTGGGGTGCATACCGACATCTTCGACAACTCCGAAGGTCATTAGCCCGCGCTGGAGCCCCCGGTGCCGTGCACCGGGTGGATCCGCAGGTACCGCCCGAGGCGCTTGGCGCCCCAGTAGAACGGCACCGTGTCGAGCAGCGCCACGCTGAGCTTGAACGTGTACCCCGCGCCGATGAAAGTCAGTAGCTGCCGCCACAGCGACTCGGATGGATCGATCGGCAGAGCTCGCGCGAGGAAGTGGGTGATGAGGATGACGGACACCGTGTCGACGAGCTGACTGACCAAGGTCGACCCGTTGTTCCGCAGCCAGAGGTGCCGGCCGCCAGTCAGGCCTTTCCAGAAGTGGAACACGTGCACGTCGATGAACTGTGCAGAAAGGTAGGCGATCATCGACGCGGTCACCGCGCTGAACGCAAGACGCCGCACTTCGAAGAACACGCCCGAATGAGGTTGGTCCGCCGGCTCGAAGCCCGGAAGCGCGCCGCCGACCCATAGGATGAACATCACCCAGAGGTTCAAGGCGAGCCCCATCCACACCACCTGATTGGCGCGATGCCGGCCAAAGAGCTCCGAGATGAAGTCGGTGCAGAGGAACGTGATCGGATACGGCAGGACGCCGACGGCCAACGGCATGGGAATGGTCAGGCTCGTTCCGGGAACGGTGAAGCTCAGATCGATGAAGCGCGTGACGCCGAGTATGTTGAGCATCGCGAGTGTGCCGAGGAACAGGCCGGAGAGAATCAGGAAGACGAGCTGCCGTCGCTCCAACATGGTCGCCTCGTCGAGCCGAGGAAGATCGTCGAACTCGTACTGCTCGGATGGAAGGAGTGGGCGCCCGTGCTCGTTCACGGCTTCGCCTTCGCCCGCAACGCCTTCCCCTCTATGCCGCGCCAAGCCTGGTGCTCCTGACCGGCTCGTTTGGAGTCCTTGAGCTGTTCGTAAAGTGACGGCATCGACACGCTTGCCGCGCGCTTCGCGATTGCAGCTTCCCAAGAAGCTCGAAACGCTTCTAGGTTTTGAATGGGTTGGACGATGATCTTCCCCCGGACGAGCCTCGTTGACGTTGGCGTAGACGCTGGCACCGACGCTGCATGGTGCTCGTGGGGCTCTCCCGTCGCGCAGGCCGCACAATGGTGCTCGACCCTCTCCTGCTGGACGAAGACCCGTGTGCCCTCGGGTAGCTCGCTCTCCAGCCCTTCGAGCGCGCCCGGCTCCCGTTCGAGAGCGACGAACGGCCAGCGGCGCTCAGCGCCATGCCGGAGGATCTCGAGCAATGGGAACACCGGCACGGGCCCGCCGTCGCTGGTGTTGTGGGCGGCGACCGGAGCCCCGTCCCAAAGCACCAAGTCGCCATAGTCGATCGGCGCGTCGCGGAAGGTCGGTGATTGGACGACCCCGTGGCACGGGCTCAGCGGCGCTACCCACACGAGCTCGAAGCCGACGGACTTCTCGGCTAGCTGTGATGTTGCATCGGTCGTCGGCGTTCGCGAGAGCACACGCAGCAGCAGAGGTGGGAGGCCGGCGACGTAGGGCATGCCACGGGAGCGATCGACGCGCGCTTCAATGCCCATCTCCATCCACGAATCGACGGCTTCCTCGGCTTTGCCCAGCGCCGTCGCGCAAATCGCGAGGTTCCAAAGCACCGGTCGCTGGTCACCGAGGTGCATCCGCGCGAGCTCGTTGGCTGCAAAGCCCTCGTCGAAGCGTCCGCGCCATTTATCGAGAAGCCCTGCGTCGTACCACCACTCTCCGCGGTCCGGATCGAGCTCGATCGCGCGAGTGAACGCTTCTTGTGCTTCCGCGTCGCGGCTTGGCCCACAGAGCCGCAGCGCGTTGCCGAGCATGGCGTAGAGGTTGCCGGCGATGTCGGGGTCTTTTTGATCGGCGTCGCTCAGCGCGTCCAAGCCGCGCTGCAACCCTGCCGCGGCCCACGATGCCGGACCCTCCTCCGTGATCGGGGGTTCGTCCATGCCGCGGCGCCCCGCCTGCTCGACGAGCATGGATGCTGCGGCGAGTACAAGGCGCCAGTCATTGCTCCAGGCGCGCGTGAGGTCCCGGAGCACGTCTCGATGGGTTGCCCCGTTGCCCATTTGCTGGATGAGCCCCAGTGCCAGGCCCGCAAGCTTGGGATCCTCTACGAGACTCGCGCGCCGTCGGAGTAGCTCCTGCCAAGTCGCTTCGAGGTCGTCGGGGGCTTCGGCGTTCATGCGGGGCGAGCTTAGCAGCCAATTCCGACCTCTTCTTGGTGGAGGGGCGCCTTTTTCGCTAACCTGGCAGAGCCGGGGCCGGTCGGCGGCCGCTTCTCTTCGAACGAGGATGATTTGCAATATCATAGTGCGGGACTGACCGACGTTGGCCAGCGCCGAAAGCTGAACGAGGATGCCTTCCTGGTCGATGACGACCTCGGGTTGTACGTGGTTGCCGATGGCATGGGCGGTCACGCCGCAGGCGAAATCGCCAGCCAGCAGGCCGTGGACACCGTTCACGGCATGGTGATCCGAGGCCACGGCGCGCTCGACAAAGTGGCGCAGGGCGACACCTCTGAAGACTCGCTCCGGCAGGCCATTCGGGTCGTCGAAAGCGCGGTGCAGGCCGCCACGTATATGGTGTTCGGACTGGCGCAGCACGACCCCAATCAGCAAGGGATGGGCACGACGGTGTCGGTGCTCGCGATGTGCGGCGACTACGGGATCACGGCGCAGGTTGGCGATAGCCGCATCTACCGCGTTCGCGGGCACTCGGCGGAACCGCTAACCGAAGACCACACCCTCGTCGCCTGGCAGCTCAAACAAGGCATCATCACCGAGGCCGAAGCGGCCCGCTCTCCGCATCGCAACGTGATCACCCGCGCGGTCGGAAGCCGCGAGTACGTCCAAGTGGATACGGGCTTCTTCGAAGTGCGCCCATCCGATGCGTACCTACTCTGCTCGGACGGCCTCCACGGTTATCTCCGAGACGATGAGATCCCAGACGTGATCGACATGGGCCCCAAGGGCGCGACACAACGCTTCATCGCAATGGCGAACTCGCGGGGTGGCCGAGATAACATCACGGCCGTCGTGATCAGCGTGCGCTGAGTGGCGATTGGCGTCGGGCTTCGCCCTGCCGGCTCGCATTAACGACTTCGAGCCCGAGTCCCTTGGGGATCCCGAGCTCGAGTCAGTGTGCCGTAGGCGGCGAGCTTATTCGCTCTTGTCTTCGTCGGTCGCTTCCGCTGGCGTCTCTTCGGGTTCCTCCGCGGGAGCGTCCTCGGCCGGAGCTTCCTCCGTGGTCTGTGCGACCGCGAACGCGCCGAGCTTGTCACGAAGCGCGTCGCCAAGCGTGGCTTGGGCGCCGCCGAGGCTCGGGCCGATCTTGCGCGGCGCGATGCGCTTTTGCGCCTCCGCCGGGCGAGCGACCTGGTTGACGTCCTGACCCTCTGCCGCGCGGAGCGACAAGGTGATCGTGCGGTCGTCGTCGTCGATGCGAATGACCTGAGCCTTCACGATGTCGCCGGTCTTGACGATCTCGGTCGGCTCCTGGCTGAGGTCGGCGCTGATCTCGCCGCGGGGAATCACACCCTCGACGCCACGCTCGATCTCGACGTGGATGCCGTACTCGTCTGCGCCGATCGCGCGGACCTCGATGACGGTGCCCTCGGGGAAACGCTTGGGGATGAAGCTCCACGGATCTTCGTAGAGCTGCTTGATGCCGAGGCTGACTTTGCGGTCGTCATGGTTGATCGAGAGGATGATCGCCTCGACCTCGTCGCCCTTGCGGTAGAGGTCCGCCGGGTTGTTGATGCGCTGAGTCCAGCTGAGGTCCGACTTGTGGACCATGCCGTCGACTCCATCCTCGATGCCGACGAACACGCCGTAGTCGGTGATGGAGCGCACGCGGCCCTGGATGATGTCGCCCGGGTTGTACTTCTGCGTGAAGACCGTCCACGGGTCCGGCTCGAGCTGCTTGAGACCGAGGCTGATCCGCTTGTTCTGTGCGTCGAGGTCGAGGACGACGCATTCGACCTCTTGGCCAACCTCGAGCACCTTCGAGGGGTGCTTGGGCTTCGCCCAGGTCATTTCGCTGACGTGAATCAGGCCCTCAACGCCCTGCTCGAGCTCGACGAAGGCGCCGTAGTCGGTGAGCGAGACGACCTTGCCCTTGACCTTCTTGCCAGCGACGTAGTGGTCTGTGGCGACATTCCACGGGTCTTCCATCGTCTGCTTCAGGCCGAGCGAAACGCGCTCGGTGTCGGCGTTGTACTTGTACTTCAGCACCTTGACGGTGACCTCGTCGCCCACCTCGAAGACCTCGGATGGGTGATTGACCCGGCCCCAACTCATGTCGGTGATGTGCAAAAGACCGTCGATGCCGCCGAGATCGACGAACGCACCGTACTCGGTGATGTTCTTGATTGTGCCGGTGACGACCTGATCCTCTTGCAGGTTCTCGAGGGTCGCTTCCTTGAGCCTGTCGCGCTCCTTTTCGAGGAGCACGCGGCGCGACAGAACGATGTTGCCGCGTTTCTTGTTGAACTTGATGACCTTAAACTGGAAGGTCTGGCCGAGCAGGCGGTCGAGATTACGGACCGGCCTGAGATCGACCTGCGAGCCCGGAAGGAACGCTTTTACGCCGCCGCGGATGGTCACCGCGAGGCCGCCCTTCACGCGCTGCGTGATCGTGCCGTCGATCAGCTCGTCGCGCTCGCACGCGGCGCTGATCTCATCCCAGACTTTGAGCTTGTCGGCCTTCTCTTTCGAGAGGGTCACGAGGCCGTCCTCGTTCTCCTTGCTCTCGATGTTGCCCTCGGAGTTGATGAACTCGTGAAGTGAGATGACGCCTTCGGACTTGTATCCGATGTCAACGACGACGGCGTCTTTGCTGACTTTGAGGATCGTGCCGGAGACGATGTCCCCTTCACTGAGTTTGTCGGTTTGTGTTGCCGAAGCTTCGAAAAGAGCTGCGAAGCTGCCGGGTTTGGGGGGTTGGATTTCTGTGGTTTCTGTCATGGATAAATCACTGCTTCCCGGAGCTGCTCAGAGCTTCCCGGCACAGGTGGCCGTAGTTCCGAAGGCCCCCGGGAACACAGGGGATGACGTGGGTAGCAGGGGACTTAAGGGGTGTCAATTGCAGGGCCGGCACAAGATTCGACTAGATCGAGCACGTGCCGGATGACGGCGTCCATGTCGAGGCTCGTGCTGTCGAGGATTACCGCATCCTCCGCCGGACGCAGTGGCGCAATGGCTCGGGTGGAATCCGCCTCGTCGCGCGCCCTGATCTGGGCGAGGAGCTCGTCATGATCGACCATGATCCCCCGTGATTCCAGATCTTTCACCCGTCGGCGCGCCCGCTCTTCGGCAGAGGCCGTCAGGAAGAGCTTCACCTCGGCGTCGGGGAAGACGACCGTGCCGATGTCCCGCCCTTCGAGAACGACTCCACCTTGGGCACCGAGCTGCCGCTGGATCCCGAGGAGCGCCCTGCGAACACCCGAATAGGCGCTGACCTGGCTCGCCCCAGAGGACATTTCGGGTGTTCGAATGTCGTCGCCTCGATCGATGCCGTCGAGCAAAAGCCGAGGGGTTCCATCCTCTTGCGAGGCGAATCCAAGCTCGATCTCAGGGCATATGGCGACGACCGCCGCCTCGTCGCCCCAGTCGATCCCCCGCTCACGGGCGGCCAGCGCAACGCCTCGGTAGAGCGCGCCGGTGTCGACCAGGGTGTAGCCGAGCTGGCGCGCCAGCTCTCGGGACGTGGTGCTCTTGCCGACGCCTGCCGGGCCGTCGATCGCGATGACGGGGCGAGGTCGGGTCATCGGATCTCCTCCGCGATGTCGGCGCCGAGCGATCGCATGAGCGCGACGAAGCTGGGGAAGCTGGTGTCGACCGCCTCCGCGCCATCGATGACCGACTCCCCTTCGGCGAGGAGCCCGAGCAATGCGGCGGACATCGCGATGCGGTGGTCGCCCTGGCTGTCGATCCGCGCTGCCTGAAGCTTGGCGCCCCCGGTGATGATCATTCCGTCGGGCAGCTCCTCGCATGGCACCCCGAACGCGCTCAGGACCCGGGCCATGGTTGCGATGCGGTCGCTCTCTTTGACGCGAAGCTCGGCGGCGTCGCGGATCTCGGTCTTGCCGTTGGAGACGGCGGCGAGCGCACACACGGCAGGGATCTCGTCGATCATGCGAACGATGAGCTCACCGCCCGCCACCGAGCCGCGGATTGCGCCATGAGCCACGGTCAGCTCCGCCATCGGCTCGTCGCCTGCGCCGTGACCGCACGGCCTGTGCGCGAAGCGCGCGCCGATCAGCCGTAGCCAGTCGAAGAGCCCCGCCCTCGTCGGGTTCACACAAACGTCCTCGACGCTCACCTCGCTGCCAGGAACCATGGCCGCAGCGAGCAGTGGAAAGGCGGCGCTCGAGGGGTCGCCCGGCACGCGCCACTCGAACGGCTCCCAACCTTCGGCCCAATCGACATTTGGGTCGAGCACGACCGACGCGCCGGCGGTCTGAACTGGGACGCCAAGCGCGAGCATCATCCGCTCGGTGTGGTCGCGGGAGAGCACGGGCTCTTCGAGGATCGTAGGGCCGGAGGCGTAGAGACCGCTGAGAAGAAGGGCGCTCTTCACCTGTGCGCTCGCGACGGGCATGGCGTATTCGATGCCCTTCAGGTCTTCGCCTTCGACGAGCGGTGCGATCGAGATCGGTGGGTAGAGCTCGTCGGGTTTGGCGCCGGCGGTGCCTGCAATGTGGGCGCCCCGCGCGCGCAGCGGCTCGATGATGCGGCCCATCGGGCGGCGTGTGAGAGACGCGTCTCCGACCATGCGGGTCCCAAAGCGCTGGCCGCTCAGCAGGCCGGCAAGCAATCTCATCGTGGTGCCCGAGTTGCCGCAATCGACAACATCGCCCGGCATCCGCAGGCCGCGTAAGCCCACGCCGTGGATGGTGGTTGCCTCATCGTCCGTTTCGATGGCGACACCCATCGAGCGAAACGCCTGGCGGGTGGCTTGGTTGTCGAGGCCTTCGGAGAGGCCGGTGACGCGGGACGTCCCGCGCCCGAGCGCGCCGAAGATCAGGCTCCGATGCCCGATCGACTTGTCGCCGGGCACCCGAACGCTGCCTCGCAGCGGGCCCGAATGGCGGACGCGGTATCGCTTGCGGACACTATGCACGCGACTGCCTTAGCACGCGCCCGAGGGAGTCGAGAAAGCGTTGGTTTTCGTGGGGACGGCCGACGGTGACGCGAAGCCAAGTGTCGAGTGGGGTCGGCATCGGGCGCACGATGACACCTTGCTCCAGCAGCGCCTCGTAGACCGTCCTTCCCCGCTGACCGACGTCGACCAAGACGAAGTTTGCTTGGCTCGGTGCGACCTGCAGGCCAACAGTCTCGAGCGCCGCCGTGAGCTTGGCCCGATCCCGGATGGTAGCCGTCACCGTGGTGTGGAGGTGAGCTGGGTCGCCGAGGGCGACTGTCGCCGCCACTTGGCCTGGAGTGCCGACGTTGAATGGCGCGCGCAGTCGGTTGAGGTGCGCGACGAGCTCGGGGGCGGCGATGAGGTATCCGACGCGCAGCCCGGCCAAACCATACGCCTTCGAGAACGTTCGCAGAATGACGAGACGATCGCGGGTGTCGCGGAGCTCGGTTGCCGGAACGAAATCATCCGCGTCAGCGTACTCCACGTACGCTTCGTCGATCACGGCGAGCACACGCTCGGGAAGCTCGAGAAGCAGCCGCCTGAGCTCCGTTCCGCCGAGGTAGGCGCCAGTCGGGTTGTTCGGGTTCGACACGAAGAGCAGCTTGGTCTCGGGTGTGACCGCGGCGAGGAGGTCGTCGACGTTCCAATGCAAATGCTCGCGAAGCGGCACGGCTGTGAACCGCAACTCCTGGGCGACGGAACCGATGCGGTAACAAGGGAACGAAGGATGCCCAAAGACCGCATGCTCACCCCGGCTGGCGAATACGCGGCAAAGCAAATCGATCAGCTCGTTGGAGCCGTTGCCGAGGCACAGTTCTTGCGGGCGCACGCCGTGATGTCCGGCGAGCGCTTCTCGGAGGTCGTGTCCGCGCGGGTCCGGGTAGCGATGGAGCGCGAGCGCCTCTCCGGATACCGCCGCTAGGGCATCGGGTGAGGGGCCGTATGGGTTCTCGTTGGACGCGAGCTTCACGATGTCGTCGAGCCCAAGCTCGCGCCGAAGCTCCTCTTCGGGTTTGCCCGGCTCGTACGCCGTCAGCGCCAGGATATGGGGTGCCGCGAGATCGCTCATGTGCGTGGTCAACTCGGTCGGGGATAACTTCCGAGGACCTTGGCATAACGGGCGAGGCGGCGCAGCTCCTCGAACGCTGTCAGTATGGCGCGGTCGGTGATGTGGCCGTCCATCTCGAGAAAGAAGAGGTGCCTCCACTCGGCGTTTTGCGCGGGCCTGGATTCGATCCGCGTGAGGTTGATCTCACGATCGGCCAGGGGGCGAAGGGCCCGGTGGAGCGCACCTGGGTCGTCGCCAGGAGCAATCGCAATCATCGTCCGGTCTTGGCCGGTTCGCGATGGGAGTCGGTTGCCGACAATCCCGAATCGGGTGCGCACCGCCGAGTCGTTTTCGAGATGGTCGTCGATCAGCTTCAGCGCATGAAGCTCGTTGAGCAAGGGTGAGCCGAGGGCGGCCGATTGGTCGTCCCCGAGGGCGAAATGCGCCGCCGCCTCGCCCGACTGCACGTCGACGAGGATGGCGTCCGGGTAGCGCGACCGCAATTGCCGCTCGCATGCTGAAATCGCTTGAGGCGACCCATAGATCTTCAAGACCTGCGCCGCCTCGCCCGACTGCGAGAGCAGCTGGTAGCGCTGTGGAACGATTCGCTCGGCGCAGAGCTTCGCATCGGTTGAGACGAGCCCGTTGAGCGTCGCGGTGATCGCGCCGTCGCTCGACGTCTCCAAGGGGACGACGCCGAAGGTGGCGTGACCGTGGATCACCGATTCGAGCACTGCGGTGACCGACTCGCTGGGCCGGAAGGTCGGGGCGTGACCGAAGTAGTCGCGCGCGGCCGCATGCGCGAGGTCGCCGGGCGCTCCGAAGTACGCGACGATGTCTGGGGCGATGAGGCTCGTGCATGCGGACAACACTTCCCTGAACACTGGTTCGATGCTCTCCGCCGGGAACTCTTCAGCGAGAGAGCGCGCGCTCTCAATCACGCTTGCCTTCTTCGGGATGCGCAGGGGCTCGTCCCCGGCGTCCTCACGGAGGGCTTTGTAATCGTGGATCGCTTTCGCGCGCGCGTTGAGTGCGCTGACGATCTGCCGGTCCGCCTCCTCGAGGGCTTCGGTGATCCGGCGTAGACGATCCTCCATGTCCGCGATGGTAACAGTCCCTCGAAGGAACGTATACCGTCGCGCGGAGCTCGTTAGTCGTCTTCCCGAAGCGCGAGGTCGCGCAAGCGTGCCAAGGTCACGAGCGCATCGACCGGCGTCATCCGTTCGACGTCGAGCGCGCGCAACGTGGCCTCGACCTCGGAGTCGGGCGGCGTCGGCGCCTCGAACAGAGGGATCTGGGGCGCGTGGGTCGCCTCGGCCCGCGTTTCGAGCTCGCGCAGCTTCGTCTTCGCGCGCGCGAGGACGACGGGTGGAACCCCGGCAAGCCTAGCAACAGCCAGGCCGTAGCTTCGGTTCGATCCCCCGGGGATGAGCTGGTGCAGCAGCACCATACTGTCATCATGCTCTTTTGCCGCGACGTTGTAGTTTGCGGCATTTGGCAGGCGATCCGCCAGCCCGCAGAGCTCGTGGTAGTGCGTCGCGAAGATCGTCCGACAACGCGTTGCGTCGTGAAGGTGCTCGGCGACGGCCCAGGCGATCGCCAGGCCATCGTAGGTGCTAGTCCCGCGCCCGATCTCGTCGAGGATGACGAAGGAGCGGTCGGTGGCGCCACGCAGGATCGCCGACGCCTCGGTCATTTCGACCATGAAGGTGCTCTGCCCTCGCGCGAGCTGATCGCTAGCCCCGACTCGGGTGTACACGCGATCCACGATGCCGATGCGCGCGGCCTTAGCCGCCACAAAGCCCCCCGACTGGGCCATGATCACCGCCAGCGCCGCTTGCCGCATCGCCGTGGACTTCCCGGCCATGTTCGGGCCGGTGAGCAGCATGAAACGCGTTCCCTCGGGGTCGAGCGCGATCGTATTGGGCACGAAGCCGTCCTTTGCGGCGTAGCATTCGACGGTAGGGTGCCGGCTGTCTTCGAGGTAGAGATCACGGCTTGCATCGACCGTGGGCCGAGCGTACCCCCGGACCTGCGCGACCTCGGCGAGCGCCGTCGCGACGTCGATGGAAGCGATGACACGCGCAAGCCTGTGAATCCGCGGAGCTTGGTCGCCCACCGAAGCTCGTAGATCGACGAAGGCCGCCGATTCGAGCGCTCGCGCACGTTCATCGGCGTGGAGGATTCTGTCTTGGAGCTCCGCCAGCTCGGCTGTGATGAAACGCTCGCCGTTTGCGATCGTCTGCTTGCGGACGTAGTCGTCCGGCACGGCGTCGAGCTTCGATTTCGTAATCTCGATGTAGTAGCCGAAGACCTTCGTGAACTTGACCTTGAGCGACCCAATGCCGGTCCGCTCACGTTCGCGGCGCTCGAGGTCGAGGACGATGTCCTTTGCCGTGGTCGATAGATCGCGGAGCTCATCGAGCTCCTCGAGGTGGCCGTCAGCGAAGATGCCTCCCTGTCGATCGATCGGCGGCGGTTGTTCGACGAGCGCGCGTTCGAGAAGCGCCAGTACGTCGCCACAGAGATCGGCGTCGTGCAAAGAAGCCAACGCGTCGTCGAGATCGCTCCCTGGGAGGTTGCTGAGCCGTTCGTGAAGCGCGCGCGCCCCCCTGAGGCCGTTGCGAATCACGCCGAGGTCACGAGGGGTCGCCAGACCGACCGCGGCGCGCACGGCGAGCCGTTCGAGGTCGCCGATTTCGGCGAGAAGCGCCCTCGCCTGGTTGCGCGCGCGGGCGTCGCACACGAAGAGCTCGACTGCGTCGTGGCGCCGCCGAATGCGCTCAATGTCGGTTAGAGGCTCGAGCAGCCGCGCCCGCAGCGCGCGCGCCCCCATCGACGTCTTGGTTTCGTCGAGGAGGTGCAACAGTGAGCCACGTCGCTCGCCGTCGAGCGTGCGCACGAGCTCCAGGTTCCTCACCGCAGCATCGTCCAACACGAGGCGTTCCCCTGCCGAGTACAGCGTCGCGACGTGGATATGGGAGTGTGCGAGATGGGCTCGTGCGTACTCGAGCACCAGGGATGCGGCCCGCGCTGCCGGTGGCTGCGCGGAAAGCTCCTCCACCTGCGTCGTAGTCAGCGCCTGGTCGAGGGTTGCTGTTGTGCCGGCTGGTGCAACGACGCGGAGCGCCGCGTTCGGCAAGCTCTGACGGCACGCGGCCTCGAGACCGGCAGCGTCGGCCTCGACCAAGGCCTCCGCAGGATCGAGGCGGACGAGCTCGCCAACCCACTGCGGACCAATCTCGACGACGCACGCGCGCAGCGTGCCCGTCGAGAGCTCGAGCGCTGCGATACCACCCTCGGCGGTGACGGCGACGAGGAAATTCTCCGCGCGCGCGTCGAGGGCGTCCGGCTCGAGACAAAGGCCCGGCGTCACTACCCTCACGACCTCTCGGGGCACTACGGCGCGAGCGCTCGACGGATCACCCATTTGCTCGCAGATGGCGATCTTCTCACCGGCCCGGAGCAGCGCGGCGAGATAGCCGGCAGCCGCGTGGTACGGTACGCCCGCCATCGGGATCTTCTTGCCGTCGGGATCGGTGCCGCGCGAGGTCAGCGCGATGTCGAGGATGGCCGCCGCGCGCTCTGCATCCTCGTAGAACATCTCGTAGAAGTCCCCGAGTCGAAAAAACACGATCGCGTCCGGGTGCTGGGCCTTCGCGGCCAAGAACTGGCGCATGACCGGCGTGTGGTCTTTCTTCCGCGCCGTACCCCGTGCACCCATGAGCCGGGTCTAGTCAAAAGTCTGGACGATGGAAAGCGGAGAAAAGACGACACGCTTCACGCCTGCTTCGAAGTCTACGAAGTAGAGCTCGTCACGAAGCGGCGAAAAGAGCATCGAAGCCGGGAGCGAACGCACTGTGCCGCCGCCGGTATCGAGGAGCTCGATCGAGAACTGGTTGAGAATCGCAAAGCTCGCCAGCACGACCGTCGAGTCGGTGGGATTCGTCGTCGGGCCAAAGTCGCTGATCTGAAAGCTCACCATCGGATTGATGAACTGCGTGCCCGGGAAGGCGCGCCCCGTCAGATAAGTATCGACGTCGAACGTGTCGTCCGCGCTAGCCGGCAGATCGACCGGGCGGTCCGGGTCGAATATGCAGAGCCCGTCCTGGGTGTCGTCTGGGATCACACGGTTGATGAAGCCGGAGGTGCTGCCGGTGACCGTGTACGCGTCGCGAGTGTGGATCTGATACTCGGTGTACTGGTTGAAGCAGCGCTTGACGAGGTCGGTGTACGCCGAACCCCTTGGAGAGGGACCGATCTCGAGCTGGTCGTTGAACGCATCGATGATTGGGAACCAAACCTGGCGGTCGTCGATGTCTTCGAGAAGGTCTTCGAACTCCTGCTTGCACGCCTCGTCGTCTTTGGTGTTGGGCGGAAGCTCGCCGGTGATCACGAGGCGGTCGCCACCATAGGTTTCGAGCGCGTCGACGCTGAGGCCGTTGCCGGCCTGCGTGCCGCTTTGCTCGCCGAGCACTCCGATACGGCAGAACGGCACGTCGCCCGCCAGGAACCAGTTCCCAGGTTCACCTTCGAACGATTCATCGGAGAAAAGACCGAGGCCCCCTTCGGAGCCCGGGATCAATCCTTGCCAACGAGCATCCCAACGTTGCGAGAAGCTGCTCCAGACTTGCGAGGACGCACAGATCAAACCGTCCGCCGTGCTCTCTTGCGGGGGGACGCCGAAGACGTTGAAGTGCGACTCCGGACAGTCGATGAACTCAAGCCCTGGTCCATCTGAGTTTTTGGGAAGCCCGGTGGTCTCGTCGAGCACGCCAGGAGCAGCGTTGAACTGCACCGACGGAGCCCCGTCGATCTCGATGAAGGTGCTCGGAGTGAAGCCAAAGCGCTTCCTGTGTCTCCGAATGCTGGCGAACTGATCCGAGCCGGTCTCGGCGAGTGTGCAGGCGGTGTTGCCTTGTCCGCCGCGACACGGCGCGTTCAGGTCGTACACGTCGAGGAAATAGATCGTTCCGTTCGAGAGGCTGACGGCCAAGAAGACACCCCGCATGTTTCGTGGGTTCTGGGCCAAGGAGGCGGAGTCGGGGTCGTTGGGGTCGCAGATATCGGTTTCCGGGTCGCCTTCGGGGATACGGAGGTCCGGGCCGAGCTCGTAGAACGGCGTGATGACCTCGATCGAGCGGGCGTTGGAAAACGCCGACCGAACGCGGTTGCGGGACTCGACGTTCTCTTCGTTGGCACGAGGGCTCTGTCCGGCGATGACGGGGAGCACGGCGCCGTAGCTGGCCGAGCCCGGCGTGTAGTCGACTGCCAAAACGCTGCCCTCGCGCGCGCCAATCGCATAGAGGTAGCGCTGCGTGGCGTCGCGGTCGTCCTCAGCGGAAGTCGCGGGGACGAAGGGTGTGACATCGATGTCCGTCGTAGGGGCGAGCGTGACAATCGGCTCCTGGGTGGTGGCGCCGTTCTCCCATACGCCAAACCTGTGGATGACCGGCTGATTTGCGTCGGCGACGAGCAAGATGTCGTCGAAAAGGTTCTCGGGGTCGGCCGGGTCGATTGCCAGCGCGACCGGCATCGGTCCGCTGCCGGTGCCGTCGGTGCACGGGAGCGTCGTCGTGACGTCCTTGACGTATCGCCCCTCCCCGCGGTTGTCGAAGTCCTCCGGACAGATGCGGTGGTAGTCGGTCACGTCAGAGACCGGCGGAGGAACGGCCGCAACAGTCTCGCAGGTGTAGGTCGGGAGTTGGAGCTCGGTGATCGTGCCGAATGCTTGCCGGCCCGTGGCGTTGTCGATGACGATCTGGATTTGCGCGACTTGACCGAGCTCGGGGAGCGCCACGTAGAGGTAGCGGTACCTGACGGTGGTCGTGGCGCCGACGACTTCACCTTCATCTTCGATTTCTTCGAAAGTGGCTTCCTCGTGGAGCACGAGATCGGTCGGGCCCGCGTTGAAGCGGACCTCCTGCCGTTCGAACGCGTCCGCAGAGCCCGTGATCACTTCGCGCGTGGAGATCGCCTGCACGCTCTTCGGACTAAAGCTGCTGACGTACGTGTAGCGCGCGTCGACATCAGAAACTTGAACGCCGGTCGGCTGCTCACCGACCCTCAGTGCCGTCACGCCCGGCACCGTGATGTTGGTGTTGAAGACCGCCCCATTCAAGAAATTGACGACCGCGAGGGTGCCGCTCTCGGTCTGCGTCACTTCCCCGAGGAGCTGCGGCTGCGGGCCATCCCTGGACTCGGGGTCCTCCTTGCAGAGATCGAGAGGAAGCGCGCCGTAGAACTCGTAGCGGTTGCCACCAACGTCGTCGATTCTGGCGCAAACGAGGTCGATCTTCTCAGTCCGATCGAGCGATGCCAACACCACGTTGTTGGCATTGTTCCGGCACGACGCGAGCAGGAACGCGCATGTGAGCAAGGCCGTCCAGCGAGTCATCGCGGAAGCTCCGAGACGGGCTGTGGGAAGCCGACCAGGCCGAGCAGTTGCGGCGCGCACTCCTCGGGAGCCATGCTGCCGCCCTCGAGGCACGAGACGAGCGGCCGAAGGTCGGCGACACGAAGCACGGACGTGCTGAAGTCCGCGGTGTACATCAAGAGCCGCGGCCCATCGATCACGAACTCGAA
>Ga0111160_1090_pt1 | contig 26860 bp, 22 predicted proteins | sample DeeMarSeWOR28_12_FD_80265 | JGI IMG/M metagenome (GOLD analysis project Ga0111160, IMG submission 80265) | Myxococcales bacterium SG8_38_1
AGCCTGGCCAAACCCCTGACAGCGGGCCTCCGCAGAAGGCGCTTGCTTTCATCGAGCGATCCAACATCGAGGCGATTTTTCACCTCCGCGGGCTCGGCCCGGACCTCCACGAGCCGGTCGTCATCGCGCAGCTCAAGAGCATTCACAAGAAGTACTTCGGGCATCGCGGGGCGCTGGTAGTGTCGGGGAATGGTCTCGACCCGTCGCCGGCGATCGAGCACCTCTTCACGCCGATGAATCTCCAGGCGCCGTCGCCCGAGTCGTACCACACGTTCGTGCAAGCCGTGTTGAGGGATCTCGCCAACCGGCTTCACGTACAGGTCAAGCTTTCGAGCGCCGACGTTTCGAAGCTCTTGGCGGCGCTCCATGGGCTCACCTTTTTCGAGGTGCAAAAGATCATCACGCAGGCCGTCATCGAAGATGGAGTCCTCGGGCGCGAAGACCTCGCCGCCGTGCTTCAGGCGAAGCGCCAAATCATCGAGCGCTCCGGCGTCCTCGAGTACTTCCCCCACGAGCAATCGCCCAAAGGCTTGCTGTTGATCGGGGTGCAGGGCTGCGGAAAGAGCTTGTGCGCCAAGGCGGTTGCTGCCGAGTGGAACCTTCCGCTGATACGGCTCGACCCGTCCAATCTCTACAACCGCTATGTCGGCGAGACCGAAAAGAACCTGAGGCGGGCCATCAAGCTCGCCGAGCAAATGGCGCCGGTGGTCCTCTGGATCGACGAGATCGAGAAGTCGCTTTCCCAGGAGGACGCCGATGGTGGGCCCGCACAACGCATCTTCGGCACGTTTCTCGCCTGGCTTCAGGACAAGAAGGAGAGTGTGTTCGTCATCGCGACCGCCAACGACATCTCGAAGCTTCCTCCGGAGCTGATGCGGAAGGGCCGCTTCGACGAGATCTTCTTCGTCGATCTGCCCAAGGAGGAGGCGCGCAAGCGAATTCTCGAAATCCATTTGGAGAAGCGCAAGCGCGATCCCGCCAAGTTCGAGATCCCGCGGCTCGTCGAGCAAACGAGAGGCTTCAGTGGTGCGGAGATCGAGCAGGCCGTCGTGTCCGCCCTCTACACGGCGTTCTCTCGCGAAGAGGACCTCACGACGGAGTCACTCATCGAGGAGATCGAGCTCACCAAGCCCCTGTCTGTGACGATGGCTGAACGCATCGACTCGCTTCGCGACTGGGCCAAGGATCGCGCCGTTTGGGCCGACTAGTCGAGCGCGACTAGCGCCCCCGAAGCTGGTGGTTTAGCGTAGGCGACCTTACTTGGAGACCTTCTCGATGATCCATCGTCACCTGTTTGGCTGTTTTCTTGTCGTTGCCGTCCTTGGCGCTTGCAGTACGACGAGTGAGAACACCGAAACGCGGGGCCTCGCCGTTCAAACTCTGTCGGGACCGGTGGAAGGCCTGGAAGACGATGGCGTCTTCTCGTATCGCGGCATCCCTTACGCGGCCCCTCCCGTCGGGGATCTCCGATGGAAACCACCGGTAGCGCCCGAGCCCTGGACGGAGCCCCTCCGGGCAATCGACAAGCCTGCGATCTGTCCGCAGACCTCGTTTGCCGGCCTTCCGGTGCCCGGCTTCAACCCCAGCGAGGATTGCCTCTATCTCAACGTCGACACGCCGGTGCAGGGCTCCAACCTGCCGGTCATGGTCTGGATCCATGGCGGGGGCTTCACAATCGGAGAGGGCCTGCAAGCCGATGGGGGAACCTCCGGCGACCGAATCGCTCGGGAGGCCGGCGCGGTCGTCGTCAGTATGAACTACCGGCTCGGGCAGCTCGGGTTTCTTGCGCATTCGGCGCTGACGAAAGAGAGTCCTGACGACGCATCGGGCAACTACGGGTTGATGGATCAAACCGCCGCGCTCGCGTGGGTCCAAGACAACATCGCAAGCTTTGGCGGCGACCCGGACAACGTCACGATCTTCGGCGAGTCGGCGGGCGGCTTCAGTGTGTGCAGCCAACTGGCTTCGCCGCGCAGTGCCGGCCTTTTTGCCAAAGCAATCATGATGAGCGGGTCTTGCGAGCGCCCATGGGCGTCACTCTCTGCAGCCGAGGCTCAGGGGGACGTCTTCGCCCAGGAGCTCGGATGTGACTCGGTTGATGACGTGCTCGCCTGTATGCGCGCCAAGCCCTTCGACGACCTGCTCGCAGCCTTGCCTCCCGGAGAGAACTTCGGCTTTAGCCCCACCGAGGATACGCAGGGGAGTTGGGGGCCGATCCTCGATGGCGCCTTCTTCAACGAGCAGCCGAGCGAATCGTTTGCCTCTGGCAACTTCAACCAAGTGCCGACCATCGTCGGATTCACGCGCGAAGAAGCTCGCCTGTTCACCTGGCTTGCAGAGCTTTCCACGCCTCCGCTGGTCGTGACCGAAGAGAACTACGCGATGCTACTCGCCTACTACCTCGGTGGTGACGCCGATCTCGCGGCCAGAGCAGCGGCCGAGTACCCGCTCGCAGACTACGACGTTCCGATGCTCGCCTTGGCGGCGGTGGTGACCGACACAGTGTTCCGCTGCCCGGGGCGAACGGAAGCTGCGAAGCTCGCGGAACATGTGCCTGTGTACCTCTACCAGTTCGAATTCCCCGACGGCCGATCCCAGTTGGAGGCGGCGCTGCCTTTCCTTGGCGCGGACCCGCCCGAGTACGATCTTGCGGCGTTTCATAGTGCCGAGATTCCCTATGTTTTTGGTTACGACCCGTTGCTCCAGATCAATTTCGAGGATTTCTCGACCACCCTGCTCGAGTGGGGTCCCGATACCGCGGACGAAGCGCTGTGGCTCGACACGATGGGCTACTTCACGCGCTTTGCCGCAACGGGCCCACCGAGCGCCTCCGATTGGCCGAGCTACGATCCGGCGACCGATCAGTACCTCGCGATCGACTCGACGACCAGGATCGGCACGACCCCGGCCGCGAAGTGCGAGTTTTGGGGCGGCGAGGACTACCTGAAGTCCCAGCTCTTCGCGGACTAGCGCTCAGCCAGCTGCGTTCAGCTCGCGCTGGTTGTACTCGTGCTCGTCACGCATGCCCTCGGCGGTGGTCTTGGCGACGAACTCTTCGAGCTTCTTGCGGATGAGCGGAACCTTGGCGGTCACCTCGAACTCGATGTCGTACGTGCAGCCGCTCCCATTGGGCGAGATCGTGATGTTGGAGTCGATCTTGCCGGGGGTTCCCAAGATGTCGATGTGGGCCTTGCAGGTCTTCTTATCACCTGCATCGCGCCACTCGCGGCGCTCGACGATCGTGTTTGTCGAGCTGAAGAGCTTCTTGGCGAAGCCGGGCAAGTCGCTGTCGATCTCACGCGTCGACGTGATGGTCTTCGTGCCACCCGCCTCGTCGATCTGGATCTTGATGTTCTTTTCGCCCATCGCCTCGCTGCGCTTCTTGATCACCTCAGGATCGGTCACGAAGCGATACACGGTGTCGATGTCTTGTGTGTAGTTGATCGTCAGATTCGGCATCTACCAGCTCCCCTTGGAAGCGAGGAGCCTAACACGGATGCGGCCAAGATCGAGAGGCTAGGTGCCGAAGAAGGAGTGCAGAATTACCTGGGCTACCGCGAAATAGACGATGAGCCCGAGGACGTCGACAACCGAGGCAATGAAGGGAGTGGAGGACACAGCTGGATCGAGTCCTGCACGCCGAATCAAAAGTGGCAATAGAGACCCGATCATGGTGCTCAAGGTGACGATCGCGAGAATGCTGGCGCCGACCGCCGTTGCCATGGCAAGGGGGGCCACCGTCTCCCCGGCAAACCAACCTCGCGCAAAGCCAATCAGTCCGAGCGCGACCCCGAGGGAAAGGCCGATGAGGAGCTCGCGACCGAGTACCTTCGTCCAATCCGAGGGCTTGAGCTCGCCGACCGCCATGGCTCGGATGACCAGGGTCGACGACTGCGATCCCGCGTTGCCCCCTGATGCGATGATTAGCGGAATGAAGAGCACGAGCTCGACGGTCGCCGCCAAGATGTCCTGGTTCTCTTGGATGACAGTTGCCGTGAGGAGCTGCGCCACGAACAACAGCACGAGCCACGACCCGCGCTTCCACACGAACTCGGCCCAGCCGGTTTGGAAGTAGGAATCCTCCAGCGGCACGACGCCGCCCATCATCTGGGCGTCTTCCGTTGCCTCTTCAATGACGACGTCGACCACGTCGTCGACGGTGACGACCCCCAACATCCGACCAAGATCGTCGACGACTGGTAGGGCGGCCAAGTCGTAGCGGGCGATTTCGTGTGCGACCTTTTCTTGGTCGTCCGAGGTCTTCACCGAAAACACGTTGCCAGTCATGATCTCGGAGAGGGATTGACCGGGATCGCTCAAGATTAAATCACGTAACGAGACGACACCGAGTAGCTCGCCGTTCGGTTGACAGACGTAAATGTAGTAGAGCATCTCGGCGAGCTCGTCTCGGCCGAGGCGCCGCGCGGCGTCCATTGCTTCCCAGACCTTCGTGTCCGGTGGAAGCGACGCGAACTCGGTGGTCATCAGGCCACCGGCGGTCTCCGGTTCGTAGTGGACGAGCTCTCGTACTTCCTCCGCGGCTTCCGGCTCTCGCCGCTCGAGCGCGGAGAGCAGGGCCTTCGCGTCGTCTTCGTCGAGCTCCTGCAGGAGATCGACGCGGTCGTCCGGGTCCATCTCGCTCAGCAGCTCGACCGCGCGGGCGGTGTCGATCGCGTTGAACACCAGGACTTGGCGGCCCGAGCTCAGACGTTCGACGACGTCGGCAGCGGTCTCGGTTGGAAGCGCGCGGACGAGCAGCACGGCTTCCCTTGCGGAGAGGTCTTCGAGAAGCTCGGCGATGTCCTCCGGATGGAACTCCGACACCGCTTCACGAACGGCCTCGGGGCCGATCGCGATGGCGTCCTGAAGATCCGGTCCTATGAGAGGCGCCAACCGCATTGCGCCGGATTGTTGCCCATGGCGGCAGGCGCCGCAGCAAAATTCTGGTTCAGGCGGCCTGTTGTTTGGCTCGGAAGCGGATGTTGAGCAGCTCGACCAAGAGCGCGAATGCCATCGCGAAGTAGATGTAGCCCTTGTTGATGTGCTGGCCGAGCCCCTCGGCAGTCAGCAGCACGCCGATGAGCAAGAGGAACGACAGCGCCAGGATCTTCATCGATGGGTACTTGTTGATGAAGTCACCGATTTGCGTCGCAAACACCAGCATGACCACGATCGCGATGACCACGGCCGTGACCATCACCTCGATGTGCTCTGCCATCCCGACCGCGGTGATCACCGAGTCGAGGGAAAAGATGATGTCGAGGACCATGATCTGGCCGACGATCCCAGGAAGACCGCTGAACCAGCCCTTGATGTCCTGCTGGTGCTCGCCTTCGACCTTCTCGTAGATCTCCTGGGTGCTCTTGGCGATTAGGAACAGGCCGCCGCCTAGCAAGATGAGGTCGCGGCCCGAGAAGGGGTGCTCCATGACCTCGAATATCGGGTCGGTGAGGCGCATGACCCAGTTGATCGTGAGCAGCAGGGCGATCCGAGTGAACATCGCGCCCAAGAGCCCGAGGCGATAGGCGAGGGGCTGCTGCTCGACCGGCAAGCGAGATGCCAGAATCGCGATGAAGACGATATTGTCGATGCCGAGGACGATCTCGAGGGCCGTGAGGGTAAGAAGTGCGACCCACGCGTCCGGGTTCGTGAGGAGCTCGAGCATCGGGGCCGGTTCTAGCTTGCCTGGGCCGTCTGCCGCAACCCTCTTGGCAGCGCGCGGGCGTCGCGGTACCTCGGAGCGGATGAGATATCGCATTGACACTGTAGCTGCGCACGCCGGTCGCGTCCGCGAGGGCACAGACACGCCGGTGACACCCGCCCTCTCGCTTTCGACCACGTTCTTGCAACGCGCACCAGGGGAGTACGCGACGCATGCCTATGCGCGAATCGGCAACCCGAACCGAGACGCGCTGGAGGCGACGCTCGCCCAGCTCGAAGGTGGGTCGCACGCTGCTGCGTTCGCTTCCGGTTGTGCGGCGATGCATGCGACGCTCCAGATGCTGGCACCGGGCGACCATCTCATTGCGTGCGGCGACATCTATGGCGGGACCTATCGTTTGATCGAGCAGTTGGTTGCACCGGTAGGCGTCGCCGTGACCTGGGTCGACATGTCCGATGCGTCGGCCGTCGCGGCTGCGATGACGGACGCCACACGCATGCTCTGGATCGAGACGCCGACGAATCCGTTGCTTCGTATCTTCGACATCGCCGCGCTCTCGGAGCTCGCTCGCGGCAGAGGCGCCCTGACGGTCGTCGACAACACCTTCGCTACTCCTTTGCTCCAGCGCCCGCTCGAGCTCGGGGCCGACATCGTGGTCCATTCGATGTCGAAGTACCTGAACGGTCACAGCGACGTAGTGGCCGGTGCGGTGGTTTGCGATGACGCCGAGGTGTTCGAGCGATTGCGTTTCATCCAGCGCGCCGGGGGAGCGATTCCGTCGCCGTTCGACTGCTACATGATCGCCCGTGGCATCAAGACCTTACCGCTCCGGATGGCGCGCCACTGTGACAACGCCCAGGCGCTCGCGGAGTGGCTAAGCGAAAAAGAGGGCGTCGAAGAGGTCTACTACCCGGGCTTGCGCGATCATCCGCAACACGGGTTGGCCGCCCGGCAGATGAAGGGTTTTGGCGGGATGGTCTCGTTCGTGGCTCCGGGTGGGCTCCAGGGCGCAAGCGACGTGCTGCGCCGCGTACGACTGTTTTCGCTCGCCGAAAGTCTTGGCGGAGTGGAATCGCTCATCGGCCAGCCCGCGCTGATGAGCCACGCTTCGATGCCCAAGGAAATCCGGGCGGCGCGCGGGGTCCGGGACGGGCTGATCCGGCTTTCGGTCGGGCTCGAGGACATCGACGACCTTCGGGACGACCTTCACCAGGCGCTTTTGACTCCTTAGTTGCGACCCACGGTCCGGCTGGCTAACCTGATTGCGTGGGGTTGGGGATGAAAGTCAGCCGTTTTGCGTGCCTGTTGGCCGCGTTGTTCGCCCTTTCGTGCGCCGAAAGCAGCGGGACAGTCACCGTCGATGCGATGTGGAACCTCACTTGTCCCAGCGGTGGTGCCGTCGACTGTGGAGCCCTCGCCTCCGACACCTGCCTCGGCCCGGTCGGGCAACGCTCGATCGTGGGTTCACGGGGAGAGACCGCTTGCACGGGGGATCAGCTGATCGTGGAGTGCGAAGCCGTCGAGCGCCCCGATGGCAGAATGTTCATCTCCCTCGATGCCAACGTCGGCAACGAGTTCGCCTTTCAACTCGACGCGATCCTCGGCGAGGGTTCGGTCGAAGACATGTGCGACATCACGATCATCGAAGATCAAGCTTCTTACGACTTTGGTGCGTGCGGCCTCGATCCGCCTTCGATGCAGCAGCCCTGTCAGCTGTCCAACATCTCGACGGCCAACAACGAAGTCGTCTTCGATCTCGAATGCGAAGACCTCTTGAGCACGACCAGTGGTCTGGGATTCGACGTCGGCGCCGTTGGCGGCGGACCGACCACGATTCGCTTCAGCAACTGCACGGGATTCTAGAGAGCTTTCTGCGAGTAGTCCCGGCCATCGTGCCGGAGAGCCGTCGGCTTTTCGTCGACGATCGTATGAACTTCGACGGGCCGCGTCCATACGCGCGACAGCGCCTTGGCGACTTCCTCAGCCCAATCTAGGCGGAGGTCCGCGCCTTGGTGGGTATGCTGCAAAAGGAGCTCGGACCGATTGCCGTGGTTCGCGTCGACGACCGATATGATCGGATTGCCCGCATTCGTCAGGCTCGTCAGCAACTGCTTCTTCACGTCGTCAAACGTCCTGCTTTCGATCTCCCAGCGATCATTGCGTTCGTTGTAACCAAACGCGTACAGCTTCTGATCGAGAACGAAGTCTGCGGTGAGGAACTCGTCGATGAAGGTGACATCATTGTAGAGCGAGCGCACTTCGAAGATCTTCTCACGGCCGAGCCCGGTCCGCCGATCCCAGTGGCGACGAAGCTCCCAGTCGTCACAATCGTCCCACTCTTTGCCGAACTGCCCCTTGTTCCAACGGTCTTCGATGTGCCGAAAGAGCTCGATTCCGAGCTTGTAGGGATTGAGTTGGCCCGGGCTCGTTGCAAGGACGCTCGCGCAGCGGTCCGCGTAGTCGACGATCTCGCTGGCGTCGCAGATATTCTCCGTCATGAGCCGGGAGTGCCAGTAGCTCGCCCAACCTTCATTCATGATCTTGGTCTGCATCTGGGGAAGAAAGTAGTAGGCCTCCGCACGAATCACTGAAAGGCACTCCCGCTCCCAGCGTTGGAGCGGCGCGTTCTCGAGAAGGAAGCCGAGTACGTCGCGCTCTGGCTCGCTCGGGAACCGTTGGGCCTGCTCGGCCTCCTCGGCGAGCTTCTTCTTCTGCGACTCGACGAATTCGTCGGGGTTGATGAACGACTCCATGTACTCGCGGTCGACGCGCAGCAGCGGCACCTCGGGGGTTTCCGGCTCCTCTTCCTCCTCGGAGGTCTTGGGTGAGTAGTCCCGCGGAAGAAACGGCTTCTGCGGATCGATGAGGTTCTCGAGACTCAAGCATGCGTCGATGAACTGCTCGACGGTCTCGATGCCAATTCGGTTCGCCCACTTCCGCACGATGGCTCCATGGTTTGCCATCGTATCGATCCATTTGCGCACGTCGGTGCCGTGCCGCGGGTCACGCCCTTGGCTCGTCATCTGAAAGCAGAAATTGTTCTTGAAGAAATCGACGTGGGCGTACACGTGTGCCATGACGAGCTTCTGATCGACGAGACTGTTGCCCTCGAGCAAGTATGCAATGGACGGGTTGTTGTTGATCACCAACTCGTAGATTTTGGACAGCCCGTACTCGTGGCTCTTGCTGAGCCGCTCGTATTCCATGCCCCAGCGCCAGTGCGGGTATCGTGTGGGGAACCCGCCATAGGCAGCGACTTCGTTCATCTGATCGTAGCTCAGAACCTCGAAAATCGTCGGAAAGAAATCCAGACCGACGACTCGCGCGAACTCTTCAATGCGCCGTTGCTCGTCGCGTAGGTAGTTCGGAAGGGCGGTCTTCAGAGCGAACTGGGCCACGTGCTATCTGCCTTTCCCGAGGAACTCGCGGATTGACTCGACGATGGCGTCGCGGTCGTTGATCTCGCTCGTGATCAACTGCTCGTCTTCCGCGAAATGCTCACGGAGGTCCTTGATGAACTGGCCGGACCCATAGGGGCTGTCGACCTGCCCGTAGCAGAACACGTTCGAGGCTGGCAACAAAAGCTTCTTGAGAATGTCCACGCAGAGCAGGGTGTCGTCGACGCTCCAGTTGTCGCCGTCCGAGAAATGGAAGGGGTAGATGTTCCACGTGGCCGACGGGTAGTCGCGCTCGATGATCTCCGCGGCGAGCCGATAGGCCGATGAGATCATCGTGCCGCCGGATTCGCGCGTTCGGAAGAACGTGTCGCGGTCGACTTCGCGAGCGGCCGCGTCGTGAATGATGAAGCGCGTCTCGAGGCCCTTGTATTGTTTGCGGAGCCAGGTATCGATCCAGAAAGACTCGATTCGGACGATCTCTTTTTGCTCGTCGCCCATCGAGCCCGACACGTCCATCATGTAGAGGATCACCGCGTTGGCGACCGGCTCTTCTTCGGTCTTCCACGATTTGTAACGCATGTCGTCGCGCGTGGGAATGATCACCGGGCGCTTCGGGTTGTACGTTCCAAGAGCGATCTGGCGTCGGAGCGCGCTTCGAAACGTGCGCTTGAAGTGCCGAAGCGAGTTGGGGCCTACGTTGCGTACGCCGACGTAGCGATCCTTCTTGTCGATGATCGCGCTCTTGCCCTTGTTCTCGATGTTGGGGAGCTCGAGCTCTTCGCCGAGGATGTCGGCCAGCTCGTCCAATGTGAGCTCCACTTCGAGCGGATGGTCTCCGGCTTGGTCTCCTGCCTTACCCTCGCCTTCGCCCTCTTGCGGGCTTCCCGATAGCGGGTCTCCCGGATCACCATCTCCCTGGGCGACGCCGCCTTGCTGTTTGTCGCCAAACCGGAGCTTTGGAATGTCGATATGTGGGATCGGGATCGACACGATGTCTTTCCCTTGCCGACCGAGCAGCTCCCCCTTGGAGATGTACTTGCGCAGATTCTGCCGGATGCGGCCGCGAACGATGTTGCGGAACCGAGAATGATCCTGGTCGATGCGCAGCGACAATCCGTTACTCCTTTACGTCGCCCCTCGCGAAGATGCTGGCGACGTAAGCGAGAACATCCGTCGCCGAAGCCTCGTTGTAGCCGAAGTACTTGATCAGTCGATTCTTGATGATGTCGATTTTGTCTTGCGTCTCTTTGTCGATGACGTTCGAAACGAAGCTCGAGAGCTTGATCGAATCTTTCTGGTCTTCGAAGAGCTTCATCTCGAGTGCGCGGCGGAGCCGGTCGTTGGTCTCGTAGGTGAACTTCTTTCCTTCCAACGCCAGATGCCCGATGAAGTTCATGATCTCGCGGCGAAAATCGTCCTTGCGCGCGTCGGTGATGTCGATCTTTTCCTCGATGGACCTCATCAGACGTTCGTCGGGCTCCTCGTCCTTGCCCGTGTACTTGTTCTTCACTTTTTGCTTCATCAAGTACGCACGGATGTTATCGATGTAGTTCGCGCACAGCCGTCCGATCGCCTCTTCGTCGGCGCTGATGGCGCGCTGCACCTCGTTTTTCACGATCTCGTCGTACTCTGCTTTGACGTTCAGAACCATGAATGGGTTGATGTAGCCCTCGTTGCCTTCGCGAACGAGCGAGTTGCTGATCTTGTCCTGCACGTAGCGCGGCGACATCCCCTCGAGGCCTTCACGGTTGGCTTCCTTGCGGAGCTCTTTCACGTTGTCTTGTGTGTAGCCTGGCAGGATCTTCCCGTCGTAGAGTTTCAGCTTCTGGAGCAGCGCGAGCTGATGCTTCTTCGGTTCCTCGAGGCGGCTGAGCACCGCCCACATGGCCGCCACCTCGAGCGTGTGCGGGGCGACGTGCTTGCCGCGCAGGCGGGCCGTGCTGAAGTCTTTTTGGTAGATCTTGATCTCCTCGCTCATCTTGGTGATGTAGGGGATGTCGATCTTGATGGTGCGGTCGCGAAGCGCCTCCATGAACTCGTTGTTGATGAGCTTCTTGTACTCAGCCTCGTTCGTATGACCGATGATCACCTCGTCGATGTCGGTCTGCGCAAACTTCTTAGGCTTAATCTTGTGCTCCTGTGTGGCGCCGAGTAGGTCGTAGAGGAAGGCCACGTCCAGCTTGAGAACCTCGACGAACTCGACGACGCCTCGGTTGGCGATGTTGAACTCCCCGTCGAAGTTGAAGGCGCGCGGATCCGAATCGGAGCCATACTCGGCGATCTTCCGGTAGTTGATGTCGCCGGTGAGCTCCGTGGAGTCCTGGTTTTTTTCGTCTTTCGGCTGGAAAGTGCCGATACCCACGCGGTCCTGCTCGCTCAGGATGAGGCGCTTCACTTTGATGTGATTGCTCATCACCTTCGACCAGTCGCCGTCGTAGCGCTCGAGCAAGCTGCGGAAGATGAAGCGGCACGCGGGGTTGAGCTCGCCACGTACCTGAACGCGCAGACGATCGTTGCCGAGCCGAAGCTCTTGAACGGCCTTGTCTCGCCAATCTGGCGGAATCAAACGAAGTGGTTCGTCGTGCATCGGACAGGGGAACACGTCGTCGCCGCCGGCGAGCCCCGTCTGATGGAGGTTGGTCCACTCGTAAGTGTAGAGTGCGCCCTCGGGCGTCCTCGAGTATCGCTCGAGGCCTTTCTTCAATAGGCGTGCGATCGTGCTCTTCGAAGAGCCAACCGGTCCGTGCAACAAGATGATTCGCTTTTCAGGCCCGTACCCTTGCGCGGCGGCGTGAAGCACGTGGACCAATCGCATCAGCGGAATGTCCAAACCGAAGATCGCGTCCTTGCCGTTTTCGATCGGGTCCTTGAAGAAGGGATATCGAATCAGCTTCTTCTTGTTGTCGATGTATTCCTCTTCACCGTACGACACGACCATGTCGTACAGGCGTTGAAACGCATTGCGCGTGACCTCTGGTCGTTCCCGCACAATCTGAAGGTAGTCTTCGAAGGAGCCTTCCCAGTGTAGGTCTTGGTAACGCTCGTAGTCCTGCAGTGCCGCGATCTGCTTGACCATTTCCCCCATGGTGAATTCCTCCTAGGCGACGAGACTATCATCAAGGGCGATCCGTGTTAACTATCGAAACCAGGCGACGATGGATGTGGCCACCACACATGCGAACACAAACCATCGCAAACCGGATGGCGGCACTTTGAGCATGAGCTTCACGCCAAGCCGCGCGCCGATGACCGAAGCGACTGCCAAGACGATGGCTGGCGCCCAGGACACCAAGCCAGCCCAAACGAAGATACCTAGCGCGACGCTACCAAAAGCAAGGGTGACCACCAACTTCAGCGCGTTGGCTGCGACCAAGTTGTGACGCAGCGTTCCAACTAGTACGCCGAGCAACAAAAAGCCCACGCCTGCTTGGATGAAGCCGCCGTAGACGCCGGCGAAGAACAGACCGACGAACGACCGAGGCGCCTCCGTTGGAGTCAACGCTGGGCCTTCGTCCGAAATGAGAGTCTGCTTACGAAAAACGATCAATGCCGCCATGAAGATCATCGTCGCCAACATGATCGGCTTCAGGAGCTCGGGCGGGATCCACGTGGCAAGAAGTGCGCCGACGACGGCTCCCAAGATGGTGGGGATCAGGATTGGAACAATCGACGAGGTCTCTAGCTTGCCCGCGCGATTGAGCGACGCAGTCCCCGCGATGCTTTGCGTGACGACCCCGAGCCGATAGGTCCCATTTGCGACGTCGGCAGGAAGTCCGAGTGCCATCAGCGCTGGCAACACGATCATGCCGCCACCGCCTGCCATCACGTTGACGATCGTCGCAAGCACGCCAGCGCCGGCCAGGATTGCGAGACCTTGGTAACTCAGCTCCTCGATCATGACCGCGTCCGTCGGCGAGCACTATAGCCGGTTTTGATTTCTCGGTACCTGGGCGATCAAAGCGTGCTAACGTCCGACGACGTGAAGAAGACCTACGTCTTGGATACCAATGTGGTCCTTCACGACCCGTTAGCGGTCTATAAATTCGAGGACAACACGGTCGTCCTACCGATCTTCGTCATCGAAGAAGTCGACCAGTTCAAGAAAGAGCTCAGCGAGCTGGGGCAGAACGCGCGTCACCTCTCACGCATCCTCGACGACCTGCGAGCTCAGAACGGGCACACACTCGATCAAGGCGTTCCGCTGCAAAGCACGGGCGGTGAGCTTCGTGTTGCGGTCCCGCCCGAGATGCCGGCGCGAACGGGCAGCCACGGCGAGATGGATCGTTTCATCCTGCAGATGGCGCTCGACCTTCGTGACGCGAACCCGGACCGGCCGCTGGTGTTCGTCACGATGGACACGAATCTGCGCATTCGCGCAGATGCGCTCGGGCTTCGTGCCGAGACATACGAGGGCGGGCGCGTCTCGATCGAAGAGCTCTATTCGGGCGTCGTCACGGTCGACGTGCCCAGCGAGCTCGTCGATCGGCTTGCAAAGCGCGAGCTCGTCGACGCCGACCGCATCGATGCCAAGCTCTACCCGCACGCAGGCGTAGTGCTCCGCGACCGGGAGCAGCTTCGGCACACCGCGCTCGGGCGCTTTGATCCGAAAGATGGAGCGATCATTCCGCTTCGCGTCGGCCGGGAAGGCGTTTGGCGCGTGCGCCCGCGCAACCTCGAGCAGTACTTCGCGCTCGACATGCTCTTGTCGCCCGAGATCCACTTGCTCACGCTCGTTGGCAAGGCGGGTACCGGCAAGACCCTGCTGGCCGTTGCGGCGGGGCTCCAATCGGTCGTTCAGGATGGCGCATACAGCAGAATGCTCGTTTCCAGACCCATTTTCCCGATGGGCCGTGACGTGGGCTATCTACCGGGTACAGTGGAAGAGAAGCTCAACCCCTGGATGCAACCGATATTCGACAACCTCGAGTACATCTTCAGCAACGGCCGTGGTCGTATGTCTGAGCATCGCAACTACGAGGAGCTCGTGGCCTCGGGCGTGATCCAGATCGAGCCGCTGACATACATCCGCGGCCGCTCGCTCCCGCATCAGTTCCTCGTGGTCGACGAGGCGCAGAATCTCACGCCGCACCAGGTCAAGACGGTCATCACGCGCTGTGGTGCAGACACCAAGATCGTTCTCACGGGCGACCCGTACCAAATCGACAACCCATATGTGGATGCTGCCAGCAACGGTTTGACCGTCGTTGCTCAGCGGTTCCAGGACGAAAGCATAGGAGCCCACGTCACACTCACGAAGGGGGAGCGGAGTGAGCTCGCAGAGCGCGCCACACAACTCCTCTGAGCGTGGGCGTAGCCGGCTGCAGGCCGAGCTCGACGTCGAGTTGCGCCGCGTGCACGACACCGCTCGCCTGCTCGTCGGTTCGACGACGCACAGCGATCCCGCTGAACGTCATCGTTTGATCAGGAGCGTGGCTCGCGGAGAGCATGCGAAGCCTCTCTGGCGATGGCGTCCGGTCGAGATCGACCGCGCCGTCTGGCAACACCTTGCGCGCGCTCGCGAGATTGCGGAGGAGACCGACGCCGCTGCGCTCTACATGCCGCGGCTCGAGGAGCTGGAGACCGAGCTCATGCTCCTGGAGTCACTCGGCCGCACCAAGCAGGTGCGCCCAATGGCCGCCCGGTTGTTTGGCACCGGTGGCGAGCGCGTGTTCGATGACCAAAAAGAGACCGCGCTGGACGCAGCGCACGAGATCCTAGCCGCACCGCCTAACGACGAAGAAGCGAAGACGATTCCGGCGAATTCGGCGGAAGGTCTCAACCTCCGCGACCTCATGCTCGCGTATGCGAAGCACGTCGGTCTGCACATTGCCGTGCGCGTCGACCCCGATCTCATCGCCAATGCAGCTGTCGGAGAGCGAACGGTCTTCATCGCCGATCGGCTCTTTGGCGCTCATGAAGCCCAGCGTTTGGCGACACACGAGGTGTACGGGCACTTGGTGTCCGCATTCAATGGTCGGACCCAGCTCTGGGGGCTCTTCGCGATCGGCACCGCCGGGTCCTACGGCGACCAGGAAGGCGTTGCGATCCTTCTCGAAGAGCTCGCGGGACTCTTGAGCGCCAATCGCCGCCGCACCTTGGCAGGGCGGTTGCTCGCCACTTACGCGATGCATGCAGGGGTTTCATTCGGCGACGCCGCCAGGACCCTCGTCACAGAGCACGATTTTACCGCCGCGGAGTCGGTCACGCTATGCGAGCGCGCATTCCGCGCCGGCGGAGTCGCCCGCGACGCGGTGTACCTGACGAGCTGGCTTCGCGTCCGACGAGCCGTGAGCCGAAGCGAAACGAGCCTCGCGGAGCTTCAACTCGGCAAGGTGTCGCTCGCTTCCCTCCCCGAGGTGCGCCGATTGATGGCTGAGGGGCGCGTGAGCCAACCGGCTTACTTGTCGAATTTGGCGAGAAGCCGCGGCTGGACAGAAGCCGGCACGAGCTCGGCAACGTCGCCGCCGAGCCTCGCGACCTCTTTGACCAGAGTCGACGCGACATAGAAATACGCATCGTCCGCCATGATGAACACCGTCTCGATTTCAGGTGTGAGGTGGCGGTTCATGTTCGCCATCTGCAGCTCGTACTCGAAGTCCGCCACCGCCCGCAGGCCGCGAAGGATGACCCGCGCGCCGCGGCTGCGGGCGTAGTTCACCAATAGCCCGTCGAAGCTGTCGATCTCGACGCGACCGGGATCGACACCCATCTCTTCGGCCGCTTCTCGGATCATCTCCATGCGTTCCGCTACCGAGAAGAGAGGCTTCTTCGTCTCGTTGTTCAAGACAGCCACGATTATCTTCTCGAACGCCACTAGGCCGCTGAGCAGGATGGCCGTGTGGCCCTTGGTAATTGGATCGAACGACCCCGGATAGACGGCGGTGCCTCTCACTGACTGCCTTTCTCTAGTTCGTAAACGCCGAGGCTGATACCCGTCTGACCATAGCGGTAGTCGGCGTCGGGGGCGAGCCCATTCGGCCAGCTCCAATTGTGCGTCGCCGGACGCTCGATCACGACCCAAGCGTCGGGTGCGAGGCGACCTTGCTTACCGAGCTCGATGAGGAGCGCAGGCACGGAAGCGATGTTGGCATATGGTGCATCGACAAACACGAGGCTGAAGCCCCCTTCTACCTCGGGGAGCTTGCGAACCACGCTGGCTGGGTCCCCTAAAAGGTCGAGACGCAGCGCCCGCGTTTGCTCATCCACGCCTAGCTCGACGGCGCTTCGCTTGAGCTCTCGAATGACGAGCGGGTCTCGATCCACGCTGAGCGCGAGCGCCGCTCCCCTCGACAGGGATTCGAAGCTCAACGCGCCCGTCCCGGCGAACAGATCCAACACCGAGGCCCCTTCGAATGCGCCTCGCGACTGGAGCGCGGAGGCCAGGGCTTCTCGCACCCGATCGGACGTCGGCCGAGTTCCCCGCCCGCTTGGGGCCCCAAACCTCCGCCCCGACAGCGCTCCACCAATCACCCGCATGGCCCTGGACGTGGACGTTAGCGCAAAAACGGCCGGACGAAGTGAAGCTTGGGGTAGATCGAGCGTCTGAGTGGGAAATTGTATTACCCATTACCAGATGCTACGTCCCCCAGGCCTCTAGGAAGGCTTGCCGACATGCGAAAGATCTGCCTTCGTTGCGGTTCGAAGTTCGGGAGCCGAGCCGAGTACTGCCCTCACGACGGCAGCCTGCTAGCCACCGACGAAGAAATCGCCGACCCGCTGTTGGGCGCCGTCCTTCTCGAACAGTTTCGGGTCGAGAAGCAAATCGGCGTCGGAGGAATGGGTACGGTCTATCGTGCGCATCAGACGACGATCGGACGCGACGTCGCCATCAAAGTCCTCAGGCCGGAGCTCGCGCGCGACGAACAGGCGGTCGCGCGCTTCGAACGGGAGGCTCGCCTCGCAACCTCGCTCGACCATCCGAATCTCGTTCGGGTGTTCTTGTCGGGCCGCCTCCCAGACAATCGACTCTACATCGTGATGGAGCTCCTCGAGGGCAGATCTCTCGCAGACGAGCTAGACGAGCACGGCGTGCCCTCGCTCGAGCGCGCAGTGATCATGATCATGAAGCTCTGTGCAGGCCTCGGCGCCGTTCACGACGCTGGCATCGTTCATCGGGACATCAAGCCGGAGAACATCTATCTCGTGCGGCGCGGCCGAGATAACGATTTCGTCAAGCTCGTAGACTTCGGCGTCGCGCGTGTGCTCGAAGCCGACGGGACAGGACCGACGACGACGCAGAGCGGCCGCGTGTTCGGCACCGCGACGTACATCTCTCCAGAAGCTGCAACTGGCGACGAGACAGACCACCGAAGCGACATCTATTCGCTCGGCGTGCTCAGCTATCAGCTACTGACCGGGGAGCTGCCTTTCGAAGGCGCCACCGCCGGCGCCGTCTTGATGCAGCACGTTCACAACGAGCCGCCACTTCTTCAAACGAAGGGGCGGGGCGCGGAGGTGCCTGATGATGTCGCGCGCGTGGTGATGCGTTCGTTGAGCAAAGAGCCTGAAGCGCGTCAGCAGACACTTGCCGAGTTCCTCGATTCCCTGGCAGAGGCCGCCGGCAATGCGGGCCTGCTCGCCGATGCGCGGGGGTTGCTGCTCGGCACCGTCTGGGGAGACGAGCTGGCAGCGCCCGGTACGTACTTGGCGGAGCTCCTCGGCTCGAGTCAACCGTCGAGCCTTCCCCCAGCGCTCGCAGCCATGCCGCCGCTCGCGACCGGGCGTGACGCCGAAGAAGAAGCTTTGCTTTCGTCGGCGCCGAAGCCGTTCGGAACGAGCTCGCACGATCTTGTTTCCGCCCCTGGGTCGAAACCCGAGAAGCGCAAGCGAGGCTGGCTCTGGGCGACGCTGGCTCTTGCTGCGGTGGTCCTCATCGGGTTCGTGGCAGGCGCCTGGTTCCGGCAACAAGCGCCGACGGCAATCGCCGTGGAGCCGCCGCCGAGCATAGAGGTAGAGCCGGAACCCATCGCAGACGTAGGCACGAATGTCCCGGTGGTGGAGATGAAGCCGGTCGAGGAAGTCGAGCCGGTCGAGGAAGTCGAGCCGGTTGAGGAAGTCGTAGAAGAGTCAGAGCCTCCCGAGGCGAAGCCGAAGCCAATCAAGAAGAAGCAAAAAAAGCCGAAGAACCGAGCCCCCGTGTTAGCGCCGGCACCAGTGCCCGAGCCAGCGTCTGCGTCCGAGTCAGCGCTGGAACCCGACGATGGGATCGATTGGACGGTCCCAGACTTTCCCGAGGAGCCATCGCAAGTCGAGCCGCCCACGCGACCGACCGAGCCCACCGCTCCGACAGGAAGCCTCGATGCCCAACCACGCAACCCGGTCGTGATCGACGAAGTGCCGCAGTAGCCCGGCGCGGGTCAGCGCCAGCGTCAGCGAAGTTGGTCGGCCAGCTCGTCGGGATCGATCAAAGGCGTCTGGCAGACGAAATTCCGGCAGACGTACGCCGTGCCTTTCCCGTTAACCTGCGGCCGGTCTTCGAGCAGCGGCAATGTCGCATCGCCTCCCGGTCCCGCAGCGAGCACTTGAAACGGTCGATACTCGCTCCGGAGCGCGTTCAGGAAGGGCGCGAGCTCCTCTTCGTTACCGATCAATGCCACCTCTCTCGGCTCGCTCAGGATGAAGATCGCGGCATTGAGCCACTGGCCGAAGCCGGTCGGATATTGGCGCATGAACTTGGCGATCATGCCCACGCTTTGCTCGGCGAGCTGCCAGTAGTCCCCGTTGCCAGTGAGGAGGCTGAGCTTCAGCAGCACGGTCGCAGCTACCGAATTGCCACTCGGTACAGCATTGTCCTGCAGATCCTTGGGGCGATGGATCAGCGCTTCGTGGTCGTCCGAGGTGTCGAAGAAGCCTCCATGGGTGTCGTCGTCGAAGTGAATGACCATCAGTCCCGCGAGCTCGCGTACCCAATCGGACCAGCGAGCGTCGAACGTGGCTTCGTACAGAGCCAGAAGACCTTCGGCCAAGTACGCGTAGTCCTCGAGGTAGGCGTTGTACTTGGCTTGCGAGCCTGCTTTCCAAGTGCGAAACAGACGGCCCGACTCGGCGCGCATCGTCCGATGCAGGAACTCGGCATTTCTGCGCGCGGCCTCGAGGTAGTCGCGCCGCCGGAGCGTGACACCTGCCTCCGCAAACGCTCCGAGCATCAGCCCGTTCCACGAGGTCAGCACCTTGTCGTCGAGCCCTGGCCAGATGCGCTTGCTTCGGATCTCGTAGAGCTTCTGACGCGCTGCTTGGAGGCGTGCCGACAGGTCGTCGGGATCGATGCCCATCTGGTCGGCAAGGCCGCTCGGGTCGAGGTGCAGGTGGAGAATATTCTGTCCTTCCCAGTTGCCTTCCTCGGACACGCCATAGACGCGCATGAACGCGTCGGCCTCATCGCCAAGCGCGTTGCGTATTTCCGCGGCAGACCAGACGTAGAACTTCCCTTCGACGCCTTCACTGTCGGCGTCTTGACTGCTGTAGAAACCGCCTTCTTCGTGTTGCATCTCGCGCAACACGTAGTCGAGGGTCTCTTCGGTGACGCGCCGGTAGAAGTCGTTGCCTGTGATCTGCCAGGCATGGAGATAGACCCGCGCGAGCTGCGCGTTGTCGTACAGCATTTTTTCGAAGTGCGGAACCAGCCACCGGTCGTCAACCGAGTATCGGGCGAAACCGCCGCCGATTTGGTCGTACATGCCTCCCTCGGCCATCTTTCGGAGGGTCGTTTCGGCCATCGCCAGGGCGTCAGAGCTCGGATCGCGCAGGTGCCGCCTCAGAAGGAATTCCAGCGTCATCGGTTGCGGAAATTTGGGCGCACCGCCGAAGCCGCCCCAAGTGGCGTCGAAGTTGCCGGCCAGCGCCCGCATGGCGCCCCGCAGAACGTCTTCGGTGACGCTTCCGCGTTCGAGCCCGACGCTCGCCAGCGCGCGAAGCTGCTGGGCCACTTCGTCCGCGCTGTTGACGACGTTTTCGCGATCATCATCCCACGCTTGCTTAACGGCGGTGAGGATTTGCCGAAAGCTCGGCATTCCGTGGCGGGGCTCCTTCGGAAAGTATGTCCCCGCGTAGAACGGCTTCCCGTCGGGTGTGAGAAAGACGGTCATCGGCCAGCCGCCCCGCCCGATCATCGACGTGACTGCCTGCATGTAGATGCTGTCGATGTCGGGCCGCTCCTCGCGGTCGACCTTCACGTTGACGAAGTCGGCATTCATCTGCGTCGCGGTGGCGTCGTCCTCGAACGATTCGTGCGCCATCACGTGACACCAATGACATGCGGCGTAACCGATGCTCAGCAAGATCGGTCTGTCTTGCGCCTTCGCAAGCGCCATCGCTTCATCGCCCCAGGGATACCAATCGACCGGGTTATCGACGTGCTGCAGCAGGTAAGGGCTAGTCTCTTCGGTCAAGTGGTTTGCCATGCGTGCATCGTCTCTGCTGTCTCGGAGGTTCAGGTCAACGGCGTCTGGTCGACGCTAAGAACTGGGCGGTTTGATGCTGCGGAGCTGATATCGGTTTGACGAAATGCAAACGACTTGGCCGTTGGCGTCTTTGAGCTCGCACTCCCACGAGTAGTCGGCCTTGCCCATCTGGTTGGCCTTCTCTTGGATCCGGGCCGCCTCGTCGGGGTCGAGCCGCACCTCGACGCTGATGTCGGTCGTCGCCGGCTTCAGGAATTTGATGTCCATTCCTTTGATCAACGGATAGAAGCGGCCTGCATCGAACGTCGTGAGAAACATCGCGCCGCCCGGAAGCTCCGCCAGCGTGAACAACGCCCCTGCATACATCGTTCCGACGTGATTCAGGTTGGGCTGGAGCGGCATCATCATCTTCACGTAGCCGGGCTTCATTTCGAGAACCTTCACCTCGCTCCGCCCAACGAACGGAATCCCTCGTTCGATCATCATCTTGGGGTCCATGGCGTTGGTATACTTCTCCGACTCAGAAACGCTAGACTCCCGGCATGCCAAAAGTCCTCTTTGAGCGAGATGGCCGGATTGGTCGGATCACGCTGAACCGGCCCGAGGTGATGAACGCGATCGACAACGAGCTCCCTCGGGAGCTCGCAGACTGCGTCGAACGGGCCAATGCCGACGTGGCTGTGCACGTGATCGTGTTGTCCGGCGCGGGCCAGGCGTTTTGCGCCGGCTACGACCTCACCTATTATGCCGAGGCGACCGGGTCTGCGTCGGGAACGCAGGAGATGCCGTGGGACCCAATGAAGGACTACGCCTTCATGATGCGGAACACGCAGCTCTTCATGTCGCTCTGGCGCTCGTACAAACCGGTCATCTGTAAGGTACATGGCTACGCGGTTGCCGGGGGCTCGGACATCGCCCTTTGTTCGGACTTGATCGTGATGGCCGAAGACGCGCGCATCGGATACATGCCGGTTCGCGTGTGGGGATGCCCGACGACCGCAATGTGGGTCTATCGGCTCGGCCCTGAGCGCGCCAAGCGCATGCTGTTCACCGGCGACAAGATCGACGGGCGCGAAGCCGAGCGGATCGGCCTCGTGCACAAGGCAGTCCCTGCGGCCGAGCTCGATGTCGAGGTGGAATCGCTCGCTAAGCGGATATCCACTGTCCCGATCAACCAGCTCATGATGCAGAAGCTCGTAATCAATCAGGCGGTCGAAGCGATGGGCCTCCAACAAACCCAAATGTTCGCGACCGTGTTCGACGGCATCACCCGGCACTCACCCGAGGGCATTCACTTCAAACACCGCGCCGAGCAGGTCGGCTGGAAGCAAGCCGTCCGGGAGCGCGATGAGGGTACGTTCGATTGGACGGCCAACCGGCCGTTCGAAGACTCGTGATAGGATTCGGCCGATGCAGGTAATCCCAGTACCGTGCTTGAGCGACAACTACGCCTATCTCGTCGTGCAAGGTCGACTCGCCGCGGTCGTCGATCCGTCGCAGGCCGACCCCGTGCTCCGCGCGATCGACGAGCACAGCCTCAAGCTCACGGAGATTTGGCTGACCCATCACCACTGGGACCACGTCGGCGGCATCGAGCCTTTGATCGAGGAGTGCTCCATCGTTCACGTACGAGGCTCGCGCTTCGATGCGGACAACGAGCGGATTCCGCGGCAGACCGATGCCCTATCCGAGGGCGATTCGTTTGAGTTCGGCGGCTCGGCGGTCGACGTCCTCGAGATACCCGGTCACACACTCGGCGCCATCGCGTTCATCACCGAGGGCAATCTCTTCAGCGGCGACACGTTGTTCATCGCGGGGTGCGGCCGAGTCTTCGAAGGCACGATGGAGATGATGTCGCAGTCGCTCACGAAGCTTCGGTCACTTCCCGCCGATACCAAGGTGTGGTGCGGGCACGAGTACACGGTGAACAACCTACGTTTTGCGCAGACCATCGAGCCGAACAATGCGGACATCGCGCGCGCGCTCGACGAGGCGATGGCGGCGCGCGAGGCCGGGCGCTTCACGGTTCCCGGTCGACTCGACCGCGAGCTCGCAACGAACCCCTTCCTGCGTTTCGACGACCCGGATGTAGCAGCCGGCCGCAACCCGGTCGCGTCGTTCACTGCCATCCGCCAAGCCAAGGACGACTTCTAGTGAAGACAAGACCACGAGCACGCTCGACCCGCGATCAGCACGGCATTCCGCAGATCGTCGCCGATGACATCGAAGGCCTCTATTGGGGCATGGGCTACTGCCACGCCATGGACCGCGGGCTACAAATGCTCATCATGCGGATCCTCGGGCATCGAGGAGGAAGCCGCAAAGCTCAGCGTCGAGGCCCGCACAGCCTGCGAGGCCTACTGTGAGGGCGTCAACTCGCGCTTTGCTAAGTCGACCCCTTGGGAGCTCAGGCTCGTCGGTTTTCGCCCGGAGCCATGGACGGTTCCCGACTCGCTGCTCCTGGCGCGTATGACCGGCTTTCTCACGCTGGCGCAGTCGCAGGGCGAGGTCGAGCGCTTCTTCGTCGAGATGATCCAAGCTGGCGTCGGTGACGCCCAGCTCGAAGCGCTGTTCCCCGGGTGTACCTCCGGACTCGATCGTGCCAGCGTCGAGAAAGTTCAGCTCAGCGAGCGGATCGTACCCGAATCGGTCAAATGGGCCGGCGCCGGAGCCCGCATGATGGCGTCGAACAACTGGTGCGTCTCCGGCTCTCTCACGGCTTCGGGCGCGGCAATGCTCGCTAACGATCCGCACCTCGAAACCAATCGCCTTCCCAACGTCTGGGCGGAGCAGAGCTTTCGTTGGCCGGGCGGCTACGCGATCCTCATGACGATGCCGGGCTTGCCCGCGCCTCTAGTCGGCCGAAATAAGCATCTCTCCTGGGGCGCGACATACACATTCATGGACGCCATCGACTCCTGGGTCGAGGACTGCCGCGACGGCAAGTACCGGCGCGGTGAGAGCTGGGTCGAATTCGAACGGCGTGTCGAGACGATCCATCGCAAGAAGCGTGAGCCGGTCGTCGAGACGTTCTTCGAGAACCAGCACGGCGTGCTCGACGGCGATCCCACGGTGGAAGGATATCGGCTTGCAACACGCTGGTCAGGTTCGTTTGGAGGCGCCCAATCGATCAACTCCCTCATTACGATGTGGACGGCCCGGACCGTGGCAGAAGGGATGGCTGCGTACGCACCTGTGGAGTCGTCCTTCAACTGGATCTTCGCCGATACCGTCGGCGACATCGGCTATCAGATGTCTGGCTTGATGCCGAGGCGACCCGAAGGTTGGTCGGGTTTCGCCCCGCGGCCTGGTTGGGACGAGCGATTCGATTGGTCGGGCTTCGTCGATCCGAGCCTTCTTCCAGCCGTGCGCAACCCCGACAGCGGTATCGTCGTCACCGCCAACCAAGACCTCAACCACCTCGGCCAGGTCGACCCGATCAATGCACCGATGGGCGACTATCGCGCACGCCGGATCGAGCAGTTGTTGAGCGCGCGTGACGATCACGACGTCGCTTCGTTCCGAGCGCTCCAGCTCGACACGTACTCGATTCAAGCGGCCGAGTTCATGGAGATCCTCGATCCGCTTCTTGGCGACGGACCCATCGCAGAAGCGCTCCGGCCGTGGGACTATCGTTACGAGCTCGACTCCAGGGGTGCGACCGCGTTCGAGATCTTCTACGGCGCGCTTCTCATCGAAATGTTCGGCCCTGGCTGCGGCGCACCAGTGATCGAGCACCTGCGCGACGCGACAGGGATCTTCATCGATTTCTATCAGAACTTCGACCGTGTGCTGTGCGCAGAATCGTCCCCATGGCTCGGCGATCGTACGCGCGACGACGTTTGGCGAGCCGCTCTTGCGCGCATCTCCCAGAACGTGCCCGAGCCTTGGGGTGAGCACAACAAGGTCTCCCTCACGAACATGTTCTTTGGCGGCAAGCTGCCGAGCTTTCTTGGCTTCGACCCGGGCCCCATCCCGATTCGCGGCGGGCGCGCGACCCCGCATCAAGGGCAGATCTATCGAGCAGGGGATCGTCTCACGTCGTTCACGCCTTCGCTCAGGCTCGTTGCCGACATGAGCACTGGCGCGCTCCACACGGCGATATGTGGCGGTCCGTCCGACCGGCGGTTTTCGAAGTGGTACAAGAGCGGCGTGAGAGGTTGGCTCGCGGGCGAGCTCAAGGTCAGAACCCCGCCCGCCTAGCCGCGCATCTTTTCGATCGATCGCTTCATGATCGACAGGGTCAAGCCGCGTGGGAAGAACTTCGAAAGGAGCCCCGCCGACATGCGGTCGGCCAGCGTGGGTACGACCACCGGCTGTCTCCCCAGGCTGCGAAGCGCACCGAGCGCCACTGGCTCAGGGCCGGTAAGCGGTACGTAGAACGGCAGATCTTTGGCGAGCTCACGATCTCGAACGGGTTTGGTGTCCGTCATCCCGGGGCAAACCGCGAGCACGTCGACGCCGCTGCCTCGGAGCTCCGACCAGAGCCCGCTGGCGAGGTTCAGACCATACCCCTTCGTCGCAGCGTAGTGGCAGAAGTACGGCGAACCAGAAAGCGCAGAAACCGAGGATACGATCACAATGCCGCCGCGCCCTCGTTCGGCCATGGCCTTTCCGAAGATGTGCGTCAGGACGAGCGTGGCCCGGCAGTTGACCTCCAGCGTTTGGAGGTGAGTATCGAGGGGAATCTCGAGGAACGGATCGAGCGGCGAGATGCCGGCGTTGTTCACGAGGAGCCCGACGTCGTAGTTCACGGCCCATCGTTCGGCATTCTCGACGAGTCCAGGTGCGGTCAGATCGCAGACGATCGCTTGGGCGTCGATGCCGTGTTCGGTCCGGAGCGCCTCAGCGAGAGCGTTCGTTTCGTCTGCTTCTCGATCGACCAATAGGAGGTCGAATCCGTCCGCCGCGAGATAGGTGGAGAACGCTCGTCCGATGCCGCGGGCTGCGCCTGTGATCAGGGCAAATCCGCCATATCGTCGTTGCAAGCCTAGCTTTGCCGCGTGTCCCAACTCGCTCCTCTCACGCCGTCGTGAGCCGCACTTGTGCGCGGTTTCGGTCGTGCCACCAGAAAGCTAACCAAACGATCGTCAGCGCCCCAATTCCTGCAAGCCCGTAGAAAGGCGCGAGCGAGGTCGGCGTACCGAAGGTGAGGTCGTGCGCGGCCGCGGTCAGTGCGATCATCGTGCCGCGGGCCACCGCCGAGGCGATGACGGACTCACTGCGCACCCGAATGTAGATCAACACCCACGAGGCGATGATACACCAAGGGAGAGCAAGCGCGACGCTCCAAAACCCGGGCGTACCGTAGAAGTTCCCAAGCGCGATCGAAGGCGCCAGCCAGAGCCACCACAGGAGCCCAATCTTCGTCGATCGTGCCCAAAACCCACCAGCCATTTCGCGGAAGTAGTAGCCACGGAATGCGACCTCTTCGCACATTCCTGGGATGAGATTGAACGTGAGGCCAGCGGGCATGCCCAACACGATCAACATCAAGGGGTGGGGCGGCGAGTTCTCTTTCAGGTAGAGGTCGAACTCCGCCACTTGCTCCGGCGCCACGACGCTTCGCTTATTCTCGATCAGTTGCTCGACGGTCAGCACCGGCTCGAACCCTGCGAACCAGGTAATGAGCATGCCCAGCAACAGAACGACGACTGGAAGGAGCCAGGCGATGCCCCACCAGCGGTTCACTTTGAGGCGAATGCCGAGCGGCTCGAGGATGGGTTGCTTCAGCCAGGGTCCTTGCACCATCAGCACCGCGATCAGCGCAGGTACCGTGTACCAGATGGCCGCTGCCCGGCCCGCCGCGCCCGACCACTCGATTCCCTGCGAGGCCATCATGATGACCGGTACCCAGCTTCCTACGGCCATCAGCGCGAACGGCGCCCAAATCAGCCGGGCCTTGGTGACTTTCGGGCTCACCGAAAGCGTTTCCACGCGGCGAACTCGGCATCCTGGAAAGCCGCATAGCGCTTTTGCAGGCGAATGAGCTCGCCGTAGACCCGGGGCATCTGCGCCGCGAGCGCCAACAACACGCGACCGGTGGCTTCCGCGTCGCCGGCCGCGCGGTGAGCTTGCTCGAGTGGAATGCTGAGGTGTTTCGCGACGTCGCCGAGTCGCCGGCTCTGGAGCTCCTTGAGGATCTCTCGCGCCCACACCAGCGGGTCCACCCAGACCACTTCATCGCGCGCCGCAGGTGGCATGTCGCCCGGCGTCATGCCCTCAGGAGCGGCGCGCTGAATCTCGGCGAGCAAGAACCCTCGATCGAACGGGGCATTGTAGGCGACCGGGAGCTTTCCCTGAAGCAGCTCGAGCACCCGCGGCATGACCGTCGCGAAATCAGGCGCTCCCGCGAGCTCTTCGTCGGTGATGCCGTGGACCGCGCGCGACTCCTCGGGCAC
>Ga0111160_1037_pt1 | contig 25371 bp, 21 predicted proteins | sample DeeMarSeWOR28_12_FD_80265 | JGI IMG/M metagenome (GOLD analysis project Ga0111160, IMG submission 80265) | Myxococcales bacterium SG8_38_1
CGAACCGACGCGTCTTCAGACGTACTGACGAGTCTTCAAGCGGTCTGCGATTCGCAGGGGCTCGACGACCTCTCTGCGCACTTGGCGGACCTCGCCGAGCTCGTGAAGTGGGACATGGCCTCGCTCGAGCAGGGCATTCAGAGCCTCCCGGTGGGTGAGAGCGTCGTTCACAAGAGCGCACATCACCTGCTCGAGATTGCCGGCAAGCGCCTTCGGCCGATGTGCGTCGTGCTCGCGTCCCGGCTCGGACAGGGCCTCGACGAGAAGACACGGGAGTTTGGTGTCGCAGTCGAGCTCGTGCATTGCGCCACACTTCTTCACGACGACGTCGTCGACGATGGAGACAAGCGTCGGGGCGTTCCCGCAGCGCGTACGCTCTACGGCAACGCAGCTTCGATTTTCGCTGGCGACTGGTTGCTCGTCGACGCGCTTCGGAGAGTCCGCGCCGCCGAGATGCCCGAGGTCCTCGTGCGGCTGCTCGACATCATCGACGAGATGATCTTCGCCGAGGCCATCCAACTCGAGAACCGGGGCAAGATCGATGCCCGGATGCGGACGTACATGCGGGTGGTCGAGGGTAAGACCGCAGCGCTCTTCCGCTGGGCGATGTATGCTGGCGCGAAGGCGGGCGGGCTCGATCCCGAGGCTTGCAAGTCTCTCGAGGACTATGGCCGCCACCTCGGTGTCGCGTTCCAGCTCATCGACGACCATCTGGACTACGCGGGCGATGGCTCGACCATCGGAAAGTCGCCCTTCACCGACCTGCGTGAGGGCAAGATGACTCATCCGGTGATCGTCGCGCTCGAACGCGACCCATCGCTCCGTGCAACCGTCGAAGAGCTGGTCACGGCGGACGCGGGCGAAATCCAAGAGGAAGCAAAGATTCGGCTGTTGAACGCGCTCGACGAAACGGGCGCCCTCGCGTCGACCCGTGAGGTCGCGATCCGGGAAGCCGATGCCGCATGCCGGGCGTTGAGCGGTTTGCCCGAGAGTCGTGCGAAAGAAGCATTGTTTACGGTGGCGCGCGCCACCGTCCACCGGGAGTCCTAGCGAGTAACGAAGAAAGAGGCATTGATGTCTAAGCAAACACCATCCGTGACGAGCCGAATCCCGGGCTTCTATCGCGAGCGCATCGAGGAACGGCTCCGCACGATGATCGAGACGGGCCTGCTTTCCGAGAAGTCCGTCCGGCACCTGGAGCGTGGCGGAGAGCTCACGCTCGATGTGGCAGACCGCATGAGCGAAAACGTGATTGCCGTGCACGGCCTGCCGCTTTCAGTCGCGCTCAACTTCCGCGTCAACAGCAGCGACGTGCTCGTGCCGATGGTGGTTGAAGAGCCGTCCGTCGTAGCGGCTGCATCCAACGCCGCGCGACAGGTCCGCATGACAGGGGGCTTCTTCGGTGAGGCCACCGCACCCATCATGACGACTCAGGTTCAGTTCGACGACGTGCCGAACCCGAAAGAGGCCAAGGCGCGCGTCGAAGCCGAGCGAGATCTCATCTTCAAGATCGCCGATGAAGCCATTCCGGGGATGGTGAAGCGGGGTGGCGGTTGCCGCGACATGGAAGTGCGGGTTCTCGACGAGAACGACGGCGTGCTGGTCGTTCACCTCTACGTGGACGTGGGCGATGCCATGGGTGCGAACGTGGTCGATGCCGTCGCCGAGGCCGTTGCGCCGCGGATTCACGAGCTCACCGGCGGCACGGTGGGGCTCCGTATATTGAGCAATCTCCCGCTCCGGAGGCGTGTGCGGGTCAGCTGCGACGTGAGCGTCGATGCGCTCGGCGGCCCGGAGCTTGCCGACGGGATCGTCAGGGCGAGTCGGTTCGCCGAGCTCGACCCATTCCGGGCCGTGACCCACAACAAGGGCATCATGAACGGCGTCGACGCAGTCGCGCTCGCGATGGGCCAGGACTGGCGGTCGATCGAAGCCGGCGCGCATGCGTTTGCGTCCCTAGGAGGACAGTACAAGCCGCTCGTCGTTTGGCGCCGCACCGACAGCGGTATTCGCGGCGAGCTCGACATGCCGATGGCCGTAGGCACCGTAGGTGGTTCGACGCGCGTCCACCGAGGCGTGCGCGCGGCATTCGAGCTCATGGGTGTCAAGAATGCTGGCGAGCTCGCAATTGTGATGGGCGCCGCCGGCATGGCCTCGAACCTCGCGGCGCTTCGAGCGCTTGCCGGGGAGGGGATTCAGCGCGGACACATGCGGCTCCACTCCCGCAAGCAAGAGGTTCAGGAGAGCGCGCGGCTCCACGCCAAGAAGGTCGAACGAGGTGCTCAGTGAGCGAGGCCGTTCGCCAGACCTCGGCTCCCAACCCCGGCTCGGGGCAGATGTTCGACCAAATCGCTGGTCGCTACGATCTTTTGAACCGGCTGATGTCGATGGGCATCGACCAGTCGTGGCGGCGCAAGACGGTAGCTGCGATGGAGTTGCCGCCGAGCGCGCTCGTGCTCGATTTGGCGACCGGCACCGCCGATCTCGCCATGATGATTGCGCGCATTCACCCGGATGCGAAGATCATCGGGAGTGACCCTTCGGCGCGCATGCTCGAAGTCGGCCACGATAAGATCGAGCGCAGCGGTCTCGCCGAGCGCGTGGCGCTCGAGGTGGGCGACGCGCAGTCGCTTCCCTACGATGACGACACCTTCGACGGGTGTTGCATCGCATTCGGGATTCGGAACGTGCCCGACCGCGCCGCGGCGCTCCGGGAGATGGCTCGCGTGACGAAGTCTACCGGCCGCGTAGCCGTGCTCGAGCTCGGTGAGCCGAGCGTGGGCTGGCTCAGTCCCATCGCGCGCTTTCACGTGCGCAAGGTAATCCCGCGTCTTGGCGGCATGCTCTCTGGCTCGAAGGAGTACAAATATCTCCAGGAGTCGATCGCGGCGTTCCCGCCCGCCGACGAGTTTGCGGCGCTGATGGCAAAAAGCGGCATGAACGTGCTCGACGCGAAGCCGCTGACTTTCGGCGCGTGCACCTTGTATGTGGCGCAACCGAAGGAGGTCGCCGCATGAGATCTCAAAGTGCGGCGTTTGCGTTTGACGGCGTACCGACCCGGGAAACTTCCCGCGCATTCTTGGCGCAGGCGGTCCTCAATCGAGGTGCCGATGCCGACAATCTCATCGTCACGGTGCCCGCGCCCGTCGCGCGGCCCGATGCGTTGCTGCGTGCATACCCGCGCGACGCCAGCATTCTCTGGGATCCGCCGCAGAGTGCCGCTTGCTCCGGCCTGGGCATCGCCACGACCTTGCCCCCGAACCGACACTCGCTTGGCGACTTCTTCGAGCGTACCGAGCACGTCGCGGATGCAGCGAGCCCCGCGCCTCGTGTCTTCGGCGGCTCGTCGTTCGCGCCCGGCGCTGCTGAGACGATGCCGTGGGAGAGCTTCGGGGACGGCTTCTTGCTCTTGCCTACCTGGACCTATCACGTAGACGAGCGCGCGTGGCTGTCCCTTGCGGTGTGTGGCAGGGAAAGTCCGGAGCTCGACTCGTTGCTCGATGCCTTCGACACCCTTTGGGGAAGCCTCGAACGGCCCATTGGTGTGATTCCCTCGCCGGTCTCCGCCCGGCGTGTCGAGGAGGCCGACCGAGACACCTGGTCCCGTCAGGTTGGCGACATTCGCGAGCGGATTCGGGAAGGCGACTTCGACAAGGTCGTCGCCGCCCGCCATTGCGTCGTTGAGCTCGAGACGGGCGCTGGCTCCCTCGACGTGCTCAAGCGACTCGAAGAGCGTTTTCCCGGCTGCACGCGCTTCGCATTGTGGCGTGGCAATGCTGCCTTCCTCGGTGCGACACCCGAGCTCTTGATCTCGCGTCGCGGAGCTCGAGTTCTGAGCGAGGCTCTAGCGGGATCCACCGCGCACGGCGACGCCGAGCGGATGATGGAAAGCAGCAAGGAACGCGAAGAGCACCAGATCGTGGTGAAGGCCATTCTCGCGGGCCTGGATCCTTTCTGTGAATCGCTTCGCTCCGACCCGGAGCCGAGCGTCCGCGAGCTTCCAAACCTTCTGCACATGCAGACCGCCATCGAAGGGCGACTGCGCGAGCCGACGCATGTCTTGTCCTTGGTGCAAGCGCTGCATCCAACGCCTGCGGTCGGCGGCGTGCCCACCAAGGAGGCCATTCGCTGGATCGTCGAACACGAGGGACTCCCGCGCGGTTGGTACAGCGCCCCGGTGGGTTGGACCGATGCAAGTGGCGACGGCGAATTCGTGGTCGCGCTACGCTCGGGTCTCTTGCGCGACGGCAAGGCTTGGGTCTATGCGGGCGCCGGCATCATGGCTGACTCCGATCCCGCCGCGGAATACGCCGAAACCGAGCTCAAGATGCAGGCGCTTCTAGGAGCGCTCCATGGGGACAGCCGCTGAGCGACAGACGGAGTGGGCGCGGCTGGTCATAGACAGCTTCGTCCGTGCCGGTGTCGATGACGCAGTCATCAGCCCCGGTTCACGTTCGACACCATTCGTGATCGCGGCGCTGCGACACGAGGGGCTTCGGTGCACCAGCGCGCTCGACGAACGCTCGGGCGCCCACTACGCGCTCGGCCAGGCGCGCAGCACATTGCGACCTTCGCTGCTTCTTTGTACTTCTGGCAGCGCCGCGGCCAACTATTTTCCGGCCGTCATCGAAGCTAGTGAAGCCGGTGTCCCGCTCATCGTCCTGTCCGCCGACAGGCCACCGGAGTTGCACAATTGTGGTGCCAATCAGACGACCGATCAGGTCGGGCTCTATGGCAAACACGTTCGTTTGTTCGCGAACCTCGGCGAGCCTCGCGAGGACGCGCGGAGCCTCCGTGCCGCCCGCCGCTTCGTGTCCCAGGCAGTGAGTGAAGCGACCGGCGTCAAACCAGGGCCGGTTCACATCAACGCGCAGCTCCGAAAGCCTCTGGAGCCGGTGGCAGCGGGTGACGAGCTTCGCGAACGCGTCGACTCCGTGCTCGCGGAGCCGCTGACGCAGGTCCACCGCGCGCGCCCGCTCACGCCGACACTCGTCGAGCACGTGCCAGCGTTGGTGGTCCACGCAATCGTCGACGCGCTCGATGCGGCCTCGAGGCCGGTCATCTTGTGTGGACCAGCCGACCTGAGAAATGCGATGTTCGTGGACGCGCTGACCGAGCTCTCCGAGCGTGCAGCTGCGCCCATCTTGGCGGAAATGGCCAGCCAGTTCCGCTGCTGGTCGCAGACTCGAGCGTTCGGCGCGTTCGATACGATTTGGCGCACCGATGCAGGTCGTGCGGGGCTGACACCGGATTTCGTGCTGCAACTCGGCGCGGCCCCAATTTCCAAAGGCTGGGAAGAGCTCTCAGCCGGCACACGGATTCGGCGTATCGTCGTGCACCCATGGGAGTGGGCGGATCCGACTTCCGATGCCGAGGCAATCGTCCAAGCGGACATCGGCTCGCTTCTCTCTGCTCTTGGGCGCGCCGAGCTCAAACTCGAACGGCGGGACGTCGAGTTTGCCGCGCGGTTTGCTCGAGCCGAGTCCATCGTGTGGGAGACTGCGGACCAAGTGCTCGCGGAACCGGGCGACGCGCTCACCGAAGCGGGCGCTGTGCGCGCAGTCTTCGACGCGTTGCCTAATCCGAGCGCGCTCGTGCTCGGCAACAGCTTGCCCATCCGCGATGTCGAGACCTGGGCGCCACCCAGCGAGAAGCTCCTCGTCGTGCATTCGCAGCGGGGCGTGAGCGGGATCGATGGGGTGGTCTCGGCTGCCGCAGGGGTTGCGTCATGTGTGGAAGGCCCGACCACGCTGGTGATTGGGGACGTCAGCTTCCTTCACGACCTCAACGGCCTTCAGCTCGCAGCCGACGTCGAGGGTCCGCTGGTCCTCGTCGTGATCAACAACGGCGGAGGCCGTATTTTCGAGCAACTTCCGATTGCCCACGACGGCGACGAGTCGTGGCTGCCGTTCTTCACTACGCCGCACGACGCCGATCTCGCGAGCGCGGCAGCGATCCACGGTTGCGAACACCGTGGTGCGCGGACAATCGCCGAGCTGCGTCGCGCCCTCGAGGAGGCGTACGCGGGGCGAGGGTGCACCGTCGTGGAGGCGATCGTGCCCCCGAAGAGCGCGCTCGAGCAGGGCTTGGAGCTGCGAAACCGAGTCCAGCAAGCGCTCGCGCGAAAGGCGCCTTGATGTGGATGCTGTTGCACGGCTTTACTGGTTCACCGCGTAGCTGGGATCCGGTCATTGCTCGGGCGACGCTCGACCAAGCCCCCTTGAGGCCAGCGTTGCTCGGACACCGGAGCGACTGGCGCGAGCTCGAGGTCGCCTCCTTTGCCGACGAGGTTCGGAGGCTCAGCGCGCTGGCCTCCTCGCGACGCCGACCGCGATTCGTCGCAGGCTATTCGTTGGGCGCGCGCTTGGCCGCCGGCATGCTTGCGGCCGCGCCTGATCTCTTCGACGCTGCCGTGCTGATCGGCCTACACCCAGGGCTGGCAGACGAGGGGGCGCGCCGCGAACGGCGCGAGGCCGACGCGGCGAGGGCGTATGCTTTGCGGACAAGAGGAGTCGCCGCCTTCGTTTCGGATTGGGAAAAGCAGCCCCTCTTTGGCACCCAAGCAGGGCTCTGTGCCGAGACGCGCGAGCAGCAGCGCCGGATTCGACTGCAACACGACCCCGAAGGCCTCGCAAGATCCCTCGAAGTGCTCGGTCTCGGTGCGATGCCGTTCTACGGGCGTGTGCTTTCCAAGACCACCGTGCCCGTCACCCTCATGGCGGGCAGTCTGGACACCAAGTTTCGCGATCTTGCGACTGATCTTGCGGGACGTAGCGCGCAGGTCGAATCGATCAGCGTCGAAGGCGCTGGACACAACCTTCTGCTCGAGGCTCGCGAGGCCGTCGCCGAGGCTTTGCGCCGCGCGGAGACCCGTGCCGCGGGGGGTACTGTGGCATGAGCAATGTCGCGCCCGGCTCGGCTGGTGCTTGGGTTCTCGCGGCGCGGCCCGCGACTCTCACCGCGGCGTTTGCCCCGGTCGCGGTGGGGACTGCATGCGCATGGCAGGTCGGCGCGTTCCGTTGGGACGCCGCGTTCGCTGCAATGACTGGTGCGTTTTTGATCCAGATCGCAACCAACTTCGCAAACGACATGTACGACTTCGAGAAGGGCGCGGACACCGAGGAACGCCTAGGACCTGTACGTGCCGCCCAAGCAGGCTTGTTGACAGTCGCGGCGCTTCGTCGTGGCATCGTCGTCACGTTCGCGCTCGCAGTCGGGGTTGGGGCGTACCTCACATGGGTTGCGGGGCCGGCTGTCGTGCTGATCGGGCTCTCGTCGATTGCGGCCGGGCTCGCATATACCGGAGGGCCGTTTCCGCTCGCGTACAACGGGCTCGGCGACGTGTTCGTGATGGCGTTCTTCGGATTCGTCGCGGTATGCGGCACCGCGTTCGTGCAAGCGCTTTACGTTCCCGAGGTCGCTTGGCTCGCCTCGGTTCCCATCGGCGCTCTTGCGACCGCGATCCTGGTGGTCAACAACGTTCGCGACTTCGAAAGCGATGCAGCGGCCGCCAAGCACACGGTCGTCGTCCGTTTTGGACGACACTGGGGCGTGCGCGAATACGTCTTCCTCTCGTTCATTGCATACATTACGCCCGTCGTGATGCTTCTACTCGGTTGGAACGGGATATCCGTGTGTCTCCCGCTACTCACCATTCCTTGGGCCGCGAAGCTTGCCCGGTCCGTGGCGCGTGAGCGGGGCGTAGTCCTCAACGAGACGCTCACGGGCACGGCGAAGCTGCTGTCGGTCTATGGCATCCTGTTCGCCATCGGAATTGCGCTGTGAGCGATCTGCACGCGAGAGTCGATCTTCTCGAAGGAGAGCTGCCATCGCCCCTCGCGGGCGCGGCGGCGGGGCTCGCGCGCCGCGCATTCTCCGTGCTGACCTTGACCCGTGGCGATGGGACCGCGGGTGTAGGTGAGGCATCGCCGCTGCCTGGATACTCCGCCGATTCGATCGATGAGGCAGTGGAGGAGCTCCACCGCCTCACGGATGGAGCGATCCGCGCTGACGCGCTTTCAAGCCCATTTGCGTTGTTGAGCGAGGTGTTCTCGGTGCATCCCGTTCGATGTCCGTCCTCGCGGTTCGCGATCGAGACAGCGCTCCTCGACTGGCTTGGCCATGTGCGCTCTGAGCCGCTCCATCGCGTCCTTGCTGGCGACGCCGAGCGGCAGGCCATCCCCATTGCCGACCTGATCTTGGTACCGGATGCGGCCGAGTGGCCGCGACGCGTCGATGCTCTCGTCGACGACGGCGCGACCCACATCAAGCTCAAGGTTGGCGCGGAATTCGAACGTGAGGTGGCCGCCATGCGCGAGATTCGGGGCGCGCATCCGGACTTGCCGCTCCGTTTGGACGGAAATCAACGGGTTCCGTTCGATGCGCTTCGCCGCCAAGCGGCCGCCCTCGAGGAGCTCGAGCTCGAGCTAATCGAAGAGCCGGTCCGGCGAGACGAATGGGAAAAGGCGCTCGGTCTCCCGCTCCCGTTTGCCCTGGACGAGACGCTGCGCGACGAGACGCTTTCCGCGCGGCTCCTCGGAACCGGCAAGATTCGAGCGGTCGTCCTCAAGCCAGTGGTGCTCGGGGGCTTTCGGGCGTCGTTCGATGCCGCCGAGCAAGCGGCCAGTTGCGGAGCCGACTACTTGGTTTCACACACGTTCGACGGACCAATCGCCAGAGCCGCCACTGCAGAGCTGGCGCTCGCGCTTCAAACGGACCTCGCCGCCGGGCTGGGCTGGCACCCCGGCCTCGATCTTTTCGCACCCCATGAGATCGCGGCGCTTCAGGGTCGCACGATCGCGCCGCACGATGTGCCGGGTTTGGGGCTCCGCTTCGAAGAAGGGCCTGATGCGTGAGTTGAGCATCATGGCCGCCGCCCACGAAGCGCCGGCGCGGGATTGCCTGGTGGCCGAGGGGCGCGTCTGGTCCTACGCCGAAGTCGCAGCGCGCGTGGCCTCGGCGATCGAAGAGCTTCTGGCGCGCGGGCTCAGGAGCGGGGATCGCGTTGCCCTGACGCCGCGCGCCGACGTGGACAGCGCGCTGTGGCTCTATGCGCTCTTCGAGCTCGGTTGCCCTGCGGTGCTCGTACATCCGCGTCTCACTGAGAATGAGCGCACCGTCCTCCTTCGAGAGGCGTCGCCGGTCGAGCTCATCACGAAGGAAGCGCCGGAAGGACAGAGCGGGGAACCTGCCATCGATCCAATCCCCGATGACCGAACGCTCGCCATCGTGTACACCTCGGGTAGTCGCGGAACACCTCGCGGCGCGTGCCTTTCGAGGCGCGCGTTCGTGGCGTCGGAAGCCGCACACGCAGCCAACTTGGGATGGCTGCCCGAGGACCGGTGGCTTCTCGCGATGCCGCCCGCACACGTGGGAGGTCTGTCCATCCTGACCCGGTGCTTGATCGCGCGCAGTTGCGTCGTTCTCGATCCGGGCTCGTTCGATCCGGCGCAGACAGCGAGGACCATCGAGCGCGAGGCGGTCACGCTGCTCAGCGTCGTCCCGACGATGCTCCATCGCCTGCTGTCGAGCGACCGACCTCCTTGGCGTCCGTCGCCGGCGTTGCGTGCCGTGCTCGTCGGCGGCGCAAGCCTTCCCCCGGCACTCCAGAAACGCGCGGTCTCCGAGGGGATCCCGGTCTTGTCGACCTACGGCTGCACCGAGGCTTGCTCCCAGATAACCACTCAAACGCTCGCACAGGTGGGGCTGCCGGGCTCTGGCGCGCCGCTCCGCGGGGTCGAGGTGAGAATCGAAGCCGGCGAGATCCAGGTGCGTGGCCAGACCGTGATGCAGGGATATCTGGGCTCACTCCCTGCAGACGAGCCGTGGACGGAAGATGCTTGGCTCCGAACCGGTGATTTCGGCGGCTTTGCTCCCGATGGGCAGCTCGTCGTTCGTGGTCGGCTCGACGACATCATCGTAACCGGCGGAGAGAACGTCGCGCCCCAGGAGGTCGAGGAGTGGCTTCAAAGCGTGCCGGGCGTGGCCGCCGCATGCGTGTTCGGAATCGATGACGAAGAGTGGGGAGAGCGCGTCGTCGCTGCGATCGTCATCGAGGCCCGCGAATACGATCCCAACACGCTTCGCGTTCGGATGAACGAGGAGCTCGCCGCACACAAACGACCCAAGGATCTTGCGGTGCTGGACGCGTTCCCCCTCAACCCATCCGGCAAGGTCGACCGAGCAAAGCTCAGAGCCCTGGCCGAGGCTGCACTTCGCCCAATTTAGCGCGCGTCGCCCCGGCTAACTCTGTTAGGGTGCGCCACCGAAGGGAGACGACATGGCAGACCAGATCAACGCTTCACACATTCTTCTCATGTACGCCGGTTCCGAGCGTTCTCGCGCAACCCGCAGCAAGGAGGAGGCGCAATCTCAGATCGCCGATATCGCGCAACAGCTTCAGAGTGGCGGTGATTTCGCGGCGCTTGCCCGCGCGCATTCGGATTGCGGCTCCGCCCAGGCTGGGGGAGACCTCGGAGGCTTTGGTCGGGGGCAAATGGTGAAGGCATTCGAGGACGCCGCGTTCGGGTTGAACGTCGGCGACACGAGTGACGTCGTCGAGACGCCGTTCGGGTTTCACCTCATTCGCCGCACCGGCTGACGCATGTCACCCGCCGGCGCGCTCACGCAAGAACGCGCCGATGATGTCGGGGTAGCCCTCACGGAACGTGGGGTACTGGAATTCGAATCCGCTCTCGCGGAGACGTGCGTTGCGACAGCGCTTGTTCAATCGCGCGCCATCTGCTGGCGGAGGGGCCGGCACGCCGAGCTTGCGGCTCATCCAGGTCACGACTTCAGCGGTCGTCGCGGGCTCATCGTCAGAGCCGAGGTAGAGCGAAGCCGGATCCGTCGCTCGCATCAAGTGGTGTAGGACGGCCGCGCAATCGTCGACGTGAATGCGGTTCGTCCACCCGCCAGTGGCGGTCGCTTCGCCATCCCACACCTTGCGGACCAATCGTGTTCTTCCCGGTCCGTAGATGCCGGAGAGTCTGACATTGACGCCAACCTCGGGCGCGGCGTCGACGACGGCTTCGGCTTCGAGCAAGACGGCGCCGTTGAAGCCGGCCGGCTCCGTCGGAGAGAGCTCGTCAACCCATTCACCTCGTGACTGTCCGTACACGGCCGTGCTCGAGGTGAAGAATACGCGTTGAAGGGGGCAGCCTGCGTCGCGAAGTACGCCCAGCAAGATCCGGAGCGCATCGACGTAGATCGCGCGGTACGCCTCTTCGTCGCGCCGGTCTGCGCTTGCCGTGTAGAACAGGTAGTCGAACGCAGCTGGGGGTGGGCCGGCGTTGGCAGCATCACGAAGATCGATGCGCCACGGCGCGACACCGGGCGCCAACGCGTCGACTCGGCGCCTCACACCCCAGACCTCGCACCCGTCCGCCAGCAAGCGAGTTGCAAGCGCGTTTCCTACGTCGCCGCAGCCGGCGATCAAGATTCGTTCGTTCATGACTCAACCGCAGAGGCGGTTGCCACCTTTGCGCTTGGCGGAGTATGCGAAGTCGTCGGCGCGCTTCAAGACGGAAGCGACACTGTCCCCTGGGCGGGCGATGCTGAGGCCTGCGCTGGCGGTGACGGGGTTGGTTTCGTCGAATTGCATCCCGACCTCGCGAATTGCCGCGACGAAGCGGTTGCCCGCGACTCGGCCCTCCTCTTGATTCGTGTCTGCCAACACGATCACGAATTCATCTCCGCCGTACCGGCCCGCGATATCGACCTCTCGGGTCGAGCGCTGGAGGGCCTCCGCGACCAGCTGCAATACCTGGTCGCCTTCGAGGTGGCCGCGCAGGTCATTGACGCGCTTGAATTGGTCGAGATCGATCATGACGACGGCCATCGGCCGACCACGGTTGAGCCACGCGAGACCCTGCTCGATGTGACTCAAGATGTGTCGCCTGTTCCACAGCTTGGTCAGCGGATCCTGCCGCGAGAGCTCAGCCAGACGTTCGTTCGCGACGACGAGTTGGACCTCGCGCTGGTTGATCTTCCGGACGAGGCTTGCGACGATCGCGGTGCCAAACACGAGCAGGAAGGTGACCAGGAACGATTGGAAGAAGCCCTCGAGCGCGTCTGGGCGCCGCGATTGCATCCAAGCCGCTCCGTCCGGCGCAAAGGGCAGAAGCCCTCGGACCTCTCCGATCACGACCGCCGTGTACATGGCCGCGCCGATGCTCGAGAGGAGCAGTCCCATCCGGGGCGTCACGACCAGCGAGTTCACCACGCCCGCGACGAAGTAGAGCGCGACCAGCACGGTGCGCGACGAACCGACGCGCTGCACGATGAACGTCAGCAGGGCCATGTCGAGAATGCCGCCCAGGAATGGCCGCCAGGCGCCGCCGATGTCTCGCCAGATCAAGAACTGCTCGACGATCGCGACGCCGGCGTATGCGATGAACACCCAGCGGTGCGCGCTCATCGGCGGATAGAGCATCGGCGCGAGCCAGATCCCGCAAGCCGCCAACAGAAAGCGCACCCATGCGGTGCCAAACGCCAATTTGTCGGAATTCATCGAGCGGGTTCCAGTCTAAGCATTGTATCTTAACCCATCAGGATTATCTCAGAGTCTCCCGCACCGCGCCGCCGCCACGGGCGTTGGCCGCGTTTTCGGTTCATAGCGCGAGTTCCTAAGATTGGGGTTAGCTGACCATGAGTGACGACGTGACCACGCAGCGCCTCCAGGCGCTTCTCGACCGACGCATCGTGTTCTTCGACGGTGCGATGGGGACGATGATCCAGCGTGCCGGGCTAGGGGAAGACGACTTCCGCGGCGAGCGCTTCGCAGACCACCCGGGGAGCCTGCAAGGCAACAACGACCTCCTGGTGCTGACGTGTCCCGACGTGATCCGCGGGATCCACGAGGCCTATCTCGAGGCAGGCGCGGACATCGTCGAGACGAACACGTTCAACGCCAACGCTTTCTCGCAGGCCGACTATGATCTTCAGTCGGTCGTCTACGAGCTCAACGTTGCAGCCGCGAAGCTCGCTAAGGAAGCAACCGCAAGCCGCTCCGATCGGCCTTGCTTCGTGGCCGGCGCGATCGGTCCGCTCAACAAGACGCTCAGCCTCAGCCCGGACGTGAACGATCCCGGATACCGCGCGCTCACGTTCGACCAGGCGCGCGAGGCGTATGCCGAGCAGGTCAGGGGTCTGATCGACGGAGGGAGCGATCTGCTGCTCGTCGAGACGATTTTCGACACCCTCAATGCCAAAGCGGCGCTCTGCGCGATCGACGACGTTTTCTGCGAGAAGAACGTACGCTTGCCGATCGTCATCTCGGTGACCATCGTCGACAAGAGCGGCCGAACGCTCTCCGGTCAGACGGTTGAGGCGTTTTATCTCTCTATCGAGCACGCGCGGCCGTTGGCGGTCGGGATCAACTGCTCTCTCGGTGCTGCCGAGATGCGACCGTTCCTGAAAGAGCTCGCCGGGATCGCGGACTGTTACGTGCATTGCTACCCGAACGCAGGGTTGCCGAACGCCTTCGGCGGCTACGACCAAACGCCCGAGGAGATGGCCGAGCTGCTTCGTGGCTTTGCAACGGACGGGATGGTCAATCTCATCGGCGGCTGCTGTGGCACGACCCCGGACCACATTCGTGCGGTTGCGGCTGCGGTCGCCGATGTCGCGCCTCGCCCCCGTCGTGAAAACAGCTCGCACCCGCCCCGATTCACTGGCCTCGAGCCCTTGGTCATCCGTCCAGAGACCAACTTCATCATGGTCGGCGAGCGAACCAACATCACGGGGTCGGCGAAGTTTAGAAGGCTCATCGCCGAGGGTGATTATCCGGAGGCAGTCTCGGTAGCCCTTCAGCAGGTTCGCAGCGGCGCCAACATCATCGACATCAACATGGACGAAGGCATGCTCGACTCCGAGCAGGCGATGACGACGTTCCTCAACCTGATCGGCGCCGAGCCGGAGATCTCGCGAGTGCCCTTCATGATCGACAGCTCCAAGTGGAGCGTGATCGAAGCGGGGTTGAAGTGCGTGCAAGGTAAGGCGCTCGTGAACTCGATCAGCTTGAAAGAAGGCGAAGCCGAGTTTCTCGAAAGGGCGCGGCTGGTTCGGCTCTACGGCGCAGGCGCGGTCGTGATGGCGTTCGACGAGGAAGGGCAGGCCGACACGGTCGAAAGAAAGGTGGAAATCTGCGCGCGTGCGTACCGGCTGCTGATCGATCAGGCCGGCTTCGACCCCACCGACATCGTGTTCGATCCGAACATTTTCGCGATCGCTACCGGGATGGAAGAGCACAACGAGTACGCGATTAATTTCATCGAGGCGACGAAGCAGATCAAAGAACGCTGTCCGGGGGCACTGGTGAGCGGAGGCGTCAGCAATCTGAGCTTCTCCTTCCGTGGCAACGACCGGGTTCGCGAGGCGATGCACTCGGCTTTCCTGTATCACGCGATTGCCGCGGGCATGGACATGGGGATCGTGAATGCGGGGCAACTCGAGGTCTACGAGCAGATTCCCGAAGAGCTCCTCACGCACGTGGAGGACGTCCTCTTCAACCGCCGGGACGACGCTACCGAGCGGCTCGTGGCTTTGGCCGAGACCGTGAAGGGTAAGGGCAAGAGGCAGAAGCTCGATTTGTCTTGGCGCGAGGCGCCGGTCGAGAAGCGTCTCGAGTATGCTCTCGTGAACGGAGTGGTGGAATTCGTCATCGAAGACACCGAGGAAGCACGCTTGCAACTACCTCGGCCGCTCGACGTCATCGAAGGCCCGCTGATGAACGGCATGGCGGTAGTAGGCGACCTCTTCGGCGCGGGGAAGATGTTTCTGCCCCAGGTCGTCAAGAGTGCGCGGGTGATGAAGAAGGCCGTCGCGCATCTCGAGCCCTTCATGGAAGAGGAAAAGGCGGAAGACAGGGCAGCGCAGGGCAAGGTGCTGCTCGCGACCGTCAAAGGCGACGTGCATGACATCGGCAAGAACATCGTTGGCGTCGTGCTCGGCTGCAACAACTACGAGGTGGTGGACCTCGGGGTCATGGTTCCCGCGGAAAGAATCCTCGACACGGCCGTGGCAGAAGGGTGCGACATCGTGGGCCTCAGCGGTCTCATCACCCCATCACTGGACGAGATGGTCAACGTGGCCGCGGAGATGCAGCGCCGCGGTTTCGACATACCGTTGCTGATCGGAGGAGCGACGACCAGCCGTGCGCACACTGCGGTGAAGATCGCGCCAGCGTACGATGGCAGCACCGCCTACGTGCTCGACGCTTCACGCGTCGTCAACGTGGTGTCTGACCTCTTGAGTGACGAGCGTCGGCCTGCGTTCGACGCGAAGAACCGGAGCGAGCAGGAGAAGTCGCGGAAGCTGTTCGAGCACAGGCAGAATCGCGAGCTGATATCTCTCGAGATCGCGCGTGAGAATGCGATGTCCATCGAGTGGCGCCCCGAAGACACCCCGGAGCCCGCGTTCCAGGGCCGTCGCATCATCGAAGATGTGAGCCTAGAGGAGATCTCGCGCTACATCGATTGGACCTTCTTCTTTTCCGCTTGGGAGCTCAAAGGAAAGTTTCCCAAGATTCTCGAGCACGAGCGCTATGGCGAGGCTGCCCGCGAGCTCTACGAGCAGGGACAATCGCTCCTCAACCGGATCATTTCCGAGCGGCTGTTGACCCCGCGCGGTGTGTACGGCTTCTGGCCGGCGAACCGCGACGGTGACGACATAGTCATTTGGGAGGACGAGGCTCGCAGCCGCGAGCAGTTGCGGTTCCACATGCTCCGCCAACAGGCCGTCAAGCCAACCGAGCAACCCTACTTCTGTCTCTCGGACTTCGTTGCGCCACTTGGCGCGGGCTTCGCCGATCACATCGGTGCGTTTGCCGTGACCACCGGCATCGGTGCCGACGAGCTAGCGCGGCAGTTCGAGCGCGATCACGATGACTACAATGCCATCATGGTCAAAGCTCTTGCCGACCGTTTAGCGGAGGCCTTCGCAGAGCTCGTCCATGAGCGCGCGCGGCGCGAATGGGGATACGAACCCGAGGAGGGCTTCTCGAATGAAGAGCTCATCGCGGAGAAATACCACGGTATTCGACCGGCGTTCGGTTATCCGGCCTGCCCGGACCACACCGAGAAGGCGACGCTGTGGAAGCTTCTTGGCGCCGACGAGGTTGGGATTTCCCTGACTGAGCACTTCGCCATGTATCCCAGCGCAAGCGTCAGCGGCATCTATCTTGGGCATCCAAAGTCGCGCTACTTTGCGGTGGGGCCGATCGATCGCGAGCAGGTTGAGGACTACGCTGGCCGTAAGGGGATCAGCGTGGCTGAGGCGGAGCGCTGGTTGCAACCCAACCTTGGATACGAGCGGGGCCGCTGATGCAGAGGCCTCGCCTCAGGGATCTCCTGCCGGTCACGGTCAAGACCCACGATCCGGAGGAGGTGACGACCAAGAGCCATCGTGAGGTCGATCCACGAGGCGTCGGGCTCAGGACCGAGGACGTCGAGGCGATTTGGGATTCCGTGGTTGGCTTCTATAGAGCGGGTCTACATCCTGCGATCGCGCTTTGCATTCGGCGCCGTGGCGAGATCATTCTCGACCGCGCAATCGGGCATGCGAGCGGCAACAGCCCGCAAGACCCGGAGGGCACGCCCTTGGTCAAGGCGACACCTGACACACTCTACAACTTCTTCTCCGGCTCGAAGGCCGTGACCGCAATGCTGATTCACCTCCTGCAACAGGAGGAGCAGCTCCACGTCGACGAGCCCGTCGCAACGTTCATCCCCGAGTTCGCCAAGCGTCGAAAGCACAGCATCACGATTCGCGACGTCCTCACGCATCGGGCCGGGATCCCCGCCACGCCCGAGGAGGTCATCGACCTCGACTTGCTGTCGAAGCCGGAGGAGATCGTTCGAGCCTTCTGCGACCTCGAGCCGACACACCGGCCCGGGAGCGTCCAGGCGTATCAGGCAATTACGAGCGGCTTCATTCTGGGAGAAGTCATCCGCCGGGTGACGGGGAAGGATGTGCAGAGCGTTCTCACGGCGCGAATTCGCGAGCCGATGAAGATGAAATATTTCAAGTTCGGCGTGTCGCCCGACCAGCTCGACCGTGTTGCGGTGGATGCATTCACCGGTCCGGCGCCGACCTGGCCGTACAAGAACTTGGTGCAGGTCGCCTTTGGGGCCTCGATGCGTGAGCTCGTCGACATGAGCAACGACCCACGGTTCAGGACGGCAGTCGTTCCGGCAGCCAACATCATCGCGACACCGGAGGAGATTTCCAGATTCTTCGAGATGCTGCTGTGTGGCGGAACCTACGAGGATACACGTCTTTTCGATCAACGGACGGTGGTCCGCGCCACCGAGCCGCAGGTGACCGGCCAGGTCGATCGCGTCTTGATGATGCCAATTCCCTTGTCCATGGGGTTCATGTTGGGTCTGCGGTCCTTCGGCTTCTACGGGCCCCGAACGGCGAACGCGTACGGACATCTCGGCTTCACCAACGTTCTCGGATGGGCCGATCCAGATCGTGACATCAGCGTCGCGTTCATGAACACCGGTAAGCCCTTGCTGTCGGCGCGGATGGTCGCGTGGCTCAACGTCACCCGGGTGATCGGCACGCGGATTCCGCGCGATCGAGCCTAAGCCGCTCCTATGCTAGGCTCCGCGCGATGAAATTCAGCGCTTCGATCGCCATGGCGCCGCCCGAGCATTACATCCCGGTTGCTCAGGAGGCCGAAAAGCTCGGCTACCATGCCATCGTCCTTCCGGATTCAATCTTCTACTCCGAGGAGGTCAGCAAGCCGTATCCGTACACGCAGGATGGGAGCCGCATGTGGGATGGGGAAACCCCGTGGATTGAGCCGATCGTTGGCGCGGCCGCAATGGCCGCGGCCACGGAGACGCTCTTCTTCTATACGAGCGTGGTCAAGCTTCCGGTTCGGCATCCGGTGTTGGTGGCGCGCCAGGTCGGGTCACTCGCGGCTCTTTCGAACAACCGCTTCGGGTTCGGCGCGGGCCTCGGCTGGCTGCCTGAAGAGTTCAAGTGGTGCGGGACCGACTTCGACACTCGAGGCAAGCGGATGGACGAATGCTTGGAGATCCTGCGCTTGATTTGGGGCGGCGGGATGGTTGAGTACCACGGCGAGCACTACGACTTCGGCAAGATCCAGATGAGCCCCGCGCCGACCAAGCCCATCCCGATCTACATCGGGGGTCACAGTAGGCCCGGCCTTCGTCGAGCTGCGAAATACGGAGACGGCTGGTCGTCGGCGATGCTGCCCTCGAAGAAGCTCCTCGAGCTCATCCGTCAGATCGAAGAGTTTCGGAAGGAATACGGGCGCGACCATCTGCCGATGGAGTACCAGGCCGTCGTCACCGATGTCTGGGACGCAGACGGGTTCAAACGACTCGAGGATGCCGGCGTTACGGACATCATCACCGTGCCTTGGCTCATGTATGGAACCCCCATGGTGGGAGGCACTTTGCAGGGGCGCATCGACGGCTTGAATCGGTTCGCGGACACCGTTATCGCCAAGCTGCAATGAGCTCCACGCCGCCGCTCTTGGAGCACGCGAGCCTCGGTCCTGTCAGTGACCGAGTCGCCCACGAGCTTGCGAAGCTCGACACGCCTGCACTGTGCGAGGCGGCGCGGGCGCGTCGGGATCGCGTATGGGGCGCCACGCTCACCTATTCGCCGAAGGTGTTCCTTCCCGTCACGAACCTCTGCCGCAATCGATGCGACTATTGCTCGTTCCGGCGCTCCCCGGGTGATCCAGGTGAATGGACGATGAGCCCCGAAGAAATTAGGGCGTGGCTTCATCGGGCCCGCGAGCAGGGCTGTATCGAAGCGCTCTTCTGTTTGGGGGATACGCCCGAGACAGGCTTCCAAGAGTATCGTGCGTTGCTGCGCACGTGGGGACACGAACGAACGGTCGACTATCTTCGATGGGCCGCCGAGGAGTCGATCGAAGCGGGGCTCCTTCCACACACGAACGCTGGCATTCTGAGCCGCGAGGACATGATCACGCTCCGCCCCGTCAACGTAAGTCTCGGCTTGATGCTCGAAAACGTGAGTGACCGGCTCTGCGAAAAAGGGATGCCGCATCATCGCGCGCCCGACAAACGCCCCGCCAAGCGCATTCAAATGACACGAGAGGCCGGGGAGCTTCGCATCCCGTTCACGTCCGGGCTGTTGATTGGCATCGGCGAAACGCTCGAGGAGCGCGTCGACACCATCCTCACGATTCGGGCCTTACATCGGGAGCATCGTCACATTGGCGAGGTCATCGTCCAGAATTTCCGTGCGCACCCCGATACACCGATGGAACTCGCTTTCGAGCCGACGTCGGACGCGCTGGCAGCAACCATCGCGCTCGCGCGCCTCATTCTCGACGACGACGTCAGCGTGCAGGCGCCGCCCAATCTCAACCCCGCTTCGATCGGAACGCTCGTCGATGCCGGTATCAACGATTTCGGCGGGATTTCGCCGGTGAGCCCGGACTACATCAACCCGCAGCATCCTTGGCCCTATCTCGATCGTTTGCGGAAGGCCTGCGACGCCAAAGGCTTTCGACTCGAGGCGCGGCTGCCTGTATATCCTTCGCATCTGAAAGCCCCTGGGTTCATCGACGCAGCGCTTCGGCCCCGGGTCGACCAGCTTCAATCGGATCTTGCCACGCCATGAACACCGCCCTCGAAACCTGTTTGCAGGACGTCTCGCGCGACGTACGCGCGATTCTCGAACGGAACCTCCAAGGGGAGGAAGTCTCAGTTGCCCGTCACCTACGTGGTCAATCGCAACATCAACTTCACTAACGTCTGCATCAAGAACTGCAAATTCTGTGCGTTTGCCCGGACGGTGCGTTCCGAGCAAGGCTACTTCCTCCCCCACGAGGAGGTCGCCCGCCGTGTTCATCAGGCATGGGAGATGGGTGCGACCGAGGTCTGCTTGCAAGCAGGCCTGTCCCCGAACCTCACTGGCGACAGCTACATCGAGCTGTGCCGAACGGTGAAAAAGGCTGCGCCCGAGATTCACATCCACGCCTTTTCCCCCGAAGAGGTGAAGTTCGGCGCGTCGCTCAAGCGAGTATCCTATTCTGAGTATCTGGCCGAGCTCAAGGATGCGGGGCTCGGCTCCTTGCCCGGAACCTCGGCCGAAATCCTCGATGACCAGCTCCGCAAGACGATCTCACCGACGCGGATCACGACCCAAGAATGGCTCGACGTCGTCACCGCGGCACACCGCCTCGGCATTTTCACCACGTCGACGATGATGTTCGGCCACGTGGAGTCGGTCGAAGACCGCATGCGCCACATGGATCTGCTTCGCCGAGTGCAGCGGGAAACAGGGGGCATCACCGAGTTCGTCCCACTGTCTTTCGTGCACGAGGAAGCGCCGCTCTTCGCAAAGAGCGAGGTGCCTGGGGTGCGTCCGGGTCCGACGGGTGACGACGTGCTCCGCCTCTACGCGATCGCGCGCCTGATGCTCGGCCAAGACATCCCGAATCTGCAGGCTTCTTGGGTCAAGGAAGGGCTCCGTACCTCCCAGCTGCTGCTGAGCTGTGGCGTCAACGATCTCGGCGGCACGTTGATGAACGAAAGCATCTCGACCGCGGCGGGCGCACGCCATGGGCAGCTCATGACGCCGGCGACACTGCGTCGGGTCATCCGCGATGCCGGGCGGAAACCAGTCCAGCGCGACACCGCCTATCGGGTCGTCCGCGAGTTCGGCGATACACCCGATCAGGATCTGCGCGAGCCACTCGATGACGTCGTCGACGCCGACGCTGTCTTTGGCTCCTACGACGCACTCACGCAGGATGCGCGCTTCCACTACGAGCCGCGCGGCCTCCGGGTGGTCGGCTAATGACTGTTGTCACTCGCTGCGCATGGTAGTCTCGCTGCGCGATGAGCAAGTTCGCTGAGAGATACGGCCCATGGGCGGTCGTGACGGGTGCTTCGGCCGGAATTGGAGCCGAGTACGCGCTCCGCATCGCGGAGCGGGGCGTCAACGTCGTTTTGGTGGCGAGGCGCCGCGATCGCTTGGAAGAGCTCGCGTCGGCAATCGAAGACATGTATCGCGTGGAGGTGCGGGTAGCGCCTGCCGATCTCACCAGTCGTGACATCGTAGAGGTCTTGCAGCCCGCTATCGCGGACATCGAGGTTGGGCTGTTGGTGAACTGCGCTGGCATTGGGACGACGGGCCCGTTCCTCGACCAGGACCCCGGCCTGCAAGAAGCCATGCTCAACCTCAACTGCCGCGCACCGGCGCTGCTAACCCACGAAATCGGGCAAGGGATGCGCGAGCGGGGGCGCGGAGGCGTGATCGTGGTGTCGTCGGTGAGTGGCTTCTGCGCGGCGCGCGGGATGGCTCAATACAACGCCACCAAGGCGTACGATCTGATCTTCGCCGAGGGTTTGGCGTCGGAGCTCAGGATGTACGGTGTGGACGTACAGGCGATGTGTCCGGGCGGCACGTACACGGAGTTCCAGCGGGTCGCCGGCCTCGAACCGAAGAACTTCGGCCCGCTCCAACGATTGATGTTCACCACGCCGACGGCGGTCGTCGCGACGAGCTTGAGAAAGCTCGGTGGCCGCGTGACGGTCGTCCATGGTTGGCTCAACCGATTGCTGGTGCTTTCGATGAAGCTGACGCCTCGGCCCATCTCGACGTGGATCTTCGGCGCATTCATGGCGCGTTTTTCAGACGGCCACTAGTGGCGTCGGAGCCTGGCGAGGTCGCGGGGATGGTCGACGTCGAAGCTGATGCCGCTTCGGAGCTGGACACTGACCGTAAGCCCGAGATCGCGTGCGAGGTCACGGTGCCGTTGGAGGCTGTCTTCGTGGCCTAGGCAGCTCGGCAACACCGAGGGAGGCTTTAGGGCGACTACGTTGGTGCCTTGCTGGAGCAGGTCTGGCACGAGCACGACATCGGCTTCTTCGAGCTGGCGCGCGACGCTCTCGACGTCTTCGGCGCCGAGCTCCGGCAGGTCGCTCATGCAAATCAAAACGCTCGTCGCGCCCCGCAGCTCGAGCTCTTTCAGAGCTGCATCCACGACTCCTGCGAGGCCTCGAACGCCGTCCGCGTCTTCGAGCGCCAGCGCACCCAGGCGCTCGGCGTGCTCACGCGCCTCCACCGAATCACTCACCATCGCGACGGCATCGACGCTCGGGGATTCCTGCAACACACGTACCACGTGCTCGAAGAGATTGCGCGTGAGCGCGGCGCGCTCCTGCGGAGGGAGCACGTCGGACAGCCGCGACTTGCCGCGATCGAAACCTTTGACTGGTATGAGTGCCCAACGGTTCATGAGAGACTCGCTGCCAGCTCGAGCAGCTTCCGCGCGAAGACTACCCGATCTTCCCGGGCTTGAATGAGGATGTTCGTCTCTAGAACGGGGAAGGGCGCATCGAAGCCGTCACCGGGATGCACCGCATACGCATCCAGCATGTCTCCGTAGTGGTTTGCGACCGCCTTCGCGGAAGCGGGCTGTCCCAAAAGTTGCGGGATCATGGACCCGAGGGGGCCTTTGACGGCCCGGCCTCCGAGGATTGGACTGACCGCCACGACCGTCGTTTCCTCGAGCAGATCACGCACGCCGTCGAGAGTCAGGATTGGGTCGATCGAGACGAACGGGTTCGACGGGCAGATCACGACGAGGTCGGCCGCGCGGAGCGCAGCGAGCGCCTGGGGCGAGGGCTTCGTGTCTCCGCCGTGGCGGACTGCCTTCACTTCGGGAACGGAACGCGCCCGAACCAACCACTCTTGAAAGGCTAGCTTCTCCCCTTCAGCCGTCACCATCGTGGTTGGTCGAGGCGCGTCAGCCATCGGCAAGATGGGCCGCTCGACCTTCAGTCCGCGACACAGGGCTCGTGTCACCTGCGTTAGAGACTCCCCTCGAGCGAGCGCGCTGGTCCGGACCAAATGCGTCACGAGGTCACGGTCGCCGAGTTGAAACCAATCGTCGAGACCCCGCCGCTGCGCCTCTCGAAGCGTTTGGAAGGAGTCTCCTTCGATGCCCCAACCACGGTCCTCCGGAGAAAGCCCCGCCAGCGTATACATGATCGTGTCGAGGTCGGGACTGATGTGAAGCCCCCAATGTTGGAAATCATCACCTGTGTTGACGATCACCTGAAGGGCGCCAGCGGGAAGAGCACGGTCGAGCCCGTCGACTAGACGCGCACCCCCGACGCCTCCCGCAAGCGCGACGACGGCGCGATGTGCCATTGCGTTCATGCGTAGAGATCGTCTTCGGGATCTCGAAGAAGCGCCTTCGACGACTCATCTGACGGCGCAAAGGCGAGTCCCCGCACCAATGTCAGGGGTCGTCCCTCATCGGCCTGCCCGGCGACGAGGTCGGCGGCGGCGGCAATGGAATCCGCAACGGCGCTTTCGGTTGCGTCGAGCACACGGCCGTGGCGGTCCGATGCACCCCGCCTATCCCAGACGACCGGGAGACCGGCAGCGCCGAGGGCGAAGCCGACGGTACCGCGCCGAAACGGCCGGCCCCAGGAGTCGGTAATTACGACGGCGACGTTGGTGGAGTACCGCGCTGTCAGCTTCGCGCGGAGCGCCGCAGCGCTCGCATCTGGATCTCGTGGCAGCGTCAACACCCACGGGCCCGAGCTGGGTGCTGCGCCTCTGGGAGCCGCATTGCTGGCGTCGATTCCGGCATTGGCAGATACGAAGCCGAGGCGGTGACGAACGATGAGCGCACCGGTCGTCTTCCGCGAAACCCCGATGCTCTCACGAACGATGAGCTCGACCAGTCGCGGGTCTTTGTCGACCTCCTGGCCGAGTCGTAGAGCGGTCTCCCCTGGTGTGATGCTTCCCAGGTCGACGAAGCAGCCTTCCGCGCGGGATACGATCTTGCTGGCGAGAACGACGACGTCGCCATCACGTAGATCGATTTCTGCGCGTTCGAGCGCCCCGACGACGATCTCGAACAAGTCATCGCCGTGCTCCACGGTGGGGACGCCGGCGATCGAGCGAACCACGAGCTCCGAGCCGACTCGGAAGTCGCTCGCAGCCGGTTCGCGCTCGGTCACTCCGACTCCGGAATGCCCGTGATGCGAATTCCCGAGCCGACGCTCTTGTACCGGCGATTGATGTGCAGGAGCACCGGGGTGAGCGACTCCAGTGCGATGGCGTTTTTGAGCACGCCGGCGTCGACACCGCGAAGCCCCAAGTCGGAGACGACCGAGATGACCAGCTCACGCGCGTCCCTGTCATCTCCACATACCAATACGTCGCAATCGAACTCGTGATTCGGATCGCTCAAGTGCTCCGAGCTGATGTGGTGAAGCCCCGCGACGAGGCGAGCGCTGTCCCCGAGATAACTTCGGGCTTCGAGAGCGGCCGCTTGTCCTTCTGGCAGATTGACGGACCGCACCTTTGGTGGCTGGAGTGGAACGGTGATGTCGACGACGACTTTGTCGCCAACGGCCTCCTTGATGGACTCGAACGTCCCGCGATGGGCCCCGTAGGGGACAGTGACGACGATCAACTCAGCGTGGTTACACGCCGCCACATTGTCGCCGCCCTCGAGCGTGACGCCGAACTCCTCGGCAAACTCCGCCGCCTTGGCGACACCCTTGTCACTCTGGCGTGAGCCAATGAAGACATCGTGTCCCGCCTTTGCCCAACGCACGCCGAGGCCGCGACCTTCGCGGCCCGTGCCACCTACGATTCCAATCTTCATCTTCGCCTCACGAGTTGAGCTCGGCCATGAACCGTAGCGTGTCCATGTCCTGGGAGCCGACCATCATGGTCCCGACAGGCGAATCTTTCCAGCGCTGGAAACGATCGCGAATGCGGTCCTTCGAGCCGACCAAATAGAGGGCGTCGACCATTTCGTCCGGCACGGCGGCAATCGCCTCATTGCGTTTGCCATCGAGGAAGAGGTTCTGGACGTTCTCGCAGGCCTCCTCGAAACCGACGAGGGACAAGTAGTCCTTGTAGAAGTTCTGCTTCTTCGAGCCCATCCCCCCGATGTAGAGCGCGAGTTGCATCTTGCAAGGCAGCATCGCGTGCTCGGGATCGCCGATGATCACGACGACCGTGGGCGCGATGTCGAAGCTCTCCATGCCCTTGCCGTTGCCGGCCTTCTCGAAGCCCTCGTTGAAGTTCTTCATGAGTACTTCGGGGCGCTCCGGGTGCATGCAGGTGAGTAGGCAGCCATCGGCGATCTCCGCGGACATGGCCTGCGACTTCGGTGCCATCGAGCCCGTGTAGACCGGGATGTCGGCGCGGCTACGAATCATGCTCCGAAGCGGCTTGCCCTGGCCACTCGACCCTTCTCCGCGGTACGGGATCTGATAGCGGACGCCGTCGAACTCGAGCGGTGCTTGGCGCGCGAAAATCTGCTTCACGATCGTGACATATTCGCGCAGCCAGGTGAGGGTCTTGTTGAAAGGGACTCCG
>Ga0111160_1087_pt1 | contig 24766 bp, 20 predicted proteins | sample DeeMarSeWOR28_12_FD_80265 | JGI IMG/M metagenome (GOLD analysis project Ga0111160, IMG submission 80265) | Myxococcales bacterium SG8_38_1
ATCCACGAAGGCAACCAGAACCAGAACGACCGACCAAGTCGAGAAGAAGGTCTTCACTCAGTACTCCTGTCACGAATCCGGCTATGATCTACCCAAATGCTCAACCTCTCCCGATGTTGGTGGCCGTTGCTGGCGTTGGCATGCACCTCGGGCGCCTGTGCGAAGGGCCCGCCTCCCACGATTGCGTCAAAACGCGCAGCGGAGGCCTCGGCTCCAGTCGGCGCAGATCGAACCCAGTTGGTCACCGTCATCTCGGACAGATGGAACCAGTTCCAAGCAACGCTGCGCAGGTACGAGCGCGCTCCCGGCGAGAGGTGGAAGCCCCTGGGCCAACCGATCGACGTGGTGCTCGGACGCGAAGGGTACGGCTGGGGCCGCGGGCTCCACGGCAACGGTGCGCCCGAAGGCCGACCCGGGCCCGTCAAGCGCGAGGGCGACGGACGTTCGCCGGCAGGGGTCTTTGGACTTGGCACCGCGTACGGCTACGCATCCACGCCGGAAGATCTTGCGCTCCCCTACATTCAGGCCACCGCGGATCTCCGCTGCATCGATGACCCGCGCTCCAGCCACTACAACGATATCGTCTCGACCACCGACACCGAGGTCGACTGGCAAAGCGCGGAGCGCATGCATCGTAGCGACGAGCTCTACGTTCTCGCGATCGTCGTCGAGCACAACACCCAACCGACGATAGCCAATGCCGGCAGCTGCATCTTCCTCCACCTCTGGCAGGGACCGGACAAAGGCATGAGCGGGTGCACCGCCATGTCGATGAGCGCGTTGAAAGAGATGGCTTCATGGCTCCGCCCAGACGCAGCGGTGCTCGTCGCCTTACCCCGAAGCGAATACGAAGCGCTCAGGCGCCCTTGGGGCCTTCCAGTCGTGCCCCTTCCCGGGCAGTACGAACGCGCCAGCGGAGGAGCCAAGGCGCGCGAGCTCGACTGAAGGCCGCCTCACTCCCGCCTCACCAGCGTCAGGAACAGGGCCGCTGACAATCCCGAGGCACCGAAGATCATGCACATCACCATGACCTGGTAACGGACTGCGATGAGTGGCGACACACCCGAGAGGATTTGGCCGGTCATGAACCCGGGGAGCGAGACGAGGCCCACGGCCAGCAAGGTATTCACGATTGGGATTAGGCCGGCCTGCAACGCAATACGCCGCGCATCCACGTAGGGAACGCTTCGGTTGAGCTCGGCGAACAAGCGCTCAGCGGCGATGCTCACCGAATTCATCGAAGCCGCGAAGATCATGCCGGCGAGCGGCACGACGAATTTCGGCTCGTACCAGGGGTCGAGGCTCAGCACGATCTGCGTTACCAAGGCGAGGGTGACACCACCGCCGGCTAGCACGGAAAAGAACGCGTGGCGGTAGAGCGAGCCCCGGAGCGCAGGCACGGTGCGAAGTGCGATCCAACTCGCGGCGACCACCATCACACCAAGGACCACGAGCACGACCCACGGCGTATCGGCCTCGAAGACGTAGACCAGCACGTAGCCCACGAGAAGCAGCTGCGCGATCATGCGTGCTAAGGCGATGAAACCTTGCGCAGCGTCTGCGCGCCACCGCCAGAGAACAAACAAGACTAGCATTGCGGGGATGGCGGCCGCGACGAGATGTAAGGGGGCAATCGTTTGAATGTCGACCTCCTCAGTCGCGCCGCGTGGCTTCGAATACGTAGCGCGCCACATCCTCGATCTGCTCGGGCGTGAGCGTCTTGTCGAAGGGCGGCATCGCGCCGACGCCGTTCGTGACCGTCGCTCTCACTTGTTGCACGCTCCTACCCAGCTCGTCGAGGTTGGGGCCGACCGCGCCGGTCGCCTCGGCGTCGGCCAGCGTATGGCAGGTCGAACAAGGAGGCGCGGCACTCTCTCTGAAGATTGTGCGGCCACGCTTGCCTGCCTCAGATAACTCTACGGGCTTGCGCGGACCGCGCGGCTTTACCGCGCCTTCTTCGGGCGGAGGCGTCAGGCAAATCTCGTCGCTCGATTCACACACCTGTACCGTCACGCCCATGTCACGCCAACTGTTGTTGCCATAACCGCGCTCGTTCTCGTTGCGAAGCTCTGGTTGCACCTCACCAGCCGCGTCGGTTGCCCGGCTGTAAAGCTTCACCGGCCCCGGCCTCCGTTCGAGCTCGAGCTCGAAAACACGCCATGCATACTGACCGAGATCCGGTCCAACCCAGCGCGCCCGCTGCCAACGTTTGCCATCGGTCGAAACCTCGACCTTCGAAACCGCCCTTGCCCCACCAAACGCAACGCCCATGACGCGAAACTTCCCAGCTACCACCGGGGTCTGCTCCGTCGGAAGGGTGATGAACGACTTCACCGGCATCTCCCACATCGGCGGCTGATCGGGCGACCCCTTCACGCCGACGGCTCTCATGCGGTAGCCGGTCTGCTGAATCTTCGCCGGCCCCTGGTCTCGGGTGAACGCGAGCTGCTTGACGAACTTGATTTGATTGCACCCGAAGTACCCGGGGACGATGAGCCGCAGTGGCCCGCCATGCGACCGAGGAATCGGCTCACCGTTCATCTCCCAAGCAAGCAGGCAGTCATCGAGCGCCTTCTCGATCGGAATGGAACGCTCGACCACGACTAGATTCCGGTCGACGCCTTCGGGCAAGGGCTCACCACCCGTGGTCGTGAGGTAGCGCGCGCCCTTCTCGATGCCACCGAGGTGCTCGACCACCTGGCGGAGCGGTACGCCGCTCCACATGACACAGCCTGCAGCGCCGACACCCCATCGCGAGCCGCTTGGATCGTGTTTGTAGTACTTCCGCCCGTTGCCCGAGCACTGAAGCACTGTCGCCATCGTCGCGAGGCCCAGCTTCTTGAGCTCAGCGACCCGAATCTCGCCGGGGCGCTTCACGCCTTCCACCCGCGCGGTCCATCCTTCTCTGTCGGCGACAAACTCGGGCGGCGGTAGTGGCAGGTTCTGGCGAACGAACAACACGCTCGTCGCGGTCAGGACGCTGGTCCCGAGCTTTTCTCGCCGCGTCTCGAGAGTGAGCGGATTGTCCCCGTGCTTGATGAAGTTAGCGGGATCCTTGTTGTCGGGAAGCTCGGGCTCCGTCGGCGTGGGAAGCGGAGTTGCACTCGGTTCGGAAGGCGTTGCATCGGCTCCCGGTGCCGGGGCTGCCGGCCGACAACCCGCAGCAGCAAGCAATGCGCCGCCGCCCGCGGTCAGGGCCCCCACCACGAAACGTCGGCGGCCAGGTTCGGGAAATTGTGGTTCTTGCTCGTTGCTCATGTTCGATTCCCTGCAGTTGCGGGAGCTGGCCAATCGCGCGCGAAGCACTTGGCAAGCTCGGTCGCGGCGGGTTTGCCGCGTGGGGTGAAGCCCGGGTCACGCGGGCCTCCAAAGCCAAACCAATTCCAAACATAGAACCCAGAGATGCTTGGGGTCTCGATGAAGGCATCACAGAAGCCGCGGTAGAGCTGCTGCTGCACGCGCAAGTCGGCCTCGGCCGCTCCCGAATCATCCCAAGGCCTCGCTGCCGCGTCGCGCCGGCTGCTGTATCCAATCTCGGTAATCAACACAGGTTTGCCGACGCGGCGTTCGAGCGCACGGATCTCGTCGAGTGGGGTCTGCCACGCCCGCGCGAGGCCCGCATCGGTCGGCACCGCGTCTCGAGACAGCGGGAAGTACGCGGTGAGGCCAACCTCATCGAGCGCTCCCCAAAACTGAACGTCGGCGGCGTGATCCCAGTTCGCCGAGTAGGTGAGTAGGCCCGGAAAGATAGCGCGAGCTTCTTCGATGAGCGCCCGCCATCGGCTCTCGTAGCGCTCGAGAGATCCCAGCTCCGAACCCACCACGAAACGATGCGCTCCTTCGGCTGCCGCAATGCGCAGCAGCGGCAAGACGAACCGGCGATACGACGCGAACCACGCATCGAGTCCGTCCGCCGGCGCGATCACCCCTCGCCATTCGTGAGGTGCGCGCTCCTCCAATCGCACGACCGGCATCATGGCGGCGCGCATTCCTCTCTCGCGCACCTGGCGAAGCGTGCGTGCGACGCTGGCGTCGCTCGGCGTGCGACCCGGTCTTGCCTCGATGTCCGATGCAAACCGGTTGGACTGATACGCGTTCACGACGACCAGGACATCGGTGGCCCCGCGCGCAGCGATCTCGTCGACGAGCGGCCCGTAGTCCCAATCGGGATCCGTCGCGAACAAGCCGAGCGCAACGCCGCGCACGAACATGTCGCCATCAACCCGCGGCGCAGGTTGCTGGGCGCCCTGCGGTCCGGCTAGTGCGCTGCCAAAGAGCAGCGCCGACCCAAGCAACCCCAGCACCGCGCGCCGCATCAGGGTTCCACCGGGAGGTCGAGGCGGCTGTACTCGGCCCAAGAGCCATCGTAGTTGAGCGAGACCTGGGGGTCGTGACCGAGCTGGTAGAGTGCGTAGTGCACCGCAGCCGAACGGGTTCCCGATTGGCAATAGGTCACGACCGGCGTCCCGGGTTCGATCTCATGGGCGGTAAACAGATCCCGCAAAACAGACGGCGCCTTCAATCGGTGGTCACCGTCCTTGTCGCGCAGCACCTCCGCCCAGTCCAAGTGCGTGGCGCCCGGAATGTGCCCCGCACGCGCGGCCTTCGGGTGCTTCTCCGCCCCGGTGTATTCGATGTCGCTTCGAGTATCGATGAGCTTCGTGCCTGGATTTGCCGTCATGAAACCGGAGACGTCAACCCAGTGCTGGCCCGCGGGCGATATCGGCGCTCCCGCGACCACATCGCCTGCCTCGACTTCCAATCCAGAGCCACCCGCAACTTGATGCCCAGCTGCCTTCCAAGCCTGAAGGCCGCCGTCGAGCACGCGTGTATCGAGACCGGCCACGATTCGAAGCGTCCACCACAATCGGTACGGCTCTGGTCCGCCGTCACCATAGAGCACAACGGTGCTGTTCTTGGTCACACCGAGCTCTCGAAGAAGCTCCTGGAGCTCGGCAGGCGAGCGCGACATCCCAGGGACGTTGTCGCCGGTCGAATAGTCGCCCCGGTCGAGAGGCCGTGCACCCGGAATGTGCCCAAGCGCGAACCGATCCTCGGGGCGAACGTCGAGCAATGCCAAGGTCGGCGCGCCGAGCGCTTTCGCAAGCTCCGCAACGCTCACCATCGCGTCAGGATGCCGATAGCCGTCGGATATCGCCTGCTTCCCAAAGTTCCCGATCGCTGCCTCCGCGGCAGCGGGGCTCTCGGAATAAGCGTCGCCCGGTGGGAACACGCCGGTCGGCTGAGAAGCCGCGGCGACCTCCCCGAGCATCGGCGTCTCCGGCCCGGCGCTGCGGGGCTTGCTGAGGTACCAAGCCGCCGCCATCACCAATGCGCCGACAATCGTCCAGAACACCGCGCTATGCACGCGAGGAACGAGCTTCTGCAACGGCCAAATTTCCTGGCTGAAGAAATTTTCGGGGAACGTTTCGACCCCGCTGAAACCGATGTGTGGAGGCGGGTCAGCAGGCATCTTCGCAGTTCCGAAAATCCAATCCCAACAGCTGAAGATGATGCCGAAGTTCACGGTCGTCTTGGCGTCGCCTTCATAGTCATGATGCCAGATGTGCATCCGCGGGCTGTTCAAGATGTAGCGCCACCAGCCGTGACCGAGATTCAGGTTGGCATGATTGAGATGCCCAATCAGCGTGCCGAAGATGGCGTGAAACATCAGCGCTTCCCAACGGAAACCAAAGAACACCAGCGGCAGGTAGAGCACCGACTTGTAGACGATGACCTCGAGCCAGGAGAACCGGAACGAGACGATCCAGTCCATCTCGCCGTCTTTCACGCTGTGATGCGCCTTGTGAAACTCCCAAAAGAGCGGCACGCGATGCAGCATGTTGTGCACACACCACTGAAGGAAATCGACGACCACCAGCGCTACGATGATTTGTGCCCAGAGCGGCCAGTCCGCGGCCGCGTTTCGATAGACGCTGTCGGTCAGCCCTTCCGCCGCGAGCCACTTGTCGACCGAAGGCAAGATCCAAGTGCTGGCGAGGCCAGCCAGCAACAGCCCGAGGAAGTGCCCGTTGAACGCGAGGTGAATGAAATCCGACCAAAGCTTCGGCCGGAGTTGTTTCTGCTCGGGCCGCCACGGAAAGAAGCGCTCGAGAAGCATCACGAAGCCCGACAGCACCGCCAGGCTGATTGGATACATGTAGGCTGCCATCCGCAGAGGGATAGCACGTCTGAGGGGTCAGACTAAGGCCACTCGGGCGGCGGGGGAAGCTCGGTTCCCGGGGTCTTGCCTTCCATCCGGTGCGCGATGAAATCAGTGACGGTCTGGTGCTGCAAGTACGGGTTCTCTGCAAGCTCGGCGTCGAGCGTCGAGACGCTGACGGGCCCGTAGTTGTGGCCCGGGTACATGCGTGTGTCGCGGGGCAGCACTTCGACCAGGCCCTTCAAAGTACCGAACATGACCTCCGGATCGCCCCCGACGAAATCGCAGCGCCCGCAGCCCTGCACGAACATGGTGTCCCCCGTCACGATGGCGTCGCGGATGCGGTAAGTCGTCGAGCCCGGCGTGTGCCCTGGGGTGTGCATGAAGGTGATCTCGAGGTGCTTGCCGACCGTGAGCAGATCGCCAGGCCGATGTCGCTCTAGATTCTCAGAGCGAAAGCCGGAGAAGTCGATCTCCTCGCCGAGCATGTGCACCGGAACGTCCGTGCGCTCGACCAGCGCATCGACGCGATTGACGTGATCGAAATGGCTGTGCGTGCACAGGATGCCGGTGATACTGACGTCGAGCTCGGCCGCCTCGTTCAAGATGACCTCCGCATCCCACGCCGGATCGACGACGACACAGGTCCGCGTCGCCTTGTCGCCCACGAGATAGATGAAATTGTCCCACGGGCCCAGCTCGAACTGGTGCACGAAGATGCCTTCGTCCGACACCTCAGAACTCCACGACGCTGCGGATCGACTTGCCCTCGTGCATCAAATCGAAGGCCTCGTTGATGCGGTCGAGTGGCATCTTGTGCGTAATCAGATCGTCGATGTTGATCTTCCCTTCCATGTACCAATCGACGATCTTCGGGACGTCGGTGCGCCCCTTGGCGCCACCAAATGCGGTCCCGCGCCACACGCGGCCGGTCACGAGTTGAAAAGGCCGCGTCGCGATCTCCTCGCCAGCGCCAGCTACGCCAATGATGACACTCTCGCCCCACCCCTTGTGACAGCACTCGAGCGCTTGTCGCATCACCTGGACGTTGCCGATGCACTCGAAGCTGTAGTCGGCGCCCCCGCCGGTGAGGTCGACCAGATATGCGACCAAGTCGCCGCGGACTTCGTTTGGATTCACGAAGTGCGTCATCCCGAACTTCTCCGCGAGCTCGCGCCGCGCCGGGTTGATGTCGACGCCGACGATCTTGTCGGCCCCAGCGACCCGCGCCCCTTGCACCACGTTGAGCCCGATGCCACCGAGCCCGAACACGACGACATTCGCCCCCGGCTCGACCTTCGCAGTGTTGATGACCGCGCCAATCCCGGTGGTCACGCCGCATCCGATGTAACAAACCTTGTCGAACGGAGCGTCCGGCCGGATCTTCGCCACGGCAATTTCGGGCACAACCGTGTACTGCGAAAACGTGGACGTCCCCATGTAGTGAAAGAGCGTGTCATTTCCGAGCGAGAAGCGGCTGCTCGCATCCGGCATCAGTCCCTTGCCCTGCGTTTCGCGAATTGCCTGACACAGGTTGGTCTTGCCCGAGGTGCAGTAGTCGCAGTTTCGGCACTCCGGCACGTAGAGCGGGATGACGTGGTCACCGACCGCGACGCTCTTCACCTCAGGCCCGACTTCCACGACCACCCCGGCCCCCTCGTGCCCGAGCACGGACGGGAAGATCCCCTCCGGGTCGGCCCCGGAGAGGGTGTACGCATCAGTGTGGCAAATCCCGGTCGCTTTCACCTCGATCAGGACCTCGCCTGCACGCGGACCTTCGAGCTGAATCGTTTCAATCGTGAGCGGTCGGCCCGCCTGGTGCGCAACGGCAGCGCGAGTTTCCACGTTGCTTCTCCTAGTGGCTGCGTGGGCTTTTGATCTTCTCGAGCGCGTCGCCCACGGTGAAGCTCGCCGCCTTCCCGCGCGGCGGATAGTCCTCGAAGGTCGTGAGGAAGTTCCCCACCAACATCTGGGCGCCGTAGATAGCGAACGCACGGTCGATGAGCCAATCCCAGTAGGTGTTCGAGGTGATGTCGGCTCGCTCGTACGGGTCGCGCCGCAAGTTGAAGAGCTTTGGAACACGTAGTGTAACGAACGGCTCAGCCCATACCTGAAGTGTCCCTCGCACGCGCTGCTCCATGAACACGATCTTCCAATCGCGGTAGCGAAGTGCAAGCAGATCTCCGTCGTCCGAGAAGTAGAAGAGCTCATCGCGCTGGCTCGGGCCGTTGCCCAGCAGAACGTCGAGCTGATTATACCCGTCGAGGTGCACCTTGAAGCGCTTGCCGCCGACGGTGGAGCCCTTCAAGAGCTCTGCCTTCACGTTGGAGGCGCCCGCAACGGCCGCGAATGTCGGCAGCCAATCCATGTGCGCCATGATCTCGTTCGACACGGTGCCGGCGGGAACCTTGCCCGGCCATCGCACCATCGCGGGCACGCGCCAACCGCCCTCCCAGTTGGTGTTCTTCTCACCGCGGAACGGCGTCGCGGCCGCATCGGGCCAGGTGTTGTAGTGAGGCCCGTTGTCGGTGCTGTAGAAGACGAGCGTGTTGTTGGTGATGCCGAGCTCGTCGAGCTTGTCGAGCAGTCTTCCGACGTGCATGTCGTGCTCTACCATCCCGTCGGCATATTCGTTCTGTCCAGAAATTCCCCGAAGCTCTTCCTTCACATGCGTTCGGAAATGCATGCGGGTTCCGTTCCACCAGACGAAGAACTTCTTGCCGGCTTCGTGCTGCTCTTCGATGAAGCGGATGGCGGCGTCACAGGTCTCGTCGTCGATGACTTCCATCCGCTTCTTGGTGAGCGGCCCAGTGTCCTCGATGCGCCCGTCCGCGTAGCTGTGGATCACACCACGCGGCCCAAAGCGCTTCTTGAAGTTCTCGCCCTTTGGATAGTCCGGGTTCTCCGGCTCTTCTTCGGCGTTCAGGTGGTAGAGGTTGCCGAGGAACTCATCGAAACCGTGATTGGTCGGCAGGTGCTCGTCCTTGTCGCCGAGGTGATTCTTGCCGAACTGCCCTGTCGCGTACCCGAGTGGTTTCAACACCTCGGCGATGGTCGGGTCTTCGCTCGAGAGGCCCATGTCCGCGCCCGGCATGCCGACTTTGGAGAGCCCGGTGCGAAACACGGACTGCCCCGTGATGAAGGTCGAACGCCCGGCGGTGCAGCTCTGCTCGCCGTAGTAGTCGGTGAAGATCATCCCCTCACGCGCGACCCGGTCGATGTTCGGCGTGCGGTAGCCCATGAGCCCCATCGTGTAAGCGCTGATGTTCGACTGCCCGATATCGTCACCCCAGATGACGAGGATGTTGGGCATGTCACCGTCCTGCGCGGCCTTGATGACGTCTTCGGTCTTCGCGATGGACGCGGGGCTCGCCGGATACGCTACTTCTTGTGGCTCCCACCCTGTCCGCGGTTCGCCGGGAGCAGGCGCCTCCGCGGCGGGTGCATCATCGCTAGGCGGCGGGACCGGCTTACAACCGAGCGCTAAGACAAACGACGACACATAGATCAACGAAACCAGACGAACCATGGCTACCCTCCCGAAGATGAAGGGGGATGCTAGCACGTCGTCACGACGGCCCGTCAACCAGTTTCGGCGCTTGTTGCGACCAGTCTACTCACACATACCCCTCTGCGAGTGCTCGACGTCGCAATCATCCTTCGGAGGCTTCGGGTTCTTGTCGGTGTCACTGTCCGAATCCGTATCGCTATCGCTATCGCTATCGCTATCCGTGTCGCTGTCCGAGTCCGTGTCGCTGTCCGAATCCGTGTCCTCGTCATCGCAGCGGTGATCACAACAGCACTCTTGGTTGTCACAGAATTCGTTGCAATGCGCTTGAATGTGCCGGGCAATCTTGCCGCACAAGTCCTCGTCATCGAGTGTATCGGTGCACGCGTCGAACACGCGCTCGGCAAGTCGTCCGCACTTGTCCTCGCAGGTCGGCGGCTCGGGGGTGCAGTACTTCTCTTCACATTCGGCGACTGCCTCTCGCGCGATCTTGGCGCAGCGGTCTTCATCGCAACCTGCGTCTACGCACATCTCGTAGAGCTCCCGGGCTGCGCTTGCGCAGCCATCTTCACAGGTGGGAGGATTCGGCTCTTCGCAGTTCTCGGCGATACACGCGTCTAGGGCTTCTCGGGCCTGCTGCGCGCAGCGCTCTTCCGTGCCGCCGTCCGCGACACAGGCTTCGAACATCGCGGTCGCATCCGCCTTGCACTGAGCGGCGCAAGGCGCTGGTCCACCGCAGTTCTCTTCGCGGCAGTTCGTCACCGCCAGCGTCTTTGCACTCCATGTAGTGTTGCGTGGCCTTCGCTTGGCATCGGTCCTCGCAGCTGGGCGGCGGACACTCCTTGACGCAATCGAAGAAGCTCCGGATCGCTTTCGCGAAACACCCTTCACGGTCGTCGCTCTCCGCCGTGCACTCGTCGAATACGGCCAGCGCTGCGCTGAGGCACGCGTCGCGACATTCACCGGGCGGCACACCCTCTCGATCGGCCGCCGCATCTAAAACGCTGGCGAGCTCGGTGTCGCTGGGGCTCGTGCTGCTGCTGCAACCGGCGATCAGCAAGGCGGCCGCGGCACAGACCTTCAACTTGGAAGCGTTCATGGGAATACCTACCTTCGTGCCCGGGCATCTAGGGCCACGCGGCGATACTATCCAGAACGGGACCCCATGTCGCGCCCGAACCTGGATCTAAATTGTAAGTTGCCTTACAAATACGCTGATACGGGAATCGGGCTCAAGCGCCCGTGGATGTCAGCCAGGTGCGCGATGGCAACCCCCATCTTCTCCTTGGCGTCTGAAACGAAGGAGGTCTGACCGGAGCAATCAAGCACCTTGCTTCGCCCTCCGACCGCGAGGGTACCCGGACGCTCGTCGCCGATTCAAGCGTCGAACCGAGATCAGAGGCTCTGCAAGTACCGAATCGCTTCGTTTGCCGTGCTCTTCAGGCAGGCATTCGTGTTTACCTTGCGCTTCATGATGGCGCCCTCGGTCCGGATTCGCTTTCGCGCCGCACGGAGCACGGGAATCGCTTTCTTGTCGCCGAGCGCGCGGAGCTTTCCGACGGCATCTTTTCGGATCAGGCAGGTCTCGCCCTGCTCGAGATCGAGCGAGTACGAGCCGAGCCGATCGACGCGATCTGCTAGGCCCGCCTCATCCGCGACACGCAGCGCCGTGTGCCTCCGGCGGACGTTTTTGGAGGAAGACGCGAGATCGATGAGCTGATCTGCGGCTGCCGAGTCGCCATGCTCAGCAAGCGTCCCGAGGAACTCGAGCGCTGCGTCGACGATACCGGGTGCCTTCTTCGCAAGCATGAGCTCGACGTTCGTTCGCATCAGCTTGTCTTTCGCAAACTTCGGTTCGAGGATGATGGCCTTCTCATAAGCAGCCAGCGCCAGAATGTTCCGCTGCGCGCTCGCCTGCGCATGACCGAGCACCATCTGTGCGTACGGCTCTTCGCGCACTTCCTCGCGATGCCCCATCAAGTAGGCAGCGGCTTCCTTCGGCCGGCCCTGGGCAAGCATGTCCGCAGCCTCCTTGGCTTCCGGGCCGTGCGCGCCGGACACGAGCGGCGAGAGCGACGTCTTCGGAAGGTAGTCGGGCTTGCTGCTGCCAAACGCGAACGTCAGGATTCCGGCGAGACCGAACAACGCGAGCGCGGCCGCCACGATGCGCTTCCTGTTCCGCTTTTCCGACACGACTCGCGACACCGCAGGCGTGACCGTGCCGCGAAGGCCTTCGACCATGCGCGCGGGTACCTCGCGCAGCCCCGATCCTAGGTCGGCGGCTTCTTCGATGATTTGGTCGATGCGAGCGATGTACGCCTTCGCGCTCGGAATCCGGTCGTCTGGCTGCTTGGCCAAGCCGTGCAGGATCAGCTTCTCAACCTCCTCGGGCACCTCGACCTTCGGCGCCATTTCCTCGAAGGGTGGAACCTCGTGTGACACGTGCATGCGCAGAAGCGTGCCCACTTCGTCGGCATCGAACGGCGGCAAGCCCGTAATCATCTCGTAAAGCATCACCGAGAGCGCATAGAGGTCGGCGCGCCCATCGATGGGTTGCCCATAAGCCTGCTCCGGCGCGATGTATGTTGGGGTGCCAATGGTCACGCCGTGCTGAGTGAGCTTGGCGTCGTTGGTCAGAATCCCGGTGTTCTCCTCGGGGTGGGCGTCATCGCGCAGCTTCGCGATACCGAAGTCGAGGATCTTCGCGAAATCGGGGTCCCCATCCTGGTCGACGAGAATCACGTTCTCCGGCTTGATGTCCCGGTGAATGATGCCCGCGTCGTGCGCATACTCGAGCGCGCTCAACACGTGCCGCCCGATGTGCAGCGTGCGCTTCCACCCAATGCACCGCTCTCGGTCGAGCAGATCCGAGAGGAGCACCCCATCGAGGAGCTCGAGCACCATGTAGAGCGTGCCGTCTTGGAGCTTTCCAAAATCCGATACGTTCACGCAGTTCGGATGGTCGACTCGACCGATCGCAAACGCCTCGCGCTCGAAGCGCTGGTTTACCTCGTCGATCCCTTCCACCTCGGGGTGGAGCAACTTCAGCGCCAGCGGGCGTCGAATCGAAATGTGCTCCGCTAGATAGACGCAGCCCATCCCGCCGGAGCCCAAGACCCCGGTGATTCGGTACCTCGAATCCAAGACATCTCCGATCCGCGGTGTTTGCTCGTCCGGGGGCGCCGGTAGCGATGGCGCCGGCCCCCCCTCCGTGAAAGTGCGCACGTGTACATTATTGCGAAAAACCGGGGCGATTGCCGGTGTCATGTTCGCGTGCGAGATATCTAACAATATGCTGCGCAGGCTCGTACGAATCACAGGGGTTCTCGGCATACTGCTGATCGTCTGTTTCGTCCTGAGCGCGCGCACCGATGCTCAGATCGAAAAGACGGTCGAGGAGCCGTACGCCCCGCCATCGGACCAAGCCCTGCTCGTGCTAGCCCGTCCACGCCACCGGCAAGCGAGCGAAACGGACTTTCGTGTCGTCAATCAAGCGGGCCGATGCATCGCCCTCCTCGAGAACGGCTGGCAGGTGGCTGCACCATTGTGGCCCGGCAAGCACATGCTGCTCGTGCTCACCGGCACCGCACCCCCGACGGTGCAGCTCATGCAGGTGAACGTCAGCGCCGGCAAGACCTACGTCGTCAAGTTGCGTGCGCGCGTCAACGTGAAGAGCCCTGTCGAAATCGAGATCCTGCGCAAGTCCGATCAGCCGCTCAAACAGTTCCCGAGCTCCATCAAAGAGCAGAGCCCGTTCAAGCAGGATCTCCGCAAGTGCACGGAGTGGGTGTCGTGGAAACGCTCCAAAATCGAGCCCAAAGCGGAAGTCGCCAAAGGCAAATGGGACGACGCCGACGACAAGTTTCGGAGCGAGCACACGGTTCACCGCAACGACGGCTGGACGGCGGCCGAGGTCGCAGGGAAATAGCTAGGAAAGCGCGCCATCCTCGGGGTCGGGCATGTTCCAGCGCCGCAAGGCGCGTCGGAAGGCGCGCGGGTTGGTGTACCCGGCGTGCCGCATGATTTCGTCGGGCCTCTCGTTGCGCTCGAAGCAACCGAGCATGATCGACTTCCGTGAGGCCTCGACGAGCGCGCGGTAGGTCGTGCCGTCATCTTGGAGTCTCCGTTGCAGCGTTCGCGGCGTCATGTGAAGCGCGTCGGCCACCGATTCGATGCTCGACTGCCCCCGCGGCAAAAGAAACTGGATGCGCTCACGAACGGTGTCGATGAAGGCGTGCGACTCGAGCTCGGAGTGAAGGCCGGCGGCCACGCCGCGCAGCTGACCGTGTAACGCCATGTTGCCGTGAGCCAGCGGAAGGGCCCAAGCTTCATCATCGACCAAGAGCGTCGTTCGCTCGTGTCCGAACGTGACGGAACAACCAAAGGCGCGCGTGTACTTCTGAATGTTGCCCCGGTACGGGTGCCCGAACTGCATTTCGCGAGGCGAGAAGAGGCCGTCGGTCGCAAAGCGGAGAACCTTCAGCACGATGACGGCGATGAACTCGATTTCGTGCACGGTGATGGGGAGCTCGTGCTCGACCTTGTTGAGGCGAATCGCGTGATGCTCCCCTACCCGGTCCAACGTGAGCACGCGCCCATGTGACAGGAGCTCCTGGTAGCGGAAGCTCGTCTCGAGGCCTTCCCCGATGGTCTCGGCGCTGGTCAGCAAGAGGATTACCAGATGGTCCGCGCGTGGATGCCATGCGTCGGCCGCGCTCAGCCCGAGGTGGCGGTCGCCGCTCGCAGCCAAGGCCGCGCGCCAAAATCGGCCAAGCGCATCGCGCGGAGGGCGGCCGGCCGTATCGGCGAAGATGTCGAGATCAGTGCCGATGCTCTCACAAAGCGCCTCGACGTCCAGCCCGAGAGATTCGAACGCGTTCACCACGCCACGGGCCCAGGCCCCCGAGACGCGGAGGCCGGAGTCAGTCCTTGGCTTCGCTGCTGGACGAGTGCTCACAGCCCGGTATCGATCCACAGGGGCGAGCCAATTACAAGCCCGAGGGGTGAATTGTCGCAGAGCGTGGCGCGTTGAGTACCTCCTTTTGTCGCCGCAAATGCAGAATTAGCCGATAGGTTCGCCTTGTCATTCGGTGCGAGGCGGGCACCGACACTGGGAACGCAAGGCAACGGATGAGCCCACCATCCCATCCAGAGTCAGGCGAAAAAGCGTTCCCGCACCTGGTGCCTGCCTCGACCTCCCTATCCTCCCGATAGGTAGCCCGTTGTTGAAGCCGATCAGCGGAAGAGCACGCTGGTCGGCTTCATTTTTGGCTCTTAGGGGTTACGGGTATGCTTCGAGCGATGGAATACGAAGACCGGAGCATGATGTCCCAGATCTCGATTGGCACGGCCGACCCCGCGCGCGCCATCGCATGAGCTCGCTCGATCGTTATCTCGACGACCTCGACACGAACGTTGACGGCGACACGCTGCTCACGCGCTTTCTCGAGTACACGACCGACCAAGGCCTGGAGCTCTATGCCGCACAGGAAGAGGCGATCATGGAGCTCTTCGTCGGAAACAACGTGATCCTCAATACGCCCACCGGCTCGGGAAAGTCGCTCGTGGCGCTGGCGGCGCACTTTCGCTCGGTGGCGCTCGGCGAGCGGTCGTTCTACACGGCGCCAATCAAAGCGCTGGTGAGCGAGAAGTTCTTCGACTTGTGTCGCGTGCTCGGGCCGCATCGCGTGGGGATGATGACCGGAGACGCCACGGTAAACCGGGACGCGCCCGTGATTTGCTGCACTGCGGAGATCCTATCCAACCTCGCCTTGCGCGAAGGCGACCGCGCTGAGGTCGATGGCGTCGTGATGGACGAGTTCCACTACTACGCCGACCGAGACCGGGGTGTGGCTTGGCAGATTCCGCTGCTGACTCTGCCCCGAGCGCGCTTCCTGCTGATGAGCGCGACCCTCGGCGAAACCAAGAAGTTCGAAGACGCCCTGACCGAGCTCACCGGCGCACCAACGACCTTGGTGAAGAGCGAAGAGCGCCCGGTTCCGCTCGACTTCAGCTACAGCGAAGAGACACTTCAGAACGCAGTGGTCGAGCTGATCGAGAACGGAAAAGCGCCGATCTACGTGGTGCACTTCGCGCAGCGGGCCGCAACGGAGCAGGCGCAGAGCTTCATGAGCATCGATTTCCTCTCGAAGGAAGAGAAGCGCGCGATCAAGGAAGAGCTGAGCGGCACGCGATTCGATACGCCTTTCGGAAAGGAGCTCAAGAAGTTCCTCCATCACGGCATCGGCGTGCACCACGCCGGGATGCTGCCGCGCTACCGCCGCTTGGTAGAGCGGCTCGCGCAAGACGGCAAGCTTCGGCTCATCTGCGGCACCGACACGCTCGGCGTGGGCGTGAACGTGCCCATTCGCACCGTCCTCTTTACCAAGCTCTGCAAGTATGACGGCGAGAAGACCAAAGTGCTGAGTGTTCGCGACTTCAAGCAAATCGCGGGGCGCGCAGGACGTCGCGGCTTCGATACGCTCGGCAGCGTCGTGGCTCAGGCGCCGGAGCACGCGATCGAGAACAAGAAGCTACGCATGAAGGCAGGCGACGATGCGAAGAAGCTACGCAAGCTCAAAATGAGACAGCCTCCCGAGAGAGGGTACGCCCATTGGGATGCAGACACCTTCACACGATTGCAGGAGTCACCACCCGAGCCGCTCAGCTCGCGGTTCCGTGTCAGCAACGCAATGATCCTCAATCTCTTCGAGCGAGAAGACAACGGATGCATCGCGCTTCGAAGGCTGATCCGTGCCTCGCACGAGAGCACCAAGGAAAAGTATCAGCATGGGCGCGAGGCGATTGCGATGATCCGGTCTCTACGAGATGCCGGCGTCATCGAGCTCGACGGGGACGGGCCGCGCGTCAACGAGGACTTCCAATCGGATTTCTCCCTCAATCAGGCGCTGTCGCTCTACGTCGTGGAGGCAGTCGAGGTGCTCGACCCGGAAGACGCCGCGTACTCGCTTGACGTGCTCACCCTGGTGGAAGCGACCCTCGAAGACCCATGGGCCGTGCTCTACCGGCAGACCGACGCGCTGAAATCGCGTGCCATTGCAACGATGAAGGCCGAGGGGATGGAGTACGACGAGCGCATGGCGGAGCTCGACAAAATTGAATACCCGAAGCCCAACGCGGAGTTCCTCTACGCAACCTACGAGGTCTTCGCCGAGCGGCACCCATGGGTCGGCGGCGACGTGCTTCGACCGAAATCGATTGCGCGTGACATGTACGAGCTCGGGATGAGCTTCGTGGAGTACGTCAAAGAATACGGACTCCAGCGCTCTGAGGGTGTCCTGCTGCGCTATCTCACCGACGCGTACAAGGGCTTCGTGCAGACGGTGCCTGAATCGGCGAAGACCGACGAGCTCTATGACGTATCCGACTGGCTCGGGCTCGTCGTTCGCTCGGTCGACGCGAGTCTGCTCGACGAGTGGGAGCAGCTCCAGTCGCCCGAAGACGATGTGGTCATGCCCGTCGAGCGCAAGGAAGACGACGCCGTCGACATCACCAAAGACGCGCGCGGCTTCACCACGATGGTGCGGAACGCGGTCTGGAAGATCGTTCGCTACTTGGCTTTCAAACAATACGACCGCGCCGCCGAAGCCCTGTCGGAAGCGGATGCGAACAACAAATGGTCGGCTGAGCGCTTCGCTGAGGCGCTCGCGCCCTACTGGGCCGAGTATGCCGCCATCGACATCGGCCCCGAAGCGCGGAGCGCCAGCCAGCTACAGATAGAGCGCGGCGAGCACGAGTGGCAGCTCACGCAGATCCTCCTCGATCCCAACGCCGACCGAAGTTGGCATATGCGTTTCGACGTCGACCTCGACGCCAGCCGCAACGCCGCTCAACCGGTGCTCTCCTTGCACGCCCTCGGCGACTAGAGCGTTTCGTCGTAGTCGAACGTCGCTTCGGGCAGGAGCTCCTGCACGTCCTGCGACATGCCCAGGGGTTCCTCGTCAAAGCCAAACGCCCAGCGAAGCTGCGACGTGACGAAGTGACGAATCACGGGCCAGCCTTCTTGGATGACATCGTCCTCGCCACAGCCGTCCGTGCCGAGCCGCTGGAGGTTCGGCGGAATGGGGAGATTCGCTTCGAGCGCGATGGCGATGACGCCCCCGCCACCCTCGCCGATCGTGCAGATGTCGCTCGGCCCGAGGTGCCCCATCCCATCGATGAGCACCAAGCGCGTAGGCGCGCTCGCCTGCTCGAATGCATCGATTGTGCGCTGCGGATCGACGATGCCATCGGTCTTCCCCGTGAGCCACAAGGACGGCTTGTCGGGAAGCTCAGTCATGCCCTCTGGGGAGACGCCCGCCGAAAGGGGGATGAACGTGACGACATCGGGCTCGCCGCCGAACCGGACCGAGGTACCACCGCCGGCCGAATGACCGGTAATCGCGATCTGGTCGGTCGAGACTACGCCTTCGAGCAAGCCTCCGGTCTGCTCGTTTTCGGACGCAAGAAGAGTCACCACCATTCGGCTCAGCGCAACGTCGTCCATGGGGGGGTCAGGCGCCTCTCCCAAGAATGAGCTCAGGCCACGCTCCAAGTAATCGACGGAAGCGACGACGAAGCCCCAGGATGCGAGGTGCGGCGTGAGAAAGGCAGACTGATTGCGGTAGCTGGAAGCTCCGTGGGCAAACAGGACCAACGGAAAGGGCCCGTCACTGCTCGCAGGGACTTCACGATACGCGTCGCTGACGAATGGCGGATTGATGTCGTCCGGCAAGAGCGATTCCAGGGTGTCCGATAGAGCGTCGCGGATGAAGTACGAATACGGCTCGAGCCCTGCGGTGTCGTCCGGGTTGACTGGATACCAGACCTCGACCTGACGGTCGGCTAGCGTGAGCGTGGTCACCCCTGCCGCCCAAGGTCCCGGATCACGGTACGTCTCGGGCGTCGAGCCGGAGCTGCTGCTGTTCGAGCAAGCGGCGAGCCCGGCGACCAGAATCACCACCAATAAGAAACGAAAGCGGGTCATGTTCACCTCAAGACCGAAGCTTTAGCACACCAAATCGTGACTCGTCAGGCCACTCCGTCTTCCTTGCTGGCTTCCAAGAGATCGACCGGGCTTTCCTGGGAGAGCTCGAGCATCTCGGTCGCAGCGTCCGCCGGAAGCGCTTCGACCGAGCGGAGCTTTCGCTCCATCGCTCGGGTGCGCACGCCCGTCTCCTCGAGGGTGCGGCCGGCGGTGTCGAGCTGGCGCTTCACCTTGTCGAGCACACCGCCGAACTTGCCAAACTCGTGCTTCACGGCGCCAAGCACCTTCCACACTTCGCTCGAGCGCTGCTCGATGGCGAGCGTGCGGAAACCAATCCGCAAGCTGTTGAGCACTGCCGCGAGCGTGGTCGGCCCCGCTACGACGATGCGGTGCTCGCGCTGCAAGCGCTCGACCAACCCCGGATGGCGGAGCGCTTCGGCGTACAAGCCCTCGGTCGGCAAGAACAAAATTGCGAAGTCGGTCGTCAGCGGCGGGTTGAGGTACTTGGTGCTCACGTCCTTCGCGGAATCTTGAATGGACCGAATGAGGGCCCCCTGCGCGGATTGCACCGCGCCTGCATCTCCATTGTCGCTCGCTTCGACCAACCGCAGATAGTCCTCCTGCGGGAACTTCGAGTCGATCGGCAGCCACACGCACTGGTTGGGGTCGTCGCTCGCCCCCGGCAAACGGATCGCGAACTCGACGATGTCCCGCGATTCGGGCCGTGGCTTGACGTTTCGATCGAACTGGTCGGGGGTGAGGATCTCTTCCAGCAAGGTGCCGAGCTGCACCTCGCCCCAGGTGCCGCGCGATTTCACGTTGGTGAGCACCTTCTTCAAGTCGCCGACCCCGCTCGCGAGGCTGCGCATCTCACCGAGGCCCTTCTGCACGGCCTCCAGCCGATCGCCTACGAGCTTGAACGATTCCCCGAGCCGCTTCTCGAGGGTCGTTTGGAGCTTCTCATCGACGACCTCGCGCATCTGCTCGAGCTTCTTCTCGTTACTCGAGCGAAGCTCCTGAAGCCTCCCGTCGACGGTCTGCTGAAGGTGCTTGAGGCCTGCCTGGTTCGATTCGGTGAGGTTCTTGAGCTGCCCGGTGAACGCTTGAAACTTCGTGGTCTGCGCCTCGCCGATCTGCGAGATGGTGTTGACCAGGGTCTTGGTACTGTCCTGATGGGTGGACGACACCTCCTGGCGAAGCTTGCCGGCCGCCGTGGCGGCCTCCTCGCGCGCGGCGCGGAGCTCCTCGCGCAGCAGAGCCGCCGTTTCCCCGCGTTCGTGTCGCCCCTTCAAGAGGAGCAGCCCGATGACGAGATTGGCTGCGAGCAGAAGGGTCGCGACCCCCAAGAGAACAGCTACAATATCCAAAACGCCCCCAAAAACCGCCAATCTGCTGCCATGGTAGCACCTTCATGACGGGATGAGCAGTGCTGAATGTGAGCGGCGCCCGCGTGCTAGGCTTCGCGCGCCACATGCCGAGAGGGGGTCAGCCAGAAGAGGAGCTCAAGGCGCTCCTGCCCGCGTCGATCGCGGTTCGGTTCGCCGAAATGTTCCCGGGGACTCAGAAGGGCCGCATCCGGAGGCGCGATCGCAAGCGCGCCGAGATGCTGCGCAAAGTGGAGCCGGTTCTGCAGCGCGCCCTCGCCCCGACGGAGGTCGTCCGTTTCGCCACGAACGGCGTCCGGCAGCTCATGTGGTGGCTCCTCACGGCAGGGTCGATGAACCCGTTCGCCAACCGCACGACCCTCGTGCTCACGGACAAACGCGTGCTGCTCATCCACACCGACTGGAAGCAACGTCCACGCATGTTCGCCAACCAGCTTCCACTGGATCGGATTCGTGTCACGAGCGGGCGCAACAGCTACATCTTCATTCGCACCGGCAAAGAGCAGCTCATGTTCCACGGCGTGAAGCGTTCTGAAGCGGCGCACGTGCGGAACCTCCTCGAATCGACCGCAACCAAGAGAGGCGGATGGCAAAACCTCTGTCCGCGGTGCTTCACCCCGACCGACTCCGCGCCGGAGTCGTGCGAGAACTGTGGGGAGGAGTTCAAGAGCCCGAAGAAGGCCGCCCGCCGTGCCCTGATGTTCCCCGGACTCGGCGACTTCTATCTCGGCTATCGCAAGTACGCGATGCTCGAGATTGCGGGCGCCATCATGCTCTGGTCGCTATTCCTGACCACGTTGGTGCCCGCCGTCAAAGCCCGCGGCCTCGAAGGCGCTCTCGTTGCCGCCCCGCTCTTCGCGCTCATCGTGCTGGTCCACATCGGAGACGCCTTTCTCACGAGGACGAGAGCCCGCAACGGCCTCCACTCGAGAGACGGCTCCCTCCCTACTGGGACTTCCCCCTAGTACCCATGAACGCGCCTGCGGTTGGGGATGATCTTGGGGAGCGATGGGTCGTCATCGACGACGAACCCCGCAGAGAGCTCGGGGGCTGGATGGGTCGGCCGTATCTGTCTTGCGCATCGGTCCTGACCATCGGCGTCGCGCTCGCCTCGTGAGGTAGTTGGCGAACATCCCGTGGATTTGCGACTATGCGAGCGTCTCCGCTCTGGGGGCGAGGAGTCATGATGATCAAGTTCGTTCAGTGTGTGCGCCGCAAACCCGGTCTCTCGAAGCAAGAGTTCGCCGACCACTTCGCGGAGTACGGGAAGCAGGTCAAAGCCATCGCGGACGCATCTAACGGCCAGCGCTGCGTCCTGAGCCGCGCGCTCGCCGTCGAGCAAAACCTCGAGATCATCCAAGAGCGAGGCACCAAGGCTCCCTACGACGGAATGGTCGAGGTGTGGTGGGAGCGCGGCAGCGACATCGTTGCCTTCCTGGATTCAGGCTCCGGTGACGAGGTGGTCGACGAGCTTCGAAGATCGCAGGAGGCGTTCATGGATCTGCCCAACTGCACCTTCTTCTTCGCGAGCGAGGACGAATAGCGCTTTCGGCGTTGCGTTTTCGGGCCGACCGGTTGTAGGAAGATGCTTCGAGAGGAGCCTTCGATGACAGAGACGCCCCCAGATCCATCCCACATCATGGAAGTCGGGATGGGCTTTTTCGGATCGAGAACACTACTGACCGCCGTCGAGCTCGAGCTCTTCACGCATCTCGGCACCGGCAAGATGACGGGCGCTCAGATCGCAGGGCGTCTGGGCCTCCATGAGCGCGCCGTTCCTGACTTCCCCGACGCCTTGGTGGCCCTCGGCCTCTTGCGTCGGGACGGCGACGGGCCCGAGGCACTCTACGGAAACACAATCGAGACGGCAGTGTTCCTCGACAAGGAGAGCCCACAATACATCGGCGGGATTCTCGAGATGGCAGGGGATCGGCTCTACGGCTTTTGGGGAAGCCTCACCGAAGCCCTCAAGACCGGGAAACCGCAGACCGAGATCAAGGAAACCGGGGAGCCGGTGTTCGCAAAGCTGTATTCGGCGCCCGAGCGGCTCGAGCAGTTCATGAACGCCATGGCCGGGGTATCGGCGGGCAACTTTCGAGCGCTCGCCCAGAAGTTCGATTTCTCGAGATACAAGACGCTTTGCGACGCCGGAGGCGCCACCGGGCAGCTTGCCTGCGCGGTCGCCGCCGAGAATCCGCACATGCACTGCATCAGCGCGGACCTTCCGGCCGTCGAGCCGATCGCCAAGCGCTGCATCGAGCTTGCGGGGCTACCGCATCGGGTCGACACCGCCGCGATCGACTTCTTCAAGGATCCGCTGCCGAAAGCGGATGTCATCACGATGGGGATGATCCTCCACGACTGGAGCCTCGAAAAGAAGAAGCACCTGATCAAGCTTGCCTACGACGCGCTCCCACCTGGTGGCGCGTTCATCGTCGTCGAGGCGCTCATCGACGACGCACGTCGCGAGAATGCCTTCGGCCTCTTGATGTCGCTGAACATGCTCATCGAGTTTGGTGATGCTTTCGATTACACGGGTGCCGACTTCGCCGGATGGTGCAGTGAGGTCGGATTCGATCGCTTCGAAATCATCCCACTCGCCGGCCCATCGTCGGCCGCGGTCGCGTACAAGCCCGAGTAGGCGTGCCTGAGCCTCTCTACCTCGCCGTTTCTCTGATCGTCAGCGGCATCGGTTTCGTGATGTTCATGTACTGCTGTTGTTGTTTCCCTTTTTCGTGCGCGACGGCGTTTGGCTGGGAGTTCTCGGCGCCGTGATCTGCTTGATCGTGTGGGGGAGCGTCAAAGCCGGGCTCTAGTGAGCTTGTGCATCCGCACGCTCGGGTCTATTGAGACGCGATGATCTTTCGCCGAAAGAACAGCGAGCAGGAGCTTTCGCCGCAAGCGCGCGAGCGGAGATCGTCGAGCAGTATCTGACCGATGCGGACGACGCGACCCGCCGCATCGTAACGGCTGTCGCCGGGCTGCTCGCCAAAGTTGCCTACGCAGACGGGCACTACTCAGTGCAAGAAGAAGCGAGCATTCAAAGAGAGCTCGGCCGCGTGCATGGGTTGAGTCAGGCTGGCGTCGACGCGATCTGCGGCCTCTTGGCCGACCAGATCAGCCATGTCGCCCTGCTCGGCGACCATGATTGGACTCGCGACCTCCGCGATCTCGCCGAGCGCCAGCTCCGGCTCGAGGTGCTCGAAGTACTGGTCGAGATGGCCGTGGCCGACGAGGTGTTGAAGCACGAGGAACAAGTCCAACTACGCCGCATCGCCAAGGCGCTGAGCCTGACGCAGGACGACTACAACGCGATCCAAGCAAAGCATCGCGACAAGCTCTCGACGCTGCGCTAGCCGAACTGTTTCAGCATCTGGCCCATCAGCTGATGCAGCAGGTTCACGGCCTTGAGAGGGCGGATCATCACTTTGAAGTCGTCGATCTTCCCGTCGGAGTTCCAGTGGATCATGTCGACACCGTTGATCTGGATGCCGTTGATCTCGGCCGTGAACTCGAGGACGGCGTCCGACTCGTTGATTACCTCGCGCACATACTCGAAGTTGCTGCTCCCGAGCACCATGATCGCGGCGGAGAGGTACAACTTCGTCAGCGCCTTGCCTTCTTGCGGTGTGTGAACGACGGGCGAGTGAAACACTGCATCGTCCGCCAACACATCCTCCAGCGCAGTAGCGTCGCGCTCTTCGATCATCCGGTGCCAGGCATCGAGGGTCGCATTGCTCATGTGCGGCACTCTTCCTTCTTTTTCGACGAAACGCCAGTGGCCAGCATGAGGTCATCGAGCGCCGGCCTTAGCGCGTCGGTGATCGGATGCGGGTCGGGGATGGCAGCCGCATCGGCAATCAGCGCAAAGGAAAGCTCGCCGCAGTAGCTCCAGCCGGTGATGTTGAGGCCGATGCCCTCGACTGCCGGACCGACGGAGTAGATCTTGCGGAGCTTCGCGCCCGCTATGTAGAGCGGATGGTCGGGACCGCGGACGTTGGACACGATGAGATTGGCGGGCGGAGCCATGTAGTCCGAGAGACGAGACTGGGAGTAGGCGCCGAGAATCCAACGGTAGGCCACTGCCGGAAGCGCCTCCGACCAGTCGAGCATGGTCTCGATCCCGAGTTGGTTCTGCACTTCTTTCGATTGCGTGGTGACCGCGTGAATCTTTTGCAGGCGCTCGGCTGGGTCGGTCACGTCATTGCAGAGGCTCGTGAAGAGGTTGGCGACCCGGTTGCCTTCGGGCCGCGGCCCAGCGCTCGCGTCGATGACAGCCATCGGCACGCTTGCAATGAGCGGGCGGGAGAGCGTTTCACCTCGAAGCTCGAAAAACCGGTCGAGCGCGCCGGCTACCGTGGCCAACACGACGTCGTTGAGCGTCACGCGCGCGGCGTTCTTGACCGCCTTGAAGTCCTCCAGGGGAAGCGAAGTCGAAGCAAACGAACGCATCGGCGAGAGCGTTCGGTTGAACACGGTGCGCGGCGTCACGAACGGGTACGGAACCGCAACCGCCCTCTTCTTGATGTTCTTGAGAACGTTCACGCTTCCCTTGACGGTCCTCTTCACAAGGGGCCCAATGGCGTCGAGTTGCGCTCGCTGATCTCGGAGCGCGTCCTTGATTAGCTCGGGGCGTGATGGAATCTGGTCGGGAAACCAACTCGGCTGTGGGGGGCGCAGGTCGAGATCGCTGGCCGCGAGATTCATGACCTTGCCGAGCATCG
>Ga0111160_1033_pt1 | contig 24437 bp, 22 predicted proteins | sample DeeMarSeWOR28_12_FD_80265 | JGI IMG/M metagenome (GOLD analysis project Ga0111160, IMG submission 80265) | Myxococcales bacterium SG8_38_1
TACCGGGGATGACCGCTCTGCTAGGAACACTTAGCACTGAAGAAGGCGAAGGAGCACGGCTCGATACGATGGCAAGCCCCCAGATGGTGATGTATGAGGAGGAGTTTGCCCAGGTCCAGGCCGTGACCGACAGGCTGGTGCAAGATGCGAACGCGCGCGTAGTGTTCGTCGTCGACAAGAACGGCCAACTCATCGCCGGATCTGGTGACACCGCCGACCTCGATACCACTTCCCTGGCCTCGCTCGCTGCGGGTAATATCGCGGCGACGGGAGGGATTGCACAGCTCTTGCGAGAACAGGAGTTCGCCACCCAGTACCACGAGGGCGTGCGACAGAATGTTCACATCCAGGTGGTGAGCGGTCGCGTGATTCTTGTCGTCATCTTCGACAATCGGACAAGCTTGGGACTGGTTCGATTACGAGTGAAGCGGGCGAACGAACAACTGACTCGAATCTTCGAGATGGTCATGGCGAAGGCGCAGGACCCGTTCCAGCCGTCGCCGTTTGCAGAAATAACCGATGACGACATCGATAACTTATTCAATGATTGACTAAGAGAGGCTTGGGGGGATGTCTTTCATCAACTACCTGTCGCGCGAGATCAACTGCAAGATCGTGTACTACGGTCCAGGCTTGTGCGGCAAAACGACCAACCTGCAATACATCTACAATCGCACCAACCCGGATGCGAAAGGCAAGATGATCTCGCTCGCTACCGAAACGGAGCGAACCCTGTTCTTCGACTTTCTGCCCCTCGAGATCGGTGAGATCCGCGGCTTCAAGACCCGATTCCATCTCTACACGGTTCCCGGCCAGGTCTTCTACGACGCGAGCCGCAAGCTCATTCTCAAGGGCGTCGATGGCGTGGTGTTCGTTGCGGACTCCCAGATGCTCCGTGCCGAGGCGAACATCGAGTCGATGGACAACCTCCGCACGAACTTGGCGGAACAGGGCTACAATCTCGACACGCTCCCGTACGTGATTCAATACAACAAGCGCGACATGCCCGCGGTGTCGCCCGTCGAAGAGCTTCGCCAGATGCTCAACACGGGCAACGTCCCCGACTTCTCTGCAGTGGCGACGACAGGCGAAGGCGTCTTCGAAACCCTCAAGTCCGTCGCCAAGCTAGTGTTGACAGAGCTAAAACGCGGCGCAGCCCGTTAATGGGGACACGCTCCCCCTCCAAAACTCCGGTCCTTCCGAGGGGTTGCAGACCCAACCGCGAAAACGCGCGGGCAGGTCGACGCTGGTTAGGTTTTCGCGGTTTGGTCTGCAAGTGCTCGGGATTGGTGATGTTTTGGACCGGGAGCCTGTCCCTACAGAATCAGGTTGAGGATTTTGTTGGGGACCCAGATGGTTTTGCGGACGGGCTTGTCGGCTAGTTGGGTTGCTAGGGCTTGCTTCGCGGCGGCCATAGCCTGTTCTTCAGTTGCGTCCTTCGGGAGGCTGATTCTCGCGCGGACCTTGCCGTTGATCTGGACCGGGACTTCGATCTCGTCCTCTTCGCAGAGGCCCGGATCATACTCGGGCCAGGCTGCTCGCTGAATGCTTGGCGCCTCGCCAAGCATCTCCCAGACCTCTTCGCCCAAGTGAGGCGCGAATGGATGCACGAGCCTCGCCAGGACGTCCAGCGCCTGTCTGGGCACCCGCTCGAGCTTCATGAGCTCGTTGCTCAGGACCATCATTGCGCTAATCGCCGTGTTGAAGCGCATGGCCTCGATATCTTCGGTGACCTTGCGAATCGTCTGGTGCAATAGACGCGTCAGACCCGCGTCCGGCTTCGCCGCCGCATCGGCACGAGTCGTCACCGTGTAGACGCGATCGAGGAATCGTCGCACGCCCGCGATCGAGCTCGTGCTCCACGGCTTGGTCGCCTCGAGCGGACCCATGAACATTTCGTACACGCGCATCGAGTCCGCGCCGAACTGCTCGACGATATCATCGGGATTGACGACGTTGCCGCGCGACTTGCTCATCTTTTGGCCGCCCTCCCCGAGGATCATGCCCTGGTGCACTAGCTTTTTGAACGGTTCCTTCGTCGGCACGACGCCCGCATCGAAGAGCACCTTGTGCCAGAACCGCGCGTACAACAGATGCAGCACCGCATGCTCGGCGCCGCCGACGTACAGGTCGACTGGAAGCCAGCGCTCGGCAAGCGCCGGCGCGCAGATCTCGCTTTGGTTGCCGGGGTCGATGAACCGCAGGTAGTACCAACACGACCCCGCCCATTGCGGCATCGTGTTCGTTTCACGCGCATACCAGCGACCGTCCCTCTCGAAGAAACGCCAGTCCGCCGCCCGCGCCAGCACGCCCGCCGGGTCTTCGCCAGGCTTGTAGTCATCGAGCTCCGGCAGTCGAAGCGGTAACTCGCTCTCTTCGACCGCCATCGGTTCGTCGTAGCGAATGGTAAAGTCGGCTCCGGCTCGCGGATCCCCATCGGTGTCGACCGGAAAGTAGATCGGAATCGGCTCGCCCCAGTCCCTCTGCCGCGAGAAGATCCAATCGCGAAGCTTGTACTCGACCCGCGCCTTGCCCTTTCCCGCCGTCTCGAGGTCCTTGGTGATGCGAGCCTTGAACTCCGCGGTCGGCAAGCCGTCGTACTTACCGGAGTTCACCGCCACCCCCGACTCGACCATTGCTTCGGTGAGTGCTGCCTCGCTCGCGGTTCCCGTCTTACTCACCACCTCGATGATTGGAATACCGTGCACCGTCGCGAACTCGAAGTCGCGCTCGTCATGCGCCGGAACGGCCATGATCGCACCAGTTCCGTAGCCCCAGAGCACGTAGTCGGCGATGTATACCGGCACCTCAGCCCCGTTCACCGGATTGATCGCAAGCCCACCGGTGAACACCCCGGTCTTGTCCTTGCTAGCCTGACGGTCGCGTTCGCTCTTGTTCTTGGCCTGCTCGACATAGACGGTGACTTCGGCGCGCTGCGACTTCGTCGTGATCGTCTCCACGAGCGGATGCTCCGGTGCGAGCACCATGAATGTCGCGCCGAACAAGGTGTCAGGTCGCGTCGTGTAAACCTCGATCGAGGCGTCGTGCCCGGCCACCTGGAAGTGCACCTCGGCCCCCTCCGAGCGCCCGATCCATTCCTGCTGCATGATGCGTGTGCTGTTCGGCCACTCGACCTCGTCGAGGTCTGCCAGCAAGCGGTCTGCGTATGCGGTTATCTTCAGTACCCACTGGCGAAGCGGCACGCGTTCGACCGGATGCCCTCCGCGCTCGCTGAGGCCATTGATCACTTCCTCGTTGGCGAGCACCGTGCCGAGCGCCGGGCACCAATTCACCGGCACTTCGTTCTGGTACGCCAACCCACGCTTGAACAGCTCGAGAAAGATCCACTGCGTCCACCTCACGTAATCCGGTGAAGTCGTATCAATCTCCCGCGACCAGTCGTAACTGAATCCCAACATCTTGAGTTGACGCTTGAACGTCTCGATGTTGTGAACCGTGGTGTCTCTCGGATGCGTCCCGGTCAGGATCGCGTGTTGCTCCGCGGGCAGACCGAACGCGTCCCAACCCATCGGGTGGAGAACGTCGTACCCCTTCGCACGCGAGTATCGCGCCATGATGTCGGTAGCCGTGTAGCCCTCCGGATGCCCGACGTGCAGCCCGGAGCCCGACGGATACGGAAACATGTCGAGAATGTAGGTCTTGGGACGGCCCGTGCCTTCGTGTGTCCGAAAGGTGTCGTCGTCGTCCCAGTAGGCCTGCCATTTCGGCTCAATCGCGGCCGGATCGTAGCGCGTCATCGCGCCTGCCATAGCATGCCGCGGGACCGCCGGCGATCTATGGGCACGACGAGCGCCAGACGCATCGACGACCGAAGTCCCAAGCGACGGCATGCGAAGCTCGTTCTCGAGCTCGAAGCGCTGAAGCACGCCGGAGCCATCTGGGTTTCCGGGCGCGATGCGCGCTGTGCCGACCCAAGTGAAATACCGCATCGGCTCACAAAGCCCCGTGCCTTCGAGCGTCGTCTCGTAGCGGAGATCAAGCCCGATGTCCGATGGAGCCCAGCCGCCTGGCCGATGGCAGTGCGCACAATTGGCGTCGAGATATGCCCGTGCGCGCTCTTCCAGAGTGCCGCGGCCGAGCTGCGGGCTGGCCATCGCGGGCAAGAGCGAGGGGTCCGGCACCTCCACGTCGCCGAAGTCGAGGAGGTCGATGGAGCTCATGGCACTAAGCTGATTCTCCACCACTCCGCCGTAGTCTCGATCGCGATTGAGCTGGCTCGTCTTCGGGCCCAACACATCGTCGATGTCTGCGCCGTGACACGTGGTGCAGGCGTCGTAGTCGGGAAACTGGTATTCGACCCTGGCAGGCGTTCCCTGATGGTAGACGGTGTATTCGACAGTGACGCCGTCCTCGAGAAGCACGGCGTCGGTTCCTTCGTCGTTCCACCGGTAGGTGGCGTAATCCCACCCTGCCTCTCCTCGAACCATGAACCGCGTTTCGACCGCGCGCGGAACGACCTCAGCATCGCTTTGCATCTCGAACCCGAAGACCTTGATCAGAATGCTTCCAGTCGGGAACACCCAGCCGCCGTCCTCACGAACTTCGATCCGCTCGGGGCGCGGCACGACCATGTAGCGCGGCTTGAACGCTCCGTCCGTCCACAGCGCCGAGCTCACATCGTAGGGAATCAAATCCGGACCTGGCTCCAGCCTCTTCAAGTCCACGAAGCACCCAGTTTCGGAAAGGCGCTCTGGCATTCCCCCCGACAAGTCGGGGAGGCAGGTTTGCAGTTCGGGACGCGGCGTGAGGGCCGGCCCCGATGGCTCGTCAATGCCGCTACACCCGACCAGAAGGAGCAGTGCCAAGCTGCCACCATAGCGTACCGGCGTCATGTCACTGGTCTAGCGGAAAACCGGCTTCGCCCCAAACACCGCGGCATGGCTAGCCGGCGCGCGACGATTCCTCGACCTCTCGCCAACGAAATGGCGATGCGAGGTGCGCCCAATAGCCCCCTGGGAACTTGGGCATGGTCTCGATTCCGATTTCCGTCGGCGGCTTTCGGTCGTTCGGAAAGAACCGAGAACGGAACACGATATCCCACAAGATGAGATTCGCGCCGTAGTTCGTGTTCGCCTCTTCGAGCCGCTTCGAATGATGCCAGCGATGGAGCTCGGCCATCGAAAAGAACCAGTTGAGCGGCCCGAGCCGGATGTCCACGTTGCAGTGCTGGAACAACCCGTGAATCGCGGTGAAGAGAGTATGAAGCGCGATCACTCGCGCGTCCGCGCCGAGCAGGATCAGCGGCGTGATGCCCAGAAACTGCTGACTGAACAAGTCGATCGGATGAAATCGTCCTGCGTTGAGCCAATAGAGTCTGGGCGCGCTGTGATGGGCGGCATGGAAGCGCCACAAGAAGGCATTCTCGTGCATCAAGCGGTGAATCCAATAGGTTCCTAGCTCACCGATGACGAGCGCTAGCAACAGCTGCAAAACCAGCGGCCAATTCGAGGGCCAGAGCGACGCACCCACGGCGCCCGAGAGCCAGGCGCTCGCCGCCGTGAAGCCACCGACGAAGAGCACCGTATAGACCTCGGGAATCCAGAAGTTCACGAGGTTGTGCAAGAGGTCGGTTCGCAGGTCGCCCTGGCTGCGGAGCCATTCGTGGTGGTAGGGGTGTACGCGCTCGAGCACGAGCAACGCGAGCACGACAGCCGCGGTGAGTCCCATCGCAGTCCATACTGGATCCCAACCCCGCCCCATCCCGACGATACCAAGCCCCATGGCGCCGCCGAATACGAGCGGGAATGTCGCGTACGTGAAGGCCGCATCGATCAAGGAGCGCTTGCTCTGCGTAGCGCGCCCCGTGGTCATCGACCTTCGACCTGAATCGGGAACCGTTCGTAATAGAAATCAAATCGCTCGCGGAGGGCCTCGGGATCGACTCCGAAATCGCCCTCGAGATCGTAGAGGATTCTGCCGTGCTTACCCCGTGGGTTCTCGGCCATGTACGCGTCGAGGGACGCCCGGGCAGCCGCGGTCATCGGCAACTCCGCCTTCTCGTAGATCTTCTCCACCGTCGCAACGTCGTCGCTCATGAACTCGTGAAACAGCAGGTCGATGCTCTGCTCGGGTGGCAAGAGCTCGCGGTCTCGCACACAGGCACGCAGCAAGTGCTCGACGCGATCGGCCCAGTACGCCGCAACGGCGGGCGGGTCGACCTTTGTGCGCCGCATCCGATCGCCGTAGGTCAGCATGGTAATCGCCGAGGCGACGACGGACACGGGATCGCGATGCGTGATAGCCACCGTCGCGTCGGGAAACGTATCGATGAGCGGACCGAGCTGCTCCAGGTGCTGTGGCGACTTCAAGATCCAGCGGTCCGGACCCCGCAGCCACTGAAGTGCCTTGAGGACATCCTTCATGTAGGCGTAGTGAGGTCGCTGGTCGTGGGCGTAGTAGTAGTCCCGCCAGAGCGGTGTCATCGCGTTCCACTCGGGCAAATAGGTCGAGAAGTCGAGCGCTCCGACTTCAAGCTCCTCGTGAACGTGATCAGGCGCGAGGTCGTGCATGTTGCGCAAAAGTGGAGCGACCTGCCCCAGCATTTGGTACTCGCCTGCGCACTTCAGGTACCTCGGGTCCTGCTCCTTGGGAACGGAAGCGACCGAAGGATCCGGAATCGGCTCGAGGCTCTCCCAGTACGGGAGCGAACGCAGTCGCGAGTCTGCCGCGATGAGGTTGACCAGATGGGTCGTCCCAGAGCGCGGCAGCCCAGCAATGATGATCGGCTGCTTGATTTCGACCTCGAGGATCTCCGGGTGACGCTTGAGTAGGTCGTGGAAGCGTAGACGATTCGACGCGTACCGGACCATATCGTTGTAGAAACGCATCCTGCCCATCGGCCCGAGCCCGCTGTCTTCGTCGGTCGATTGGCACCAGACTTCGAGCCGCTCGATGAAGTCCTCAGGCCCGAAATCGGAGAGACCGGTGTACTCCTTGGCATCGCCGAGCACCGCATCCGCCGTGAAGACGACCTCGGCCGCGGCCATGCCCTCGAGCAACATCTTCTGCATCGGCGTGAGGACAGGCTCCCGCAGGTCATCGATGTGGATGTCATTTGGGCGCGCAGTCACGACTTGGGTTCCTTCGCTTTAGCAGCCCCAAGCGTGGCGCGGAAAGCCGCGAGCTGCTTCCGTAGCCACTGCGTTAGCCAGAAATTCTCGCTTTCGGCTTCAAGTCTCTCGTGCGCAGCGATCATGACCTCGAGCCCCGCCACGTTCGCGGGCTCAACGCAAAGCGCCACCTCTGCAAGATGGATGGCTTGGACAGGTTTGCCGGCTTCGAGCTTCGCAAGCGCACGCTCCGCCACGGCGTCCGCGCCGCCGGCAAGCTCCGCGAGATCGGGGTGCACGGCGTTTGCGGGCACGTCGTAGAGCTCGGTCGTAGAGCTGTGATGAAACCACCCGGCGTAGTTCTCCCAGATGGCTCGAACGCTCCACGAGACTTTTCCGTACCCCTGCCCCACCTCGAGCTCGGGCGGAAGCTGAATCTCCCGCATGAGCGCGTGCACGTCCTTGCCGTGGTTCATCCCCTTGACGGTCTCGTCGTGCACATACCGGACCGCGTCCCGCAACCGAGTGAGCTCCTCTCGTATGGTTTCCCTGCCGACTACGGGTCCGCCGTGACCTGGAAGCAAGAGCTTCGGCTCGAGCGCGAGCACCCTTTCGAGCGATTCGATGAAGCGTAAGGCCTCGCGATACCGATCGCCGCGAATGGTCACGAGGTTGGGGAAATGCCCGAACAATGCGCTGAAGAGGTTGCCGGTGAAGACGACGCCATGGTCGGGGAGCCAAATCACCATCGAGTCGGTCGTCTCTCCACCGGGCGTCCACAAGAGCTCCATGCGGACGCCGCCCAGCTCCAGCTCGGTTCGATCCTCGAAGGTGATGTCGGGCGTTGGGCGGGACTGGGCGGGAATCCCACCACCAGCGTTCTCCTGGATGTATGTCCACGCCTTCGCGATGGCGTCGGCAAAGGCAAACCCGCTCCGCACCGCTCGAAACGACGCGATGCGAGCATCGTCGGCCTGATGCGCCTCATTGTTCGCTTGTGCGACGATCTGGGTCCCCTCCTCCCGAAACAGGTCAGCGCCCCCGACGTGGTCGACGTGCCCCTGAGTGAACAGGATGTAGCGGACCGGTCCGTCGTCGACGGCGTCGAAATTGCGCTTGTGAACCGGGGCTTCAAAGCCCATGCCGGTGTTGATCACGATTCGGCCCTCTGGGGTCGTGATCAAGAAAGCGTTCGACAGCCCCTCGGAGAGGTAGATGAAGTCGTTGATCTTCGTCGCCTCGGGCTGCGACGCGGGCTGAATCTCGTGTCCCCCTGGCCGCGAGCGGTATAGCGGTACTGAGGCCATCGCTGCCTTGTGCCGCAGTCGCAATCGGAATGCAACAGTGGTACGTACCGCAGCAACGATGCGACAAGCGATGCGACTCGGAATCCTCGGCGCCGCGCGAATCGCCCCCTTCGCGGTGATCCGGCACGCGCGAAAGCTCGAAGGCGTCGAGGTGGCCGCTGTTGCCGAAGAATACCACTCCGCGAAGCACCTCGCGCGATACGCGCGAAAACACCAGATCCCCCAGACCTATCGCTCCTTCGACGCCCTATTGGCGGATCCCCGCATCGACGCGGTCTACGTCCCCCTCCCCATCAGCATGCATGCTGATTGGTGCATCAAGGCCATCGAGGCCGGCAAGCACGTGCTGTGCGAAAAGCCTTTTGCCGCGAACGCCTCCGAAGCGGAACGCGTTCTCGAAGCCTCCCGGGGGGCCGACGTCATCGTCGCCGAAGCCATGCACTTCCGCTACCACCCCCTCGTCGACCGCGTGCGGCAGATCCTCCGCGACGGCGAGCTCGGCAGGGTCGAGCGCATCGACGCAAGCTTTTCTGCGTATTGGCCCTTCACGGATTTCCGCTTCGACTACAGCATGGGAGGCGGCGGAACCATCGACATGGGATGTTACCCGATCGGATTCATCCGCGCGGTGACGGAGGAAGAACCCAAGGTGCTCGAAGCCGAGGCCGGCCTCTACGGAACCCTGATCGATCGCTGGATGCGCGCGCGAATGGAGCTGCCATCCGGTGCTGAGGTGCGGCTCTTCGTCGGCATGCGTTGCAGCAAGTTGCTGTCCGTTTCCATGCGAATCCACGGAAGCCAGGGTCGCATCGACATCCTCAACTTCATCAAGCCCGAAGTGTATCATCGGTTGAGGGTCCGCACCCCATCTGGAACGCGAAACGAAAGGGTTCCTGGGGGCTCCACCTACGAGGCCCAGCTCGCGGCATTTGCCGAGGCTGTTCGCGACGGAACGCCTCCCGCCACGACCGTGGCAGACGCGGTCAAGAACGCGCGGGTCATCGACGCGGTCTATCTCGCCGCGGGTCTCCCGATTCGCGGTGACGAGGCGGTCCTAAAGAAGCTCCGTAGTCGAGAAGGGATGTCATGACCCCACCGCGCCTCTCCGGAAAGAACGCGCTCGTCACCGGGCCCACGAGCGGCATCGGCCGGGGAACTGCACTCGCCCTCGCCGAATCCGGCGCGAAGCTGATCCTCGTCGCACGCAATGCCGCGAAATGTGAGGCCGTCGCCAAAGAGATCATGGAGGCCGGAGGCGAGCCTCCTCTCTCGATCATCGCCGATCTGTCGCTGCTCTCCGAGACGAAGCGCGCTGCGGACGAGGTGCTGGCAAGCGGCCTTCCGATTCACATCCTCGTCAACAACGCGGGGATCGTAAACCAGCGACGCCGGCTGACGCCCGAAGGCCTCGAGCAAACGATGGCGGTCAACTACTTCGCCCCCTTCGCACTCACGTTGAAGCTGCTTCCGAACGTGGTGCGGGCCTCGGGTGCGCGCATCGTGAACGTCACATCGAACAGCTACGTCATCGGGCGCCTAAATTTCGACGACCTCACATTCGATCGCTTCTATTGGCCGCTCGGACCATACTCGGCGAGCAAGCTGGGCAACATCTACTTCACGCGCGAGCTCGCACGTCGCCTGGAGGGCAGCGGTGTCACCGTCAACGCCGTGCACCCCGGGCTCATCTTCACGAACCTCGGCCTGAGCAACAATCCGGGGCTAGCCCAAAAGGTCCTCGGGCGGATCTGGAGCCTGTTTTCCGTCGACGAGTCGGAGGGCTATCGAGGTCCCTTCTACGCAGCCACCGCTCCCGAGCTCGATGGTGTCACGGGCCAATACATCGCTGATTGCCGCGTGGTGGAGCCGAAACCCGTCGCCCTCCGAGACGCTCCCGCCAAGCGCCTTTGGGAAGTCAGCGAGACCACCACGGGAATCCGCTTCGTTTTCCCCATGCCTTAGCCCATCCATGCGGGGCCTTTCGCATTGCGCCGAGCGGCGCTAAGGTCCGTCTTCGCTCGGGGCGCCAATCGAGGCTGAGAGGAACCCGTCGAACCTGATCCGGTTTGAACCGGCGTAGGGAAGCGAGCCAAGCGCTCCTTCCTTGCGGGAGGAACGTAATGACGAACTTCAAGCTGCCCCTGCGGGGCGCCCACAACCCTTCGACCGACCGCGCCGGCACTACCCCCGGCTCGTTTGCCAACGCCCCCGACATCGGAGGGCCGCGCTCGTTTTCGTCGCCCGACACCCCCGGGATGCCTCAGCCGAGTGGCAAGACCGCCTGGGACTTCATGCCCGAGGACTGGCGCTGCAAGAACGGCCGTTGGCACCCGCCAGCCGGCTTCCAGCCAACTACCCAACTCGAACACGCCCGGCTTGGCACCGTCACGCCGGAGATGCGACGAGTTGCCGAGCGGGAGAAACATCTCACGCCGGAACAAGTCCGCGATGAGGTCGCCGCAGGCCGGATGATCATCCCGGCAAACAAGGTGCACCTCGGATACTCACTCGACCCGATGTGTATCGGACGCGCGGGCCTCACCAAGGTGAACGCCAACATGGGCGCGTCACCCGTTTCATCGGGCACCGACGAAGAGGTCGAGAAGCTTCGATGGGCCGAGCGCTGGGGCGCCGACACGGTGATGGACCTGTCGACCGGCGGCGACCTCGACGCCACACGCGAGGCGATCATCCGCAACGCGCGGGTACCCATCGGCACGGTACCCATCTACTCGATGATCATCGGGCGAAGCATCGAGGAGCTCACCCTCGACGTGATTCTAGAAACACTCCGTCATCAGGCGCGCCAGGGTGTCGACTACTTCACCGTTCACGCGGGAGTCGCGCGAGAGCACCTGCCGTTCATCCGCAAGCGACTCATCGGCGTCGTCTCGCGGGGCGGCTCGCTCCTCGCCAAGTGGATGCTTCACCACGGCCAAGAAAACCCGATGTTCACGCATTTCGAAGCGATTTGCGACGTCATGCGAGAGTACGACGTGTCGTTTTCTCTGGGGGACGGCCTGCGCCCGGGCGGCTTGGCCGATGCGACGGACGAAGCGCAGCTTGGAGAGCTCGATCGACTCGGGGAGCTCACCGAGCGCGCGTGGCGCAAGGGCTGTCAGGTGATGGTCGAAGGCCCCGGCCACGTCCCCTTCGATCAAATCGAATACAACATGAAGCTTCAGCGGCAGCGCTGTCATGGCGCGCCGTTCTACGTACTCGGACCGCTCGTGACCGACGTGTTCCCTGGCTACGACCACATCACCAGCGCGATTGGGGCGACCTCCGCCGGCTATCACGGCGCCGCAATGCTCTGCTACGTCACGCCCAAGGAACACCTCGGGCTTCCAAAGCGCGATGACGTGAAGCAAGGGTGCATCGCGTACAAGATTGCGGCCCACGCCTCCGACGTGGCGCTCGGCATCCCCGGGGCTCGTGACTGGGACGACGACCTCACGCGGGCACGAGCCGCGCTGAACTGGGAAAAGCACTTCGACCTCGCCTTCGACAGCGACACCGCGCGGGCCTTTCACGACGAAGACCTCGACGTCGATACCGACTTCTGTGCAATGTGCGGGCACGATTGGTGCTCGGTCCGGATCTCCAAAGAGATCGTCGAGTTCGAATCCGGCAAGGCCAGCGGCTTCGAACGCGAGCGCGTGATGAAGTCTCCTGCACTCTCACCGGAGCAGCAGGAGATCCTTGTCAGCCGCGGGCACCTCTCCCCCGACGAGATCCACAGGCTCGCTAGCAAGACCCACGACGCCGTCGGCGGCGCCCCGAAAGCCGCTTGCCACAGCGATTTGGTGAGCAATGAAACCGAGGCGTTGCAGGTCCAAAGTGAAAAACTGCTACAGTTGCGACGCAAGGGGAATGAAGGAGCGCCGCGACGCTAGCTGCGCGCCGAGGGAAAGGTAAGACGATGGGGAAGAAACTGATCTTGGTCGCCGCGATCGGCGCGTTGGCAGTGGCGTATGGATGCTCGAGCTCGGGCAGCAGCGGCGGAACGACCGCAGCATCACTCTCCGACTTCGACTATCCGCTGACATCGACCGACGTCGCGACGGGCTCAGAGGTCTACGCCGAGTTCTGCGAAGGGTGCCACCCGGGCGGCGAAGAAGGCGATGGACCGAAGATCGCCGACTCGATGGAGTCGCCCGCGAAGGTGCGCTGGAAGGTTCGCGCCGGCGGCGATGACATGCCGGCGTTTGGCCCAGACAAGATCAGCAAAACCGACCTAGAAGCGCTCCTCGCGTACGCGGAAACGCTCGGCGCCGTCAAGCGCTAGTCAAGCGCTACGGCAAGGTCTTGCGAGGCAGATCTGCTGCTTCGTCGCGCTCACGGAGGGGCTGTCCTGGCCTTAGCCGACACGTCGTCCGTTGAGCCGGAGGTAGAAGGCGGAATCGACGCCGTCGAAATGATTGAAGGCGTGCCGTCCTCGCCAATCCTCGGGGACGTTCGGCGGTACGAGCTGACCCAATCGCCTTCGGACGGGATGAGCGGGAAGTCGACGTTGGACTCGAGTGTGGGATCGAACGGGTAGTGATGATTGAAGTAGATCGGTTTCACCTAGGCGAGCATCAGCACGTTGGAAGGAACCTCTCACACGAAGTCGCCGCTGTTGCAGAGGGGAGCGGTTTGTCGTTGGGCAGAGGATTCGCTCTTGCAGGCCACGGTCAACGGATCGGAACCGAAGAGTACCCCCAGCCACAAAAGGCAAAGGCAAAGAGGGGGCATGACGGCCCCCACTTTGCCTTTTGGCGATCCTGAAGCCGTCGGCGGCGACTACAGGGCCTTCAACCGATACACCTTGATATTCCGGTCCGTCCTCACCTTGTACGACTTCATCTGGGGAATCGTGCCTTCGATCTTCGGCCACACAATCGCCTTCTCGGAATCGGTGAGGCGCGTCGCTGTCGCTGACTTCTCCTCTGCGCCCAAGCGGATCTTGCAGCCTGGATTGGCATCGAGGTTGTACGACCAGGCCGGATGATTCGTCCCACCGAAGTTGCTCGCGACGACGAGCAGGTCATCGCCATCGGCGTGATACCCGAGTTGCACCGTGCGCTCCTTGCCCGACTTGCGCCCGACAGTCGTCAACGTGAGCTGAGGAATCGTGAGCGGCCCCGTGCTCGTGAACTTTCCGCCACTGACCTTGTACAGAAACGGATCGACTTTCGCGGCAAACGTCTTGGCGACCCAACGCCCGAACGGCGTCACGGAAAAATTGTTGATGAAGTCCTTGTAGCCCATGGGTCCCCTCGGTTCTGAGGAGCCGAGCTTACAATCCCAACCAGCTGCGCGCATCCAGAGGGCGTGTCCCTCTTCGGATTTCGAAGAATAGGATCGCATCAGGACCGGCGGTGTCGAGCGTCCCGACACGGGTGCTCATGCCGACCCAGTCACCCACACGGACGTCGGTGCTGCCAAGGCCGCCATAGACGGTGTAGAAGCTCCCGCCGTGGTCGAGGATGACCATGAGCCCGTAGGCTCCGTAGTTCCGAGCGAAGGCCACCTTGCCGTCCGCAGCCGCGCGGACGGGGCCTCCTGGCCGACCGTAGAACTCCAAACCGGGGGCTCCCTCTCGCGAGCTCTCGCCGATGCGCATCGAGCCCTGCACCGGAAGCGCGAGCTGACCCCGCATCTCGGCGAAGCCCTCGCCGAGGTCTTCCATGTCGCCCGAGACGCGAATGCGCCCGTAGCTCATCGCGTCGTCGCTAGGCGCGACCTGGGGCTCGCCTCGAAGCGTGTCTTGAAACAGCGACGCGCTTCGGCGGCTCTGCTCGATTTCTTCCTTCTTGGCTTCGAGCGCTTGAAGCGCGATGTGAGCTTCCCGGAGCGCGTCGGCCAGCTCGTCCTTTTCGCTGCGAAGCGCGGCACCGCGATCCTCGAGGTGGTCCATCGTTTCGAGGTCGTTCTTGACCATCCTCGACAATCGTTGAACCCGTGCGAGGTGCGCCATCAACGCATCGAATCCGCCGGCGACAGGCAACATCCCGGCGCGCCGAACCCGGTAGAGGGCGCGCGCCCGATCGTGCAATCGCCCCTCGGCTTCTTCGCGCTTGTTCGCGAGCCCCGAGATCTCCGTGTCGATCTGTGCTTGACGCGTCTGCGCATGCTCCACCCGCGCGAGGTTCTCCGCGATCTTACCCTCGACCGCAGGGATCTCCGTCAATGCGGCGACTCCGAGGTCCTGCTCCGCTCCCGCGCCCGTTGCCACGGTGCACAGCCCGATCGCGATCCAAACCCAGAGTCTGCTTTTGATCTTCATGTCACACCGAGAGGTAGCGCCGCACCGACACCGCGCTGCCGATTGCGCCGATGAGGGCGCCACCCGCGAGGAGCGCCACCAGCGTCCACACACTCAAGAACACGACGCGGCTTCCTGTCAGCGCCGCCAGCGTCCCATCGACCGACTCGTGAAGCCCGAGGTAGCCGGCGAGCAAGGCCAGCACCGCTAGGAGAGCCGAGGCAAGCCCCTGGAACATGCCCTCGAGCACGAACGGTCCGCGAACGAAGCCGTTCGTCGCGCCGCAGAGCTTCATGACCTCGATCTCTTGGCGACGTCGCGCGACGGCCAAGCGAATCGTGTTCCCGATGACGGCCACGACGCAGAACACGACCAGGACGGCCAAGCCGACGGCGAGCATCCGTGCGCCCCATAGCAAGTGATCGAGCTTCTGAAACCAGCTACGGTAGCTCTCGACATCACTCACCGCCCGGAACTGCGCCAGGCGCGATGCGATGGATTCGCTTCGCTCCCGGGTCACCCCCTGCACCAACGCAACCTCGAGCGAGGCTGGAAACACCTCGGCGGGCAGTGAGCTCAGATCCGCGCCAACGTCGGCGTCTTCGAGGAAGGACGAGCGTGCCTCCTCGGGGGTGACGTGCGTCACCTTGCTCACGTCGGCAAGCCCTTCGAGCACGACGCGAAGTTGCGCGACGTCCTGAGGATCGGCGTCGTCCTTCAAGAACAGTGTGATGCGGCCGCTTTGGCCCCAGCGAGTTGCAGCGGCGTCGAGGTTCGTGACGCCGAGAAGCGTCGCACCCAAACATAGGAAGGCGACAGCCAGGCTCGTGACCGCCACGATGTACAAGCGTCGCTCCTCGCGAAGCCCTCGCCTCGCCCGCGTGATTGCGCTCTTCACGTCCATCCGCTCACCCCACCAATGTGTGAATGCCACTGCCCGGCCACTGCTTGAGCCCCTTCTGGGCCTCCACCAGGCGGCCTTCATCGATCGAGATCAACCTGTGGTCGCGTTTCGAGATCAGGGAGTGATCATGCGTCGCGAAGAGCACGGTCGTCCCGGTCGTGTTGATCTCTTCGAACAGAGTCAGGATGTCGATCGCGAGATGCGGGTCGAGGTTGCCCGTCGGCTCGTCCGCGAGGATCAGCGCTGGCTCAGGCACGATCGCGCGGGCGACCGCGACGCGCTGCTTCTCGCCACCGGAGAGATTGCTGGTGCGCTCGGCGCCGCGCCCGGCAAGTCCAACTCGCTCGAGCGCCTCGGCGACCCGCGAACGAATGAGCCTTTGCGGCATCGAGAGGATCTCCAGTGCCACGGCGACGTTCTCGTACACCGTCCAGTGATCGATGATCCGGAAGTCCTGAAAGACAATCCCGAGATTGCGGCGAAGGAAAGGAATCGACTTGTCGGTAAGCCGACCGATGTCGCGACCGCAGAAAAGCACCCTGCCTTCGTCGACCCTGAGCTCTCGGTAGATCAGCTTGAGGAGTGTGCTCTTGCCTGCCCCACTCGGGCCGGTAATGAAAGCAAACTCCCCGCGCTCGACCGAGAGATTCACCCCGCGTAGCGTCGGCTGGTCGGGCCGAAAAAACTTGTAGACGTCTTCCAGAACCAGAATCGGCTTCGCGAGCTGCGGCTGACTGGCGCGGGCCCCGGCACGGAAGAATGGAAACGGGCGAACGACCTTGGTTCCCTGCATAGAATCCCGCTAACCCGTTCAGCACTAGCTGGGCAAGAAATCGGCCAACGATCCGCGGTTGCCGAGGGCGCCCGGACCGCTAGAGTCCAGTGGCAATGGGCGAGCGAGCGGTCTTGTACGAGGCGGTGGACCGGATTGGGCTGATCACGCTGAATCGACCCGACCACCGGAACGCCATGACTCCGGAGCTTTTGGACGCTTTTTCTGAGGCGATCGAGGAGGCCCAAGCGGACGGCGACATCCGCTGCTTGGTCATCACCGGCAAGGGCAAGTGCTTCAGCGCGGGGGCCGATCTTCGCTCCTCGATGCAGCGCACCGATCTCGGCAAACCATCTCGGGAGACCTCGTTTGCGATGTACGAGCCCTTCCTGAAAGTGCTGGACGTCGAGGTCCCGGTCATCGCCGCGATGAACGGTCACACGGTGGGCGGAGGCTTCGGCCTCACGCTGCTCGCGGACATCCGGGTCGCCAACGTCGACGCGAAATACGGGGTCAATTTCGCACGCTTGGGCATCCATTCTGGACTCGGCATCAGCTATGTGCTTCCCAGGCTGGTCGGCGCGGCATACGCCTCCGAGCTTCTGTTCACGGGCAAGCTGATTCGGGGGAGCGAGGCCCTGCGTATCGGATTGGTGACGCATGCCGACGAAGCAGACGCGGTTCTCCCGACGGCCATGGAGCTCGCCCGCGCGATTGCCGGCTCCGCGCCGCAGGCTGTTCAGCAGATGAAGGCTTCGATCCGCCGGGGGCTCCGCTGGGAGATTCGCGAGGCCGCGTTCGAAGAAGCCGAGCTTCAGGCCGCGAGCCTCGCGACCGACGACGCCAAAGAGGGCGTGGCGGCGATCCTCGAGAAGCGAGAACCTGAGTTCAACGGCAAATAGCCGCTAAGATCGAAGAGTCGCAGGAACCGATGCTAGCAATCCCGGCGCTACCGATACCAATCGACACCGTCCCTGAGCGGATCCGCCGTTTCGCCGACCCGAACGCGCCTAGCCCCGCGAAGATGATGGCGGCTCGGGGAATGGTGCCGGTCAAGGGTGGCGACCTCGTGCTCTTGCTCGTGCAGCTCAGCGCCGACCGCGACACAGTGGTGTCGAAGGCCGCGAGCGACACATTGGCTGGACTGCCCGAGGGCGTGCTGCTGCCCACGTGCAACGACGCTCTTCCAGCTGCCGTCCTGCACGAGCTTGCGCTTCGATTCTCGAGCAACGATGAAGTGCTCGCGCGGCTCGTGGCGAACCATTCGGTGGCGGACGCGACGGTCGCGAAGATCTCCACGCACTGTCCCGAGCGCATCAGCGAAATCATCGCCATCAACCAGCAACGATTGCTCGGGGCGCCTGCGATCATCGAAGCGCTCTACAAGAACCGCAACACGCGGATGTCCACTGCCGACCGTTTGATTGAGCTCGCCGCGCGCCATGATCTCGAGCTTCCCGGCATCCCGATGTTCGAGGAGCTCAAACGCCAGGTTCTCGGGCAGCTCATTGCAGAGCCGAGCGAAGAGCCGCTTCCCGCCGACGACGCCTTCGCAAAAGCCCTCGAGCAGGATGCCGACCAAGACGCCGTCGAGGTCGACTCCGTGGAGGGGACGGAAGAGACCAAAGCGGAGTTCGTTCCGCTCCAGAATCAGCTTCGAGACATGAATATCGGAGAAAAGATTCGAATGGCGCTGCTCGGGAACGCCGCCGCGCGCTCTATTCTGGTGCGAGATCCAAACCGCGTCGTCGCGATGGCGGCGATTTCGTCGCCGACGATGAGTGAGAACGAGGCCAAGAACGCCGCGCAAAGCCGTGAAGTCTCCGAGGACGTGCTCCGCTACATAGGACGCAAGCGTGAGTGGCTGAGGAGCTATGAGATCAAGCGTCACCTCTGCAACAATCCGAAGACCCCGCTTGCCCTGTCGATGACGTTCCTTGCTCATCTGCGCCGCAACGATCTTCGCGCTTTGTCGCGCAGCCGCGGCATCCCGAGCCCACTCAAACAAGCCGCGAAGCGACGCGCCAAGCAGTTTCAATCATGAGCTTGTTCAAAAAGCTGTTTTCCGCGGACCCGGATGCCCTGAAGCGGAAGGCCGATGATCTCTTCGAGTCCGGAGACTTCGGCCCGGCCAAGCTTGCGTACGAGAAGGCCATCGCAGCGACGCCGGAAGACGCCCATGCTCCGCTACACGAACGAGTGCGCGCCTGCACGGACGGGATCGCACGGCAGCGCATCGAGGAGGCGCAGGCCTATCTCGAGCAAGGCGCGATCGATCTCGCGGCCCAGGAGCTTGCCGGCGCCCTCGAGGTCGCCAACGACGAGGCGCTGCGCAAGCGGGCCCAATCGCTCCTCGATGGGCTCGAAGCCAAGGACGCCCAGGCTCAGGCCACCACCGAGGAGCTCAGCGAGGAGGAGCGGATCGCGCTCTTGATGGGGCAGTGGGAAGAGGCGCAGGCCGACGAATACGAGCGGTACGGGGACGCCTTGCTGGACGCGTTGTTGGCCTTGCACGCCGAGCGCTTCGAGGAGGCGCGAGCCCAGCTCGAAGGCTTGCTCGAATCCGCATCGAGCCCCCAGTATCTCTGGCTCGAGGTGGGTCGGGCGCGCCTGCTCACCGACGACCCCGCCGGAGGCAAGGAGGCCCTCATCCGGTTTCTCGATTCACTCGGTGATGGAGACGCGAACGAGGCCAAGGTCGCAGTCAATCTCACGCTTGCGAGGCTTGCAGACGACGAAGATCAGTTCGAGGAGGCCATGAAGCGGTTTGAGGCCGCTGTGCATGCCATCCCCGACGACTACCGACCCTACCTCGCGATGGGGGCGTTCCTCCGCGACAAAGGGCACGCGGCCGAGGCGCTCGAGGTCCTGCAGACCTCACTCGAGCTGAGCAAGAGCGCTGCGACCGACTGGCGGCTCCTCGAAGAGCTAGGCCTCGCCTCCGAGCAAGCCGGCAAGCTCCAAGAAGCGCAGAGATTTCTCGAGCAAGTCATCGAATTCTTTACGAGTCGGCAGGTGATGGACTTCCCGCCAAGCACCGCGACGACTCTCGCCAAGCTCTACGAGGCCGACGGTCGCCTCGACCGCGCGGCCGACATGTATCGCGCGCTCAGCCAGGGGAGCGACGGGGCCAACCACGCCAACTATCACTACGAGGCAGGCCGACTCCTCCGGGCGCTCGAGCTCCACGATGAAGCCCACCGCATGCTCACCCGCGCCGAGGCCCTGCTCGCGGACGAGGACTCGGAGCTCCGGGAAAAGATCGCAGCATCGCTGAAGCCCTGAGACACAGGCCCCTGTTTTTCAAGCACTTTTAGGATCACTGACGATTTCCGAATCGGTGCTACATTTAGAACACGTAGCGGCGTGGACCGGGAATCGACCTGGCCGCGACCAAAGCGAGCCAATCCAATGACCGGAAGACGACCCGCCCCCAACGGGCGGCCTGTGACGGTGCCTCGTCTCGGCAAGATGAAGCGTGACGGCGAGCGGATCACGATGGTGACCGCCTACGACGCGACGTTTGCACGGCTGTTCGACGAAGCGGGCATCGACGTGCTCTTGGTCGGAGACTCCCTCGGCATGGTCGTGCAAGGACAGGACTCCACCCTGCCGGTGACGGTCGACGAGGTGATCTATCACTGCCGTGCCGTCGCTCGTGGTACGCGCCGCGCGCACGTCGTCGGCGACATGCCCTTCATGAGTTGGCAGATCAGCGCCGAGGAGGCGCTTCGCAACGCCGCGCGCTTCCTCTCGGAAGGCGGAGCGCAGGCCGTGAAGCTCGAAGGCGGTGTCGATGCGGCAGCTACAATCGAACGCATCGTCCACGCCGGCATTCCGGTGATGGGGCACGTCGGTCTCACACCGCAGAGCGTCCACGCGATGGGTGGCTTCCGGGTCCAAGGCAAGACTGAGGCCGCCGCGGCCCGCGTGCTGTGCGATGCCAAGGCGGTCGCCGAAGCCGGCGCCTACGCTCTGGTGCTCGAAGGCATCCCGACGGATCTCGCCCAGCAGATTACCGACGCGATCGACATCCCCACGATCGGAATTGGGGCTGGTCCCCACTGTGATGGGCAAGTGCTGGTTTGTTACGACTTGCTGGGGCTCACCCCGGAGCTCAAGCCCAAGTTCGTCAAGCGATACGCCGAGTTCTTCGAGCAAGGCGTGGCCGCGGCGCGCCAGTACAGCGAGGAGGTTCGCGCGGGGATCTTCCCGAGCGCGGAATACAGCTTCGGGAATGTGAAGAAGAGCGAAACCGAGGCGCCGACGCCGGGCCTCAGTCTCGTGCACGACCTGCGCGCCGCGTACGGCCCCAAGGGATGACGGCCGTCGTCCGGGAGCCTGCGGACTTCAGGAGAGCCTGCGATGAGGCGCGCGCCCAGGGGCACCGAGTGGGTTTGGTGCCGACCATGGGCGCCCTTCACGCCGGTCACCTATCCTTGATCGACGAAGCGAAAGAGCGCGCAGACTTCTTGGCAGTCACGATTTTCGTCAATCCTCTGCAGTTCGCCGAAGACGAGGACTTGGGCCGCTACCCGCGAACGATGAATGCGGACCTCGACGGCTGCCGTGGCCGCGGGGTCGATCTGGTGTTCGCCCCTGAGCCAAGCGGGATGTACCCGAAGGGGTTCCAGACCCGGGTTTCCCTCAGCGAGATCACCAAGCCCCTCGAAGGCGAGTTCCGCCCTACCCATTTCGATGGCGTGACGACCGTCGTGACTAAGCTCTTCAATCTCACCGGTCCGAGCGTCGCAGTCTTTGGGCGCAAGGACTATCAGCAGTGGAAGATCCTGTCCCGCTTGGCACGCGACCTCGACATGCCGATCGAAGTCGTGGGCTGCCCGATCATCCGCGAGACCGATGGTCTCGCGCTCTCTTCGCGCAATCGATATCTGTCCGAGTCGGAACGGGCGCGCGCGCTCGGGATCGTCACTGGCTTGCGTGCTGCATACGACGCATGGACCGCCGGTGAGCGGAGTCCCAACGCGCTCCATGCAATTGCAGCCGCGCCCATCGAAGCGCGCTTCGACCGTGTCGACTATGTCGCCGCCGTCGATCCGGAGACGCTCGAGCCGCCAGAAAATCCCCACCCCCGGCTGCTCATCGCAGCCGCCGCGCATCTCGGAACGACCCGGCTCATCGACAACGTCGTCCTCGGCGAAGACCCTCGTCCCTGATCACTCAGGAACCGTGCAGCCACCAGGCGACGAGACAGACGAGCGACGCACCCACCGCAAGGGCCCAGATCCATCGCCGGTCAGCGGCGGACGACGCCCCAGGTTGCCATCCGACTAGCGTCGGCTCCCCGTCGTCGAGGTCACGGCGGACTGCAGGCTCGCCAAGTGTCGCAGCCCCGGGCGCGGACACGGTTGCCACGCGGTCACGGGTCTGCGGCAGGTCCGGCGCCGGAGGTGGCACCGAGACGAGTGTCGGTGGCGGCAGCCGTTGAAGGAGCGAGCCAATCGCGTCGGCAGCGTGCACGGCGGGACGGCCGGCTAGATACCGATCGAGCGCAGCACCCATGGCCTCCGCGTTCGCAAAGCGCGCAGCGGGTGACCGCTCCGTCGCTCGCGCCACGATCGCGTCCAGCAGCCTGGGCACGTCGGGCCGAAGCGACGACGGCCGCGGCACCTTGGCGCGGCGAACGCTCTCCAGGAGGGAGCGCAGGTCGGGCGCGTCATGGAGCCTCCGACCGCAAAGGAGCTCCCAAAGCACGATGCCCGCCGAGAATACGTCACTTCTAGCATCGAGCGGCTCGGCCTGCGCCTGTTCGGGCGACATGTAGAAGTACTTGCCCTTGATTACGCGTGCGTCCGGATCGCTGCGTCGCGCGTTGGTCTTCGCGATTCCGAAGTCGGCGATCTTCACTTCCCCAGCGAAGCTGAGCAGGATGTTCTGCGGCGAGACGTCGCGGTGCACGATGCCCGCGGGTCCACCGGTATCGTCGCGATGATGGTGGGCGTAGGCGAGCCCGCGGCAAACTTCCGCAATCACGTGAGCTGCCAAATCGATCGGAAAGCTGGTCCCCGTGCGTCGAAGGGCATCTATCACGTGTTGGGAGTCGTACCCCTCGACGTGCTCCATTGCGATGAAGTCGACCCCCTCGACACGCCCGAGATCGAAGGTCCGCACGATGTTGGGATGAGTCAATGATGCGGAGAGCTTGGCCTCCTCGCTCAAGCTCGATGCCGAGCTCCCGGCCGCCGCCTGAAGGGGGTGTGCTCGTTTGATCGCAACGACCTTTTCAAACCCCCCTGCGCCAGCGGCCTTCGCAAGGTAGACCTCTGCCATTCCCCCGCTTGCAAGGCGCCGGAGCAGTGTATAGCGGCCCAACGGCCTCGGTAGCGCAGACGTCGACATGGATACCCGACCGTGAATCTATCCAATTCGATTCCATGACGTAAACGAATCGGTGACGTATGCTGATGACATGAGTCGACCACCCACGCCCAAGCTCAACGCGGGCCACTTTGCCGACATCGGCCTCTTTGGTGGCTTGAGCCAGGAGACACTCGAAGTTCTCGCCTCCTCGATTCCGGCTAGCCGCGTCGAAGCGGGCGACATCGTCGTCGAGGAAGGCGACACCTCGACGCAGATGTTCGTAGTCATCGCAGGAGAGCTCGAGGTGATCAAGAAGGGCGAATCGGGGGGCGACGTCCGCGTCGCGGTTCTCGGTCCCGGTGACTGGTTCGGTGAGATGTCGATCATCGACGTCCAGCCCCGCTCCGCGAGCGTTCGCGCCGTGGCGCCGACGCTCGTCCTCTCGGTGACGGCCGACCACGTCGAAAACCTCCTCTACCGGCGGGATGTGAAAGACTACGCGCTGTTCATCATGAACATCGCACGTGAGCTGAGCCGGCGCTTGAGGGTCGCCGACGGCATCCTGGCGCAGTTCTACGCAGCGCTCTCGCACCAGTACGGCTCGCCTCCGGGGCGCTGATCACCCGCTGGACGCTCGGGCTGCTGTTCCTCTCCGGATCGCCGGCGTCTACCGCCCCTTGAGCGGCGGGTTTGTCAGCGCCTTGAGCTCGTCGATCTCCTTGAGCGCCTCGAGAATGATCGTGGCCGTCTCCTCGATTGCGCAGTTCGTGACGTCGACCACCATCCACTGGGGGTGGTCGCGGAAGATCGTGTGCGCGTACTCCAGCTCAGCCTTGACGTGTTCGCGCAGGCCGTAGTTGGCGTCAGGCGGCATCCCAAGCTGTTGGAGACGGTGTTTGCGGATGCCGAGGAGCTGGTCGACGTCGATGGTCAAGCCGATCACCCGGTAACCCGGAAGCTCGAGCAGCTCGCGCGGCGGCTCGACGCCGAGCACCAGAGGCACGTTCGCAACCTTGAGGCCGCGCCCCGCCAAGTAGGTAGCAAGCGGCGTCTTGCTGGTGCGGCTCACGCCGCAAAGAACCAAATCCGCTTTGCCCAGGTTGCGGGGTTCCTTCCCATCGTCGCTCTTGACGGCAAACTCGATCGACTCGACGCGTCGGAAATACTCCGCTGAAAGCGGAAGCTCAGCAGACGGGATGTTCACCGGAATCGCTTCGAGATGCTGCCCGATCTGGACGAGGAGCGAGCCGATGACGTCGACGTACGCCACGTCGAGCCTAGCTGCCTCCAGACTGAAGTGTTCGCGAAGCTCGGGACGCACCAGCGTGAAGACGACCAGCGCCTGGGCTGCTGCAGCTTGCTGCAGGATGGCGGTCAACGCGCGTCGGTCCCGCACGCGGCGCTCGATCTTCAGCCGGACTTTCTCGTCCGGAAACTGGAGGAGCGTGGCGCGGGTCACTCGCTCGGCGGTTTCACCCGTCGAGTCGCTGACGACGTAGATGACCTTGGCATCCATAGGGATGCGATATCAGCCGCGACGCCCCAGCTTGCGCCCATGCATACGATTGACGCGGCGGCGATTCTTCGCCTTGCGCTTGGCGGTGCGGCGCGCGCTCTTGTTGCGTTTACGGGGTCGGTCACTGTCGACGATTGGCAAGTACATGATTTCTCCTAGGGGCGGTGTTTAGGGGAAGGCGGCGGATGCCGCAAGCGCTCAGATCTCGACCTGACACTCGCCGAGATCATTGCAGGTTTCGCCCGTCGGGCACTCCCCGTCTGCGACGCGGGGGGGGGCAGGCAGACCGAATCGAGG
>Ga0111160_1029_pt1 | contig 24129 bp, 21 predicted proteins | sample DeeMarSeWOR28_12_FD_80265 | JGI IMG/M metagenome (GOLD analysis project Ga0111160, IMG submission 80265) | Myxococcales bacterium SG8_38_1
CCTGGCTACTCGGGCACCTCCGAAGCGAGGCCGAGACCCGCCGCATCGCGGAGCTCATTCGCCTGGTACAGCCGGGGCCAGATGAAGATTCGCTCGCGCTCACCCGGCAACTCCTGAACGTGCCCAAGCAAAACGCCAGGGGCGCCGGGCCCGGCATCCTCGGTGTCGCGGTCAGCCGGTTTCACAACGGCCTCGCCCGCGCCCTCAACGGCCCGGAAATCGCGGACAACCTGGGTATTCCCGACGACCTTTGGAGGTACTCCGAGTACCCGGTTCGCGCTGTGCTGAGACCACTCGAGCGGCTGCGCCGCGTGATCCCGGGCGCGAGCGCCTTGGTTGCCCATACCAACAACACGATCATTCGCAGAGACCTAGAGCGAATCCTTCGAGGCGCACAGGCTGAGTTCGACGTGGCGTAGCCCATCAAGGTTGGTGCAAAACGAAGCCATCCGCGCTCACGTGAGCTGAGGGCGATTCGTCGAAGGCCTCGATACGAATGCTCCGCCCCGAAAAGGGAGCCAGGTCCGCGCACACCTCGCGAGGGCGGTCGTCGTTCTCGCCGGTGAACACCATGCGCGTCGTTGGCTCCTCGGCCGAGAGATCGATCAGTCTAACGCCGACCTGACTCTCGTAGCCCTCCGCTCGGCCGCCGGAGATATTGAAACAGAGCCAGGAGTCTTCCGAAACGGTGAACGGCTCGAAGGTCTGCAAGCCAGCAGCGGCGGTCGAAGTGCGAGGATCGAGATGGCGCCAAGGAGTCGTGGGGATCGGAGCCGCGAGCTGAACCGCGATCGTGGCTCGACCCTTCCGCTCCCCTGGGACCGCGGGGCCAAGTCGCTCCAAGACGATCTCACCGACGAGCGTAGAGAGATGTAGGGCACGAACTTCGAGCCTCAAGACCGAAGCGACACGAACCTCGAAGACATCGTCTGCGGCCTGCTCGAGGGTGGCTCCCGTCCGCGACCGCACCACGATGTCAACGCGCGCGTTCTCGGGCCGGAGGCGAGCGCGATATCGCCCTGGAGGAAGCTCGGGAAGCTCGACGGTCGCTCGTGTGCGTGGGTCGATCCGGGCACCGAGACTGCCGTCGGCCAGGGGATGGCCGACCGCCTTGCGCAAGAGGTATGCGGGGATCACGAGCTCGCCTGTTACCGGTCCGTCGGTAGCGTCGAGCAGCGAGCCCGAGAGGCCGATTTTCCCTCGCTTTCTGACGTAGGTATCGGTCAGGACGGAGATGGGCGTCAACGTACGAAAGGTAACGCGCTGATAGTCCCTGGCAAATCGGGGATCGTGCTTCATCTCGCGACCCGACTTGAACGCGGGTCGCGTCCCCCGAGGCAGGCCGAAAGTGACGAGATCGGGCGCGCGATCCAGAACGTACCGCCCATCGCCGTGATCATGTGCGAGCGGCATCAAGGGATCGGGAGCTTGGCGCGCAATGTGAGCATCGTTCAGGCCCAGCATGTCGAGCGCGGGAAGGCCGGAGAAATATGGCAGGCATCCGGCCGCCGTCACCGCCCAAAGCGGCCGCTCAGCGCCGAATGCGTTGCCAAACATGCGGCCTACCGCTTGTCCGTCCCACTGCCAGCGCGCGCGCTTGGCGACGTTGACGTCGCCGACTCTCCGTTGGGTCACCACGTACGGCCCGAGCAGCGCGATCACGAGCGCGAGGGCGGCGACGGGCATTCTCCGTGAGAACGGCCCCGACCAGCCGCCGAGGCCGACCACGAACAAAGCGACCAGGCAGAACTGGGTCACCAGCATGTGGCGGTACGCCGGGAAGTGGTCGCCTCCGATGAACGCCACATACGCGGTCCAAACCAATGCGACTGCCGAGATCGCACCAGCCAGCGCGCGGGTGTCACGCCGCAAGAAAGCAAGCACCGCCCCGATCACCCCCGCCGCGGTCACCAACCAACCTACGCCGAGCCCGCGTCCAACGTAGGTCAGTCCCGACAGCATCCGCGCGGCGTTCACGTGGGTCTTGATGCGGGCGGGGTTCGGAAGCCACTCGCCGTAGTACGCCACCCGAAAGCAGAGCTGCGCCAACCAGGCGAGAAACGGCGCCCCGGCGACGAACGCGAACACGACGAATGCCGTTCGCGAGTCGGCGCGTCGCCGTACGATGAGAAAACTCGAAGCGGCGATGACGATCACGATAAGGGGGGCATCAGGGCGTGTCCAAACCAGTAGGCACAGCGCCGCGGCGGCAACGCCCGCCCATGTCGAGCTTTGGTCACGGCTCCGGTCGAGCTCTGCCAATGCCCAAAGTGCGATGGCCAAACACGCGACGACGAGCGGCTGTTCGAGCGCGCCCATCGCCCAAACCGACAGCGACGCCGTCGCGCCCAACGCAAGGGCGCCCGCGCCGAATCCGGCAGACGTCGCCCCTGCCCTGCGCGCCAGCATCAGGAGCGCTCCGAACGTTGCTCCCCAGCAAGCGAAGGCGAGAATCCGAAGGGCGAGAATCAGGTCTCCCTCGACCCGTTCGCCATCGTTCCACGTCAGCCCTTTGCCCTCGAGGAGGCGCTCCGCATAGCGCAAGCTGATCAGCGTGTCGTCCTCGATGAAGTTGCCAACCCAAGCGCTACCGACGACCAAGAGAGCCACGCCGGCGGTCAGAGCAAGCGCCCACCCAAGCCGATCGAGCCAGTCCTTCTTTCCCGCCACGGAGCGAAACTCTAGACGACCACGCCCTGCGTTGCGAGGCGCTGGGATGATCCTGGAGCCGCGATGAGGTAGAACGCGGCTCTTGACTGAGGCCAGATTGACCTGGGCGACCCGCGCGGTCCTGCTGCTGTTGATAGCTGCTGGGATCGCAGCTCGGATCTACGATCTAGGCTATCCGGAGAGTCTCGTCTTCGACGAGCACCATTTCGTCAAGAATGCGCGCAACTACCTCGCGACGCGCTCGGACTGGAATGACCATCCTCCGCTCGGAAAGCTCGTGATCGCGCTTGGACTGCTCGCCGAGGGCGACAATGCAACCGGCTGGCGCTTGGCATCATTGACCTGCGGTGTCCTCCTGGTGCTGTTGTCGTATCTCGTCGGCGCTCGAACCTTCGGGCGCCGCGAGGCCGGCCTCTATGCGGCCGCCTTCGTCGCCGCCAGCGGCTTCCTGATCGTCTATTCGAGGACAGCTCATCTGGACGGAATGCTGGCGACCGTCATGACAGTCGCCGCGCTCTGCATGTGGCGGTCGAAGAGCCGCCTCGGCATGTTCGCTTCGGCCGCGCTGATCGGCGTGGCCGCATCGATCAAGTTCACCGGGGTCGTCCTCACGATCCCATGGGCGCTCCTTTCGTTTCGACGCTTCGGAGTCGAAGGGCGAACGGTCGCGCTGCTCAGTGGAGGGCTCGGTTTGATGGTCGGCACCTACGTCGCGCTTTTCTCACTGGGGCTCGCGGTTGCGGGCGATCCGCATGGCGTCGCGGACGTGGGGCTGAAATCGCTCGAGCTTCTGCAACATCACTGGGGGCTCGACGACTGGGAGAACGCAGCGACATCGCGCTGGTATACCTGGTTCATCCCCTTGAACCGGATCAACATGCACTTCGTCCGAAACGGAGGCGAGATCCGTGCCCTCACGACTGCGGACAACCCGGTGCTCTGGTGGGGCGTCAACGTCGCAGTGGCCTGGTCGGCGTTTCTCCTGATCCGCCGTAGCTTGGAGCCTGCCGGTCCGAGCTATCTCCTCTTGCTTTGGACCGTCCCCCTACTCCCATGGATCTTCACCAACCGTGATAGCTACATCTATCACTACGTTCCGTCGTACGCGTTCGGACTGATGCTGATGGGTGGCTCCGTGGCGATGCTGGAAAGACCGGTCCTTCGGTTCATCTTCGTCGCCGCGGTAGCCGTGGTCTTCGTATCCTGTGCGCCGGTCTGGTCGACGATTCCATTCGCCGCCGATTCCTGGCTACACCGGATATTCTACTAAAGAGCTCTAGAGCATCCCGAGCTCGAGCTTGGCGGCGTCGGTCATGTTGTCGGGGGTCCATGGCGGATCCCACACGAGCTCGACGTGCGACGTGGAGACGCCTTCGACGCGACCCGACTTCTCCGCGACCTCTTCGACCAATGCGCCCGCCACCGGGCATGCGGGTGCGGTCAGCGTCATTCGGATTTCCGCGCGGCCGTCTTCCGACACCTCGACCCCGTAGATCAATCCGAGCTCGTAGATATTGACCGGGATCTCGGGATCGTAGACGGTCTTCAAAGCTTCGATGACCGCCTCCTCGACCTTCGCGGGATCGATGGGCTCGACGGGCTTCTTCCCGCTTCCCCCGACGGCCTCGCTGATCGGTTCCGTCGGAGGGTGAGGGACGTCGGACACCGGCAGAAACAGGTGATCGGACGTGGTGCGCGGCTTGATCTTGTGGATCTTCAAGCGTTCGATGTCGTCGCCCACCACTCTACTCCGTCTTCGCTTCGCCCTCTTCGTTTCGAAGGGCTTGGTTGAGGGTGTGCCAGCCGAGGGTGGCGCACTTGACGCGCATGGGGAACTCGCGAACTCCCGCGAACACCGCAAGCTTGCCGAGCGCGTCGAGGTCCGTGTCCGAACCCTCGTCGCCAGCGACCATCGCGTGGAACTTGCCGAAGAGCGCTTCCGCTTCCTCGACCGTCTTCCCTTTGAGGGCCTGGGTCATGGTCGAACAAGACGCCTGCGAGATTGCGCATCCCTGCCCAATGAAGCCGATGTCCGTGATGGTGTCCCCGTCGAGCTGCAACCGGAGCGTGATCTTGTCACCACAAAGCGGGTTGTAGCCGCGCCCCTCGCGATTGTATGGATCGGGGAATCGGTGGTTCCTCGGGTTCTTGCCGTGGTCCAGGATCACCTCTTGATAGAGCTCACGCAGATCCATCAACCGAACAACTCCTGCACTTTTTCGAGGGCGCTCAGCAATGCATCAACGTCGTCGGTGGTGTTGTACATCCCGAGCGACGCGCGCGCTGTGGCAGCGATACCGAAGTGCTCCATGACCGGCTGCGCACAATGATGCCCAGTGCGGATCGCAACGCCCTCCGAGTCGACGATGGTGCCGATGTCGTGCGGATGGGCCGCGTCCATCAGGAACGACAGCGCCGCGACCTTGCCAGGCGCGGTCCCGATCAAACGAACGCCGGGCAGGAGCTCGAGGGCGTCGGTGGCGTACTCGAGCACCCGTCTCTCATGCGCGTGAACCGCCTTCTGGTCGAAGGACTGGTAGTAGTCGATCGCCGCTCCGAGCCCGATTGCACCGGCGATATTCGGCGTGCCAGCTTCGAACTTGTAGGGAAGATCGTTGTAGATCGTCTCCTCGAACGTCACCGAGCGAATCATGTCCCCGCCGCCCTGATACGGCGGCATCGCATCGAGCAGCCGCTCTTTCCCGTAGAGCACGCCGATTCCGGTCGGGCCGTAGAGCTTGTGCCCGCTAAACGCGTAGAAGTCGCAATCGAGCGCCTGCACGTCGACTTCGACGTGGGAAACGGCCTGTGCGCCGTCGAGGAGGACCACCGCGCCCCGCTCGTGCGCAAGCGCGATCAGCTCGGCAACGGGAAGCACGGTTCCAAGAGCATTCGACACGTGCGCAAGCGCGACGACCTTCGTGCGGTCGCTGAGCTTCTCCTCAAACGAGTTGCGGAGCACCTCCCCCCGGTCGGTCATCGGGACGACCACGAGCTTGGCGCCGGTCCGCTGGCACAGCATCTGCCAAGGAACGATGTTCGAGTGGTGCTCGAGCTCCGTGACGAGAACCTCATCGCCCTCGCGAAGCACACTTGCGCCGAAGCTTTGCGCCACGAGGTTGATCGCTTCGGTCGTGCCACGCGTGAATACGATTTCGCTCTTCTTTGCCGCGTTCAGGAACGCCTGCACCTTCTTGCGAGCCTCTTCGTAGCGGGCCGTCGCGCGCTGCGACAAGAGATGAACCGCACGGTGGATGTTCGCGCAATCCTTTGCGTACACCTCGTCGACCGCATCGATGACCGATTGGGGCTTTAGTGATGTCGCCGCGGTATCGAGATAGACCAGCGGCTTTCCATGCACGTCTTGGTGGAGGGCAGGAAAATCCTCCCGAACACGCCTAGCATCGAAACCGGGCGCCGCAGCCGAAGTGATGGGAGTCGAGATCGTCACGTGACCTCCCGAATCTCGTCAGCATGCGGGATGCGGGCCAGCAACGCCTCACGCATGCGGGCCCTGGTCGGCTCGTGGGCGACGCGATCGACAATCGACTCGACGAACGCGTAGGTCAGCATCGCATTGGCGAGATCTACGGGCACGCCTCGCGCTCGAAGGTAGAAGAGTTGATCTTCGTCGAGCGCGCCTATGGTCGCGCCGTGACTGCAGACTACGTCGTCGGCGTCGATCTCGAGGTGGGGCTTGGTGTGCACCGTCGCCGAGTCGCTCAACAACAAGTTGCGGTTCTCCTGGTGAGCTTCGGTCTTCTGCGCGTCGCGGTGGACGACCACGATCCCGTCGAAGACGGCTGTGCCCTTACCTGCCGCGATACCGCGATAGGTCTGATCGCTTCGGCAGTGCGGGGCGCGGTGTTCGACCAAGGTGTGGTGGTCGACGTGGTCGGTGCCATCGACGAGGTAGGCTCCGTCTAGTTGGCATTCCGCACCCGGCCCGTCGAGCAGGCAACGGACATCGAACCGGAGCAACGCGCCGCCGAGCGTGACGACCGTCGAGCGGTAGCGACTATCGTCCGCCTGACGGACGTCGACGCGGCCCACATGGAGCCCTCGGCTTTCGTGTACCCGAACGTGCGTCACTCTCGCGTTGCGCGCGATGTCGATCTCGAAGACCGAGTTGGTGAGTGTGTCGGTCGGCTGGCCGGTGTAACTCTCGATCAGAGTAAGCTCGGCGCTCTCGCCGGCCGTCACCAGCAAGCGCGGGTAGCTGACACCTTCGAGCCCGGTCGGATGTGTAATCTCAATCGGGGTGTCGATGACCGTTCCAGGCGCAACGTCGATCCAGAGCCCGTCGGCGAACATCGTCGTGTTGAGGGCGGCGAAGTGCTCTGGCACCCCGGCCATGTCGAGCCGCCCATCGAGCAGATCGGGCTGGCTCTCCAATACGGCTCGCAAGCTGCGCGCGGTCACCCCTTGCGGGAGCACGGACGCCACGGACGGGGCGTCTCCTTCTGCTCGCGGGAGTACAGCGTCAGTCACCGAGCGAACGGGAGTGAAGCGCCAGGCTTCGGTCTTCTTGGTAGGGAGCCCCTGCGTGCGAAGCGTTCCCGCCGCTCGCTCGCGAAGCGAACGCAGCCAAGCAGGCCCGGTCTCGAATGAGGCAGGCAGGCTCTGCAACAACTTCTGATGAGCGCTGTTGGTCAAAGGGCTTGGGCGTCCCGAACCTCGCTGTAGCCTTCCCTTTCGAGCTGCTTGGCGAGATTCTTATCTCCGGTTCGAACGATTCGGCCGTCGATTAACACGTGCACGACATCGGGAACGATGTAATCGAGAAGCCGTTGATAGTGGGTGATCACGAGCATGGCGCGCTCGGGACCGCGAAGGGCGTTGACGCCTTCCGCAACGACCTTGAGAGCGTCGATGTCGAGCCCCGAGTCGGTCTCGTCGAGGACGGCAAGCGACGGCTCGAGCATCGCCATCTGATAAATCTCGTTCCGTTTCTTCTCGCCGCCGCTGAAACCATCATTGACGGACCGCTTCGTGAGCTGATCGGGGAGCTGCACGAGCGCCGCCCTCTCCTTCGACAGCTTCATGAAATCGATCGCGTCGAGCGGGTCTTGCCCGCGGTGCTTTCGAATCGCGTTGAGCGCGGCTTTCAGAAAGTAGATGTTGCTGACGCCCGGGATGGCCACCGGGTACTGGAAACCCAAGAACACCCCTTCGGCCGCGCGGACCTCGGGCGCCATCTCGAGGAGGTTCTGCCCCTTGTAGGTCACGCTGCCTTTCGTGACCTCGTAGCCCTCGCGACCCGCGAGCACGTAGGCGAGAGTGCTCTTGCCCGAGCCGTTCGGCCCCATGATCGCGTGCACTTCCCCGGCCGCGACGTCGAGCGTGATCCCCTTGAGAATGGGCTTTCCATCCACTTCGACGTGGAGGTCTTCGATCTTCAACATCAGCCCACCGCTCCTTCCAAGCTAACGCCGAGGAGCTTCTGCGCCTCGACGGCAAATTCCATCGGCAATTCTTTCAGCACTTCTTTCGCAAACCCGTTGACGATGAGGCTCACCGCGTCTTCCTCGGCGAGGCCTCGCTGCCGGCAATAGAAGAGCTGATCGTCGCCAATTCGCGAGGTCGTCGCTTCGTGCTCGAGCTTCGACGTGCTGTTCCGCACGTCGACGTAGGGCACAGTATGGGCACCGCACTTGTCGCCAATCAGGAGCGAATCGCACTGTGTGTAGTTTCGCGCGTTCGATGCCCCACGCATGATCTTCACGCCGCCGCGATAGGTTTGCTGCCCGTGCCCCGCGCTGATGCCCTTGGAGATGATCGTCGACTTGGTGTTCTTGCCGAGGTGAATCATCTTCGTGCCCGTGTCCGCCTGCTGGCGGTGGTTGCTGAGCGCCACCGAATAGAACTCGCCCACCGAATCGTCGCCCTTGAGGATGCAGCTCGGATACTTCCAGGTGATTGCAGAGCCCGTTTCGACCTGGGTCCAGCTGATCTTCGAGCGCTCACCTTCACAGAGCCCGCGCTTGGTCACGAAATTGAAGATCCCGCCCTTGCCGTTCTCATCGCCTGGATACCAGTTCTGCACCGTCGAGTACTTGATCTGGGCGTCCTTGTGGGCGACGAGCTCGACCACCGCGGCGTGAAGCTGGTTCTCATCGCGCATCGGCGCGGTGCACCCTTCGAGGTAGCTCACGTAGCTGCCCTCGTCGGCTACGACCAGCGTGCGTTCGAACTGCCCCGTCTTCGCAGCGTTGATCCGGAAGTAGGTCGAGAGCTCCATCGGGCACCGAACGCCCTTCGGAATGTAGACCACCGAGCCGTCACTGAAGACCGCGCTGTTCAGCGCCGCGAAGAAGTTGTCGGACACCGGAACGACCGAGCCGAGGTACTTCCTGATGAGCTCCGGGTGCTCCTGCACGGCTTCCGAGAACGACATGAAGATGACGCCGACCTCGGAGAGCTTCGCGCGAAACGTCGTCGCGACCGACACGCTGTCGAAGACCGCATCCACCGCAACACCGGCGAGAACCTCACGCTCGTGAAGCGGAATGCCGAGCTTCTCGTAGGTCGCGAGCAGCTCCGGGTCGACCTCGTCGAGGCTCTTCGGCGCGTCGTCTTTGGACTTCGGAGCCGCGTAGTAACAGATGTCCTGATAGTCGATCTCGGGGTAGCTGACTTTGGCCCAGCGAGGCTCCTTCATCTCGAGCCAGCGCCGATACGCCTTGAGCCGCCACTCGAGCAACCACGCCGGCTCATCCTTCTTCGCCGAGATGAAGCGAACGATGTCTTCGTTCAGACCCGGCGGCGCGTACTCCTGCTCGATGTCGGTGATGAAGCCCGCGTCGTAGTTCTTCTTGAGGATCTCGTCGATCGGTTCGGTGGCGGATGACATGCGTTACTCCAACCCCGCACGAAGGCGGTCGGCCTCTGTGCCCGAGCGCGCGAGCGAGACGAGCTCCGCGGTTCCCGGGACGGCCATGTCGGCCAAGGTGATTTTTGAAAGTGCGCTTTGGACGGCGAGGTTGATGCGCTGCCAGTTCGCGCGGACACCGCAGTTGGTTTCGTACTCGCAGGACGATTCATTGCTTTCGTCGGAGCACTCGGTGACCGCGATGGGCCCTTCGATGGCCCGGATAACCTCGTGAATCCCGATTTGCTGCGGAGAGCGCGCGAGGGCGTAGCCCCCCTTGACCCCGCGATGTGAGGTCACGACGCCGGCCCGGGCGAGCTTCTTGAGCACTTTGCTCGCGGTCGGCTCCGGGATCTGCGTGTAGACAGCCAGGTCGCGGGCCGGATGGGCGCCATCCGTGCCCGCCAAATGGGTGGCCAGCACGACAGCATAGTCCGTCATTTTAGAAATACGCAGCATTTCCAGTTAGTTAGATACAGGACCGTTTCAGTCCTGTATGGGATCTAGAGTAGGTCCTCGGGGGTGTCAAGCTTAGCCTCATGGCCAAAACCTACGATGCCCTGCTCCCGAAGCTCCGTGACTTCATCGGGGAACAAAAGATGTTCTTCGTCGCGACTGCGCCGCTCTCAACCGAAGGGCAGGTCAACGTTTCCCCGAAGGGCCTGCGAGGCACGTTCTCGGTCCTCGACGACCGCACCGTTGCATACCTCGATTTCACGGGGAGTGGCGTCGAGACCATCGCCCACATTCGGGAGAACGGGCGCATCTGCGTCATGTTCTGCGCGTTCGACGGTCCACCTCGAATCGTACGCATCCACGGAACCGGAGATGCAGTCGAGCCAGGCGACGAGGAGTTCGAGAGCTTGCTCGCGCACTTCGACGCCTATCCGGGTGTGCGCTCGATCATCCGCATCCGCGCCAGCCGCATCAGCGACTCGTGTGGCTACGGCGTTCCGCTCTACGAATACAAGGGAGAGCGCGACCAGCTTCAGCGCTGGGCGGAGAAGAAAGGTTCCGACGGCCTGGCGCAATACCAGCGCGACAACAACACCGAGAGTATCGACGGCCTACGGAGCGGACTCGGGGACCATTAGCACCGGCACGGAGGCGATCCGGAGACAACGCGTGGCGGTGCTTCCTACGAGCCAACGCCCAAGCACGGTCTGCCGGTGCGTGCCGACCACCATGATGTCCGCCGGGATTTCCTCTGCGGCCGCACAAAGCGCATGTGACGCGTAGTCGGCGGAGACGATTTGATGTATCTCCGAGCCCGGGGCGTGTTCCTTGGCGTACTCGGCCAGCTTTTTCCCGGCTTCGAGCTTACTTTGGTCGCGCAAGACCTGCCGCCAGGTGCGCTCTTCGTCGGGCTTGTCCTCGCCGCCTGCAGGAATGACGACGTTCGCGATGTGAAGCTCACCGTGGACACGCGCAGCCGCGCGCTTGGCCCACGAGAGGGCCGACAACGCCGAATCCGAGAAGTCGGTGCCGACGAACCACTTGGTGCCCTGCAGCCCATCCGGAATTGGGCGCTCGCCGGTCGCCACGAACACGGGGCGGCCTGCCACACGGATCACACGGTCGGCCGTCGAGCCGATCACCGCTTCGGTCTTGCCCTGACTATCGACCGAGCGAGGACCGCCGGAGCCGTACGCACCAATCGTGATTAAAAAAGACCCACGCTCTTCCGCGAGCTCCGCGATGACCCGCCAGGGACGACCTCGCACGACGAGCGCTTCGCACTCGACGCCCGCAGCCGCGCAGCGGTGTTGCTCTTTGCGAAGCTTCGCCTTGAGCGCCTCCTCGTAGCGGCTCGAGTCTTCCTTTGCTTCGACCGCCGCCGGCTGCAGATCGCTCGATTCGGGCCACCAGGAGTCTGCGTCATCGAGAACATGCACGAGGTCCAAGCGCACGCCAAATGCCTGGGCCGCTGCGATCGCGAGATCGACCGTACGGGTCCCTGCTGAAGTCAGATCGGTACCACAGAGAATGCTCGCTTCTGCCATGCCGAAAGCATAGACCAAGGCGTTGGAGGCGCACATGGTCGGCGCTAGGATAGGGGCAAGACCATGCCGCAAACGCCGATTTACATGGACCACCACGCCACCACCCCGGTGGACGAGCGGGTCTTGGAAGCGATGCTCCCGTATTTTGGCGCTCGCTTTGGCAACGCGGCCAGTCGTGTCCACGCGCACGGCAAGGAAGCGAGGGACGCCGTGGAGACCGCCCGCGCCGAGGTCGCGGCCCTGATGGGCGCGAGCCCGGAGGAGCTGATCTTCACCTCCGGGGCTACCGAAAGCGACAACCTCGCCATCGCCGGGACGGCGCGCGGCCGGGCTCTCGAGGGCAAGCACATCGTCACCGTGAGCACGGAGCACAAGGCCGTGCTCGATACCTGCAGCGCGCTCGAACGGGAGGGTTGGCGCATCACGCGACTCGACGTCGACGAGCGGGGGTGGGTTTGCGCCGACGCCGTCGCCAATGCCCTCAGGGACGACACGGTGCTGGTGAGCGTGATGCTCGCGAACAACGAGGTCGGGGTCGCGCAGGATCTCTTTGCCATCGGCGCATTGACACGTGCACATGGCATCACCTTTCACTGCGACGCAGCTCAGGGCCTCGGATACCTGCCCTTCTCGGTGGAAGAAATGAACATCGACCTTGCGAGCTCGTCGGCCCACAAGATGTACGGCCCCAAAGGGGTCGGCGCTCTCTATGTTGCGCGCGCGCTTCAAGCGCGTGGCCTTCCACTCCCCCAGATGCACGGTGGCGGGCACGAGCGAGGTTTCCGCGCGGGCACGCTCAACGTGGCGGGCATCGTCGGGTTCGGCGCGGCCGCATCGATCATGCAGCGTGAGGGCCACGCCGAAGCGGAGCGAATCGCCGCCCTCCGTGACACACTCGAACGGCGGCTCGGCGAATCGATAGACGAGGCGCGCATCAATGGCGCCGGCGCTCCCCGTCACCCGGGTAACCTCAACATGTCGTTCGGCTACGTCGACGGCCCGGCGTTACTTTTGCGATTGTGTGAGCTCGTCTCCGTGTCGAGTGGGGCCGCGTGCAGCAGCGCCGAAGCTGGACCGAGCTACGTGCTCGAAGCAATGGGCGTGCCCGCGGATTGGAGCGCTGCGTCGGTTCGCTTCGGCCTCGGGCGTGACTCGAGCCTGGCGGATGTGGAGCAGGTGGCCGAAGCGACGATCACCACGGTCGAGGAGCTCCGCGCGCGCTCCCCGCTCTGGGCCGCCAAGCAGAGCGGGAGGCCAGTCGATTGGTGAACGCCGAGCGGGGTGGCGAAAACCAGGTTCACGCCTTAGATAGACTGTGATGAGCAACGCCGAGAGCATCACCCTCACAGCGAGGGCCATCGAAATGGGCAAGCAGAAGGTGGCGGACGCCGACACACCGGTGGAGGGTCTGCGTCTGGGCATCAAGGGAGGCGGCTGCTCGGGATACTATTACGTGTACGACTTCGCCACGAAGATCCGCCCCAAGAAGGACCTCGTGTTCGACTTCGACGGCCTGACGGTAGTGGTAGACAATCGCAGCCTCGAGTTCCTCAAAGGCGCGGTGCTCGATTGGGAGCAGGGACTGATGAGCTACGGCTTCAAGTGGAAGAACCCGAACGCCGTGGGCGACTGCGGCTGCGGCCAGTCGTTCGAAGTCGCCTAGAAGCCTTCTTCGAGCGGCACTGGAATCGGATTCGGGAGATCCGTGTACTGCTGCAAGTCTTCCAGCGTGCAGTCGGCCGGAAGCAAGCTTGGAGTCTCGAGCTCGACCGAGCGACAGCAGCGATCGAAGGCGGGCTCCGGCCCCGACTGTGAGCCATCGCCCGCGCATGGATCCGGGATCGGAAGCTCGACAGGCGCAATCGTCTCGGCGATGCGCGCGCGAATTCCCTGGAAGCTGAACGCGACGCTGCTTGCGGTGCATTGCTCGTCGGGGCTCCCGAGCGTCGGATCGATCCGGAGGTCGAGGTTGTCGGTCAGCAGGCTGGTTACGCTGCCGCGAAAGCCGCTGTCGCAGATTCCGAGGGGCTTGAGAGTAGCGACTAGCTCACCAGCCGAGAAGCGCCCTGCGAGCAGGCCCTTTTCGAGGGTTTCCCCGTCTTCGCTGATGTCGGCAATGAGATAGCCGTCGAGCGACAGCCAGAAGCTCCCAGGGCCGGTCAAGAACACAAAGGTCGTTGCGGTGTCCACGGGGAGCACGACGCGCCCATTGCTGATGTAGGCGTCGGTCTTCCAAACCAAGGGGTAGCGGATGTCGCCGGCAACCAGGCTGCCGGGATCGACATAGAAGACATCGTCGCCATCCCAGGCCGGAGCTGGCGCATCTTCATTCGCGCCTGGCAACTTCAAAGTCGCGCCGTCGGGGCCGCCCCACTCGAAACCCGTGACCTCATCAGCCGAGGTCCCATCGACGGAGGAGACGACCGAGACGTCGACCTTCGCATCGTTCGGTGTGCCGTTCCACTCACGAAGACGGAGCAGCACGGTTCCGAAGCCGCGCCCCTGGTTGAGAGCGATGTTGTCCTCGAGGCAGGAGATGAGGCCCACGACGGTTGGCAGCACGTTCTGGCCGAACGAGTTGTCGATGCCCTTGTCGCCATCGAGCGTTGGCCTTCCGTTTGCGGCCACGCACTCGGCCTCGTCCTCGATCGAGCTGGTGTTCATCCCGTCGAGGTCGAGCCCGAAGCGACGCCAACGGTCGCCGGACTGGTCGAGCGAGATGTTGCGAAACGCAAAGATCGCCTCGACATCGTCGGTCGACTTACTGGTACTCGCGGGCGGCCGCTCGGGCACCCCTGCAAGCCCTTGAGTCATCAGGGCCGGGTCGTAGACACTGCAGGCCGCCAAACCGAGCAGTGAGAGCGCGAGCGTAAGCCTAAGTTTCATCGTTTCGGCGCGGCCCGTGAAACCGGTTGATACCGCTAAACTATAATATAACAGTATCAAGGGATTTCAATGGATTGTGCGCGATCTCACAGATTCACGGAGTGAAACCCACTGAAACCTCTGGCGGCGGACGCCGCGACCACCAGGCTGCGCAGGCGCTCCCGATGATGCAGTGGGTGATGGCGGAGATCGCGCTTGGAATCGCAGTGAGCGGATTGGCGAAGTGAGCTTGCGCGAGCACGGCGCCGAGGCCGGAGTTCTGCATGCCCACTTCGATTGCCGTGGTGCGGGCGACGATGTCATCACCCGACCCCCAGGCGGCGAGCAGGTAGCCCATGAAGAACCCGAGCGTATGCGTGGTGACTACCGCGCCCAGCAGCGAGAACCCGGAGTCGAGCACCGCATCCTTTTGCGCACCGAGGATCGCGGCGACGATGGCGACGATCATGAGCACGGCAGCCGCCGGCGCGATCGGCAGGAGCCACTCGGTGAGCCGCGGGAGATAGCGTCGCAAGAACAGGCCCAAGGCGACCGGCAGCAAGACCACCTCAGCCGTGCTGAGGAATAAGCCCCAGCCGTCGACGTCGACCCGGCTGCCGACGATCCACGTGGTGAGCAAGGGCGTGCACAGAGCAGCCAAGATGGTGGAGAATGCGGTCATCGAGACCGAGAGCGCGACATCGGCCTTGGCCAAATACGCGATGACGTTCGACGCGGTGCCCCCCGGGCAACAGCAGACGAGTACGAGCCCAACCGCGAAGGGGGTCGGGAGCGAAAACAGATAGCCCATCGCCCAACCGAGCGCTGGCATGACCGTGTACTGGAGCAGCACGCCCCAGCCGATGGGCGCCGGTGCGCGCAGGACGCGCGAAAAATCGCTGAACTCTAGGGTGAGCCCCATGCCGAGCATGATGACCTGGAGACCGGGCGTGATGAGCCCGAGGTCGAGGAACCAGGTGAAGGTGGGCGGGTGAATGAGCGCGACGACACCACCAAGGGTGACCCATAGAGGAAAGAGCCGAACGAACGCCGTCACGCAGCCGCGATGTAGCACAGTGCGACGCGGGACGGCGACGCCCTTCCATGCTAGGTATCGCGTTCTCATGTTCCGCCCACCGACCGACGACGTCCGAATCGACGACATCCGTCCGCTGATTCCGCCCGCCATCCTCATGGAGGAAATCCACCCAGGCGAGGAGGCCATCGCGCGCGTCGCGGACGGACGCCGTCAGATAGGCGACATCCTGCACGGCAAGGATGACCGCCTCGTGGTGGTGGTGGGCCCCTGCTCGATTCACGATCCGAAAGCGGCCCTCGACTACGCGAAGCGGCTCAAGGTGCTGCGCGACGAGCTAGCCGACGATCTCTTCATCGTGATGCGCACTTACTTCGAGAAACCGCGCACGACGGTTGGATGGAAGGGCCTGATCAACGACCCGAACCTCGACGGAAGCTTCGACATCAACCACGGCTTGCGCGTTGCGCGTGGGCTGTTGAGCGCACTGGTCGAGATGGATCTCCCGGCGGGAACGGAGTTCCTCGACCCCATTTCGCCACAGTTCGTCGCTGACCTGGTGTCATGGGGCGCGATCGGCGCTCGCACCACCGAGAGCCAGGTTCACCGGGAGCTCGCTAGCGGCCTGTCCATGCCGGTCGGCTTCAAGAACGGCACACGAGGCACGATCATCATCGCCGTCGAGGCAGTCCGGGCGGCCCGACACCCACACCACTTCCTCTCTGTTACCAAGCAGGGCCTCACGGCCATCGTCGCGACGAAGGGCAACCTCGATTGCCACGTCATCCTGCGAGGCGGCACCGGGAACCCGAACTACTCTGCCAAGAGCGTTCAAGAGACGGTTGAGATGCTCGCGTCGGCTGGACTCGACGGGCGCGTCATGGTGGATTGCAGCCACGCCAACAGCAGCAAGGACCACGAGAAGCAGGCGGGTGTCGCCAAGGCGATCGCCGAGCAGGTCGCAGAAGGCAGCCAGGGCATCTTCGGCGTGATGCTCGAGAGCTTCATCGTCGGAGGCCGCCAGGACAACGCTGCGAGCAAAGAGCTCACCTACGGCCAGAGCATCACCGATGCGTGTATGAGCTGGGACGCGACGGTTCCGGTTATCGAGGGGTTGGCGGAGGCGGTTCGCAAAAGGCGCGCCGCCGGTAGCTGAGCCTCGGCGCGATCAGTAGAGCGGCTCCGGGATCGGCACCGGAATCTGGATCGTGCTCGGGAGTGCGTCGAAACGGGCCACCTTCTCTGCGGTTTCGAGCGTGTTGCAGGTCTCTATACGGGTGCCGCCGTAAAGCCACTCACTTGGACAGCAGCGGTCGATCTGGACGGGCTGGGTGCTCGCGCAGGGCTCGAGCTTGGGGCGCGAGAACGCTGCAAGGCCAGCGATCCGTCCCGCAACGCCGTTGAAGGTCACGCCTAGGCTGAACGCGTCGCACTCCACGCCGGTTCCATCGCCACTTGGTGAGCTGTGAATGTCGGCGAACTGACCGAAGAGCGATTCGATCACGTTTGCGTTGATGTCACACATGCCAATGTCCGGCGTTGCGGCGCCGAGCTCTTCGATACTGAAACGCCCGGTGAAGAGACCTCGCTCGAGTCGCTTCTGGTCCTCGCTGATGTCTCCGATCAGAAAGCCCCCGTTCACGACGACGGTCATCCAGCCATCGCTCGCCAAGCGGCCATCGCCCCCGATGAGCTTGAACTCGGTGCGGTCGAGCAGTGGCACGACGAGGCGACCGGAAGCCATATATCCGTCGACTTGCTCTAGCTTTGGACGGTCGAGCGTGGGAACACCGGAATCGCTCGGGCGAAAGTCCACCGGATCGAGGAACCACGAGTCGTCGAAAGCCCAGCCCGGGTCCGGCGCCGGAGTGGACTGGTCGCCGTCGAGGTACACGAGGTTGAGCGGGTCGCTCGCACGAAAGCCTACGAGCGAAGGCTCCTCGGTCGTGCCGTCGACCGAGGTGGTGAGAACAGCGGTGACGCTGGCATCGTCGGCCTGCCCATTCCAATCTCGCACCCACAAGACGACGGTTCCCACACCACGGCCTTGAGTCAGCGCGATGTTGTCCTCCAGGCATGGGAGCGCGCTTCCGACTGTCGGCAGCAGATTTGCGCCGAGCGAGTTGTCGATCCCCTTCTGGCCGTCGATGACTGGTTGCCCGATGACCCTGCCGTCGATGGTTCGCGGCATGCAGGTCGCGTCGTCACGACTATTGGTCACGGTCAAATCGAGATCGATCCCGGTCCTCGCCGCCATTTCCGCCGACTGCCGGATGAAGACGTCCTTGAGCCCGAAGACCAAGGTCTGCGCGTCGTCGGGCGAGCTAGTGCCCGAGGCCGGTCTGCTCGGAACGCCGGCGTTGCCCTCTACGATTAACGAAGCGTCATAGACGCTGCACGCAGCAACGAGCGCCAAGCCCAAGACGCCGGCGCCATGGCGGCCCAAACGCCTATCCTGACCTTTCCCCCGCACCCGTCCAGAATAGCAAGCGGCGGAGTGGACCCAAAAATAGAGCTATGCGGACGGCGCCATCGTACGAATGAAGAGCTCCACCATCTCCCAGGGTAGGTTCGAGGGAAGATTCAAGATGGGCAAATCGATACCGTACTCCCGCCGGCGCTTCAGCTCCTCGATGCAGTACTGCGGGTCGCCGGCAATGGTGAGCGCCTCGATCATCTCTTCGCTGACGGCGTCGGCAGCCTGCGCGCGTGTCTTCTTGTCCCGGTAAAGCTCGTCGACCCGCTTGCACTCGTTGGCATAACCGAAACCGCTGAGCAGCTCCTTGTAGTAGTCCCCCATGCCGCCGATGTAGAACGAGATGATCTGCCTCGCCTCGCGAACGCCTGCATCGCCTAACGGGATGACGGTAGTGAAGGGCGCTGTCGCGATCTCGCTCGGGTCGCGACCGACTTTGGCGGCGCCGTCAGCAATCCATGCGTGACCCTGCTCGAGCTTCGTGTACGGCCAGAAGGTCGGAATCCATCCGTCCGCGAGCTCGCCGATCGAGGTGATCGATTTCTGCTTCAGCGCGGCGACGTAGATCGGCACATCGGGCCGCAGAGGCTGCATCGCGAGGTTGAAAGGGCGATAGTCGTGCAGCTTTGCGCCGCTTTCGTTGAGACGCTTGCCCGCGAGCAAGGTCTTGGTAACGCGAATGACGTCGCGGAGCTGGGTGAGAGGCTTCTTGAACTCGCGCGCGTGAAAACCCTCGATGACGCGCTGGCCGCTCGTGCCAATGCCTAGTAGCAACCGACCTTCGCTGATCTCGTCGACCGTGGCTGCGTTCATCGCGAGCAAGCCGGGCGAGCGGCTGAAACAATTGACGATGCCGGTGCCGAGCTTGATCTGCTTCGTATGAATCGCGATCTCAGTGAGCAGGGAGAAGATCTCGTACCCCCAAGCTTCGGGTATCCAAAACGAATCGTACCCGAGCTCATCCGCGAGAATCGCGGCTTTGAGGTACAGTTTGCGGTCGTAGTTCTTCCAGAACGGCAGGAGCCCGGTTCGTGTGGTCATCGAAGCCTCCGAAGGGCGGAGTAGAACGTTTGCGGTAGCGTTTCAAGAGAGGGGTCGCGCTTGACAGTCTCGACCGATTCGTGACAGGTCAGCGGGCGATGAACGCTCCGAGGTGCATCCCGCTCGAAGCGGTGACCGATGAGCTGGTCGGGGGCAAGGCCGAGGGGCTCGTTCGACTGTTGAGCTACGGTTTCGAGGTTCCGAGCGGCTTCGTCATTCAGGGCGCGACCGAGACCACGCTGCCGCCGGACCTCGAGGAGCAGTATCGGCGCATCGGGGGCAGCAAAGTTGCAGTGCGATCATCCGCGATCGGCGAGGACTCGGAGGACGCCTCGTTTGCCGGTCAGTACGAAACGGTGCTCAACGTCGAGGGCCCCGAAGCGCTAGTCTCTGCTATTCAACGTTGCGTGCGCTCACTGACGAACGCTCGGGCGACGGCATATCGAGACGAGAAGCTCGGCCAACGCGACGTGCAGATGAACATCGTCGTTCAGCAGATGGTCGACGCGCGCGCGGCCGGGGTAGCTTTCACCGCAAACCCGATGAACGCGCGGCGCGATCAGGTCGTCGTCGATGCGGTGCGTGGGCTCGGCGAAACGCTAGTGAGCGGGCACGCCACACCCGATCACTGGGTTCTGAGCCGGGACGGTCTGGTGGTCGACAGTGAGATCCAGGGCGATGCACCCGTGCTGAGCGACGCCGAACGCGCCCTGCTCCTCGACGGAGCCCTTCGCGCAGAAGCGCATTTCGGAGCGCCGATCGACGTGGAATGGGCCGTTGATTCGGACGGCCGACTTTGGTGGCTCCAGGCGCGTCCGATTACCGAGTTGCCGGCAGACCCGAACGAGCTCGATACGATTCCGGACCCTAGCCACGTCTACACCTGGGCCAACATCGGGGAGATGATGCCGGGCGCGGTCACGCCCTTGACCTACTCGGTGACCGGACGCGGCATCGACATCGGAATGCAGCGAGCGTACCGGCGTTCGGGTGTCAGCGTGCCGCCTGGCGACCACATCCGCTACGTCGGCATGTATTTCGGCCACCTGTTTCTGAATTTGACGATGCTCTCCGAGATCGCTGCCGACGTGGCCGGCTCGACGAAGCAGCAGATGTGCATGGCGCTCTGCGGGCGTGACATCGAAGAGATCCCAGAGCCGAACCCCGCACCCAAACTGAAGCGTGCGGTCAATGGAACGCGCTACTTCTACCAGCTCCTCTCGGCCGCGAAGCATCGTCGACAAATGGACGCGCTGCTGGCGAGACTGAGCCTTCCGACAGCGGGCTCGCCGGAATCGCTCTACAAGGCGATCGGCGAGAGCCTCCCGGAGGTTTGGAAGGCGTACGAGCTGCACCTCTTGTCGTCCTCGTCCTCAGGGGCACTGAGCCCGATTCTCCTCGGAATCCTGGCAAAGGGAGAGGAGCCGACGCAAGAGCACCACGCGGAAGTCGCCGAGATGCTCGCCGGCGCCGAGGAGGTCGAGAGTGCCGACATCGCCGAAGGCGCCGAGCGCGTCGTCGATGCGCTGTTGGGGAACGCCGAGGCCGAGAAGGCGTTTGCCTCGGTCGACCCGGATGCTGCGCTGCAGTGGCTTCGCTCTCCGGCGAGCGGCGAGGCGGGTCGAGAGCTCGAGCACTATCTCCGCCGCCACGGCCATCGCGCGGTTCGGGAGCTAGAGCTACGGCAAAAGGGCTGGCGGATCGACCCAGCGCCGCTCGTCGCTTCGCTGCAATCGGGGTTCCGAGCCAAGCTCCAACACGGGACACGAGCTCGACAGAAAACCAGGGGCCTCGCGACGGACCACCCGGTCCTTCGGAGGATGCTCCCGATCGCGCATGCGGCGATTCGATGCCGCGAACACACGAAGTCGATCCTCGTTGCGGTCACGACGGAGTTCAAGCACGCGTATCGCGCGCTCGGTGCTGCGATGGCTGTGGAGGGCTGGCTGCCGGACGAAGACGCTGTTTTCTTCCTGACGCACGACGAGCTCGGTGAGCTGCTTGGGGGCCGCCGCGAGCTCGCAGCTCTCGCAGCGTCGCGACGAAAGGTGATCGACTACCAGATGCCCCTGCACTTTCCGCAGGTGTTTCGCGACCGTCCCGAGCCCTCGCGCTTGGAACCTGTCGAAGGCGAGGACGGCGCGCTCGTTGGAAAACCGGTGAGCAGAGGCGCGGTGACCGGGCGTGCGCGGGTCGTCGAAACCCTCGCAGAGGCCGCGGCGCTCGAGGCCGGAGAGATCCTCATCGCGCCGATTACAGACGTGGGGTGGACGCCCTACTTCAGCTTGATCGCGGGCCTAGCAACCGACGTCGGGAGCGCGGTGTCGCACGGCGCAGTCGTCGCGCGGGAATACGGGCTGCCCGCCGTGGTCAACCTGCGCGTCGCAACGTCGCGTTTTCGCACCGGCGACCTGGTCACCCTGGACGGTGACCGGGGCACATTGAAGCTCGCGTGACTGGCCGGGGCTCTTGACTTCCAGGGGCAATATGCGATCGGCAAGCCCCTAAGGAGCTCACCATGGTCGCTACGATCGGACTTTCCGGACTACGTCCCGACCCGGCGCGCGTGTCGGAAATCGCGTCGCCACCTTACGACGTAATCAAGCCGGGCACGCCTCTGGAGAACCTGCTCTCGAAGCAAGCCAACTCCCTCTTCCACATCATTTTGGGTGACGATCCCGCGTCTGCACGCGATCGGATGCTCGACAACGGCTCGCTCATCGAAGACCCCGAACCCGCGTACTACGTCTACGAGCAAACCTGGGACGGGGGCCAGCGAACCGGCGTCTTTGCCGCAGCCGAGGTATCGCCATACAGCGCGAAAGAGGTGATTCGGCACGAGAAGACTTTCGACGCAAAAGTCAAAGGGCGGCTCGCGATGCGCCGCGCGACGGGTCTGCACATCGGCCCGGTGTTCGTGCTCACCCGAGCGCCCATCGCGACGGCGCTCGAAAAGGCCAAGCAGGAGACCTCCCCCATCTACCACTTCGTCAGTGAGTTCGGTGGATTCAGCGAGCTCGAGGGAATCGAAAACAAGGTTTGGCGTGTGCCCGAGCAAAGCGAAACGGGCCAGGCGATTCAAGCTGCTCTGCGAACCGAGCCCTTCTACATCGCGGACGGACACCACCGCTACCACGCGAGCCTGCTCAATGAGCAAACTCACTTCCTCTGTTACGTCACGGAGGAAGCCGTCATCCAGGCTTACAATCGTGTAATCAACGGCGTCCGTCCGTTCTCCGAGATCGCGAGCGACCTGCCGTTGAAGTCTGTCGAATCGTTCAGAACGCCGCCGAAGCACAGCTTCTGTATCTACACGAAGGACGGTTGCTGGGAGCTCGATGCACAGCATGTGCCTGACGACGTGGTCGGCCGCCTCGACTGCGCCATCCTCGAACGCGAGCTCTACCCGAAGCTAGGACTCACACACGACATGATCGCGGACCCAGATCACTTCGACTATTACTCGGAGGCAGCGCTCGACGACATGAAGGCGGCGGTCGATCGCGGTGACTACGACATGGCCGTTGCCCTGCACCCGGTGAGCCTCGACGAGTTGATGGCCGTCGCCGATGCAGGCCTCGAGGATCCCGAGATCGTGATGCCGGAGAAGAGTACCTTCTTTCAGCCCAAGATCCTCTCGGGGTTGTTCCTCATGCGCTACGCGAACCCATGAGCGCGCTTCCTCAATACGGAAGACACCTTCATCCAACCGCCCAGATGCGCGCGGTGACCATCGACCGCTACGGAGGCCCCGAGGTGTTGCATCTGACGACCGTACCGCGGCCGGTGCCGACCCGCGGTCAGGTCCTCGTGCGCACGCGCTTCATAGGCGTGAACCCGAAGGACATTGTCGTCCGAAAGGGCAAGTTCAAGATTGCGACGGGCAAGAAGTTCCCCTTGATCGTCGGACACGACATTGCAGGTGAAGTCGTCGACACCGGGATGGGAGCGGACCTCGCCGAAGGCGACCTCGTATTCGGCATGATCAACGACTTCGCCGGTCGCGCCTACGCAGAATACGCGGCGGTCGACTGCCAGCAGCTGGCGATTGCGCCGATTTCAATCGGCATGGACGTGGCTGCGGCGGTGCCGTTGGCAGCCCAGACGGCGTTGCAGGCGCTCCGCGACGACGCTCGACTCCAGCCCGACCAAAGCGCCTTGATCAACGGCGCGTCTGGCGGCGTGGGGGTGTTTGCGGTGCAGATCGGGAAGATTCTCGGGGCAGGCGTGACCGCGGTCTGCAGTCATCGCAACGCCGACCTCGTGAAAGAGCTCGGCGCCGACGAGGTGGTCGACTACGGCAAGGTCGAGCTCGTGAATCTCGACGAGCGCTTCGACGTGATCTTCGACGTGTTTGGCAACTATCACTTCGACAAGCTCAAACATCTCCTCAGACCGCGTGGCACCTACGTCCACACGATTCCGAGCGGGCGCATCTTCAAAGATGTCGCTCGAACCTTAGTGCGCCGCAAGCGTGCAAAGCTCGTCGTGGTCAAGTCGCGACGAGAAGACTTGGACTGGCTCCGGCAGCACATCGACGCCAAGCGGCTCCGAGTGGTCGTCGATCGTTCATTCGCCCTCGGCGACGTCGCCGAGGCGCATCGCTACATGGAAACGAAACGAGCTAGGGGCAAGGTCGTTTTGGCCGTCGATTAGGAGGAATGGATGCGAAGATCGAACCTGCTTATCGCCGTGACTATGGCGCTCAGCGTGTGGAGCCTGGGCGCGTTCGCCGATGATGGTTTCAAGAGCGTCGACTTTGCAACCTCTGGCGGCATCCGCGCCCACGCCGATATCTATGATTCGGCCTCGCCATCGGCCACGTGGATAATCTTGTTTCACCAAGCTGGGTGGAGCCGTGGTGAGTATCGTGAAATCGCGCCGAAGCTCGCGAACGCAGGCTATCGCGTGATGGCAGTGGACCAGCGGTCTGGCCGGGCCGTCAACGGAGTTAGAAACGAAACCCACCACCGTGCCGCAAAGAAGAGGAAGCTCGGAACTGGGTACCTCGACGCGTATGCCGACCTCCAAGCCGCTCTGAGTTACGCAAGGGGAAAGCTCGGGGCCAAGCGAGTCGTGGTCTGGGGCAGCTCGTACTCGGCGTCGCTCGTGTTTCGGTTGGCAGCCGAGCACGCGAATGACATTGCCGCAGTGGTGGCGTTCTCCC
>Ga0111160_1129_pt1 | contig 24013 bp, 17 predicted proteins | sample DeeMarSeWOR28_12_FD_80265 | JGI IMG/M metagenome (GOLD analysis project Ga0111160, IMG submission 80265) | Myxococcales bacterium SG8_38_1
TACCACCAGCAAAATACTCCCGATGGATTTTCGTCCACGCTATTTGAAAGCGTCGATAAACCTGGAACGTATGTATATGCCTTGCGCGGCAGTGAAGTAGAAAAACCATGGGCAGATGTATTTGCCACGGACGTCTTCGATATTGTCACTGACGGATTAGCGCTGCATCAGATCGTTGACATGTACAACGATTGGCAGCGAATTACCGCTGAGAAGGGTGCGGTATACACGGCCGCGCGACTGGATGCACTCGTAACGGAAACGACGGCGTATCAGTTGGCTCGAGCTGGACAGTTTGTTCCCGGCTTCGGCATGACAGCCTCGGCCTATTTGCAATATCTCAAGTCGAGAACTGACATTGTAGTTAATGGGCCTTTAGGTGTTGTGCAGACGGTAGTCTTCGGCGATTCCGACCTGATCTTTAATGATGAGCGGAGTTGGGGCGCGGGTTTAACCGCTGCTGGGGAGCCGGGGGCCACGGCTGTCGCGGGGCAAAGTCTTGGCGGTCATCTCGCAGCAGCCTTTACCCGTTTATTCCCTGAAACTGATGCGAGTGCGGTAACCATCAACGGTGCAGGATTCGCCACCGGGCTAATTGATGGGCTGAGTGGATATGCGGAGGTCAATATCCGCAATCTGTTCGCCGGTCTGCAGGGAGCCTCATCCTTTGATGTATCCAAAATTCGAAATATTTATGGTGAAAAAGGGCTCGAGTTTGTGACCCAAAATGGTCCAGGACTATTCCAACAGGGAAGTCACGAGCCGATTTTTATTGAGAGCTTGAGCCCAAACGACAGCTTAGGTCATGGGGCAAGTCAGATGACAGACTCTCTTGCTGTCTACGATCTCCTTTCCAGACTCGACCCGGCACTCAATACTTCAACTGGTATTGGCAAGATCACTGAAATTCTGGAAGCGGCTTCAAAAGACACGGCGTCCTCCTTTGAGGCAGTCCTCGACTCGCTCAGAAGGCTTTTCAAAGATCCTGCTGCTGCAAGTCCTGTAAGTACCGCCGCAGGGGATCGTGAGCAGTTTTACCGGAATTTTTTTGAGCTTCAGGGTCTCCTCGGTTCGTACGCCGGGAAGGTAACCGTAGATTCACTGGCATTGAGCGATGCGACCCAAATTGCGAATCTTTCGCACGCCTCGGAAGCCACTGCATATCGATACGCGCTACGAGAACTCAACCCCTTTGCGATCGTCGGAGATAACGCGATCTACGAGCAGCACAATCTGGGCGGCGGCCTTGATCTGTATGACACGGCTGTGGGCGTAGGCATGACCAGTCGTTACCTCTGGGATCGTGCCGAAATGCTCAAATGGAAAAACTTCGACTTTTCGGCCGATGGACAGCGTGCGCTACGAACCACGCATATCGAGACTTATCAGTACAACGACAAAAATCTCAAAGACCCATCCGGCAACGAACTGACATTTACCGTTACAGGACGGCAACGTAGCACGCTGGGTAATCCTGCGAAGATAATTTTCGGGAGCGAAGCGGGCGAGCCGATAATCGGTAGTGATCTCGCAGCAGGGGATCATCTCTACGGCGGTGGCGGAGACGATGAGCTCGACGGTCGAGACGGGAATGACTATCTGGAAGGCGGGGCCGGCGCTGACATTCTTCTTGGCGGAGAGGGCGACGATGAGCTGGTCGGTGGCGTGGGCAACGACACGCTCGCAGGTGGTGCCGGGCGCGACGTCCTCGACGGCGGGATAGGGTTTGACACTTATAAGTATTTCTCAGGCGACGGGCCGGATACAATTGCCGACGCCGATGAGAAGGGGCAGATTCTCTATGACGGCATTTTGCTCGCCGGGGGCGTGAGTGTCGGCCCGGGTCTTTGGCGGAGCGTGGATGACCGTTTTCAGTTCATGCTTCATGAGGAGGAGGAGGACGGCACAGAAACCCTCAGCGTGAGTGGCAGCGGGGCTTTGTTCATTAAGGATTTTACCTCTGGTGCGCTGGGAATAACCCTGGAGAATGCGTCAGCGCCTACCATTACACCTCCGGTTGGCGGGCGCACGATTTTCGGCATGTATGCGCCGCAGATTTTCGACGATCCGCCCGATCTTGATAGTCCACCGCCGGATCATCAGTACACCCCAGTCGTAGCGACTCCTTATCCGCATGACTATTTGCTGCTCGACGATCTCGGGAATCTTGTGCGCGATCCGGCGCGGCCGTGGACGGGCGGGTTTCAGCAGTTGTATGGCAGCGATGGTGGTGATCAGATCATCGGTTCGGACTCCGGCAATGGCATGGCAGGCTACGCCGGTTCTGATTACCTACGAGGGGGGCGCAGCCCGGATGGTGCCGGAGGCGGTGAAGGCAACGACTTCATCGAGGGCGGGGCTTTCTTCGATGCACCCCTAGAAGACTGGGTAAACGTCGCAGCCCCTTTTCCCGAAGGTGAGATCCAAGGGGTATCGGACGACCGGTTATTCGGAGGAGCCGGCGATGACGTGATTTTTGGTGGCACTGCTGCTGACCTGGAGAGCCTGTTGGATCCGGCCACGCCATCGGCCGGACATAAAGGTGACTGGGTTGCGGGCGAATTGGGCGACGATCGTTTGCACGGTAGCACCGGTGACGACGTGGTGCTGGGCGGGGGTGGAAAAGACCGTCTTATCGGTGGACCAGGCGATGATGTCCTCGTCGGTGACGATTCTTTCGCTACAAGTCACACCACGAATCCTGCCGACGGCGGTTGGATGTGGAGAATTGACGGCGGCATTTCTCCGGCTGATATCCAGTTTTTCCCGATTTCGGTGATGCCATGGCTCGACTGGAGCGAATCTTATTACAAGCGTGCTGGCGATGATGACGTGTTGTTCGGCGGTTCGGGCGACGATGTCCTTATTGGGCAACTCGGGGACGATGCGCTTCTTGGTGAGACGGGGAACGACGCGCTCGCTGGATGGGAGGGGGACGATACGCTCCTCGGTGGCGACGGGGATGACGTAATGTCCGGAGACTTCGGGCGCTATGAGCAAGCTAACGACAGGCTAGTTGGATTGACTCACTCGGTCCCAGCAGGATTCCTCGATCTCAATACCGGCGACAGCGGTGAGCCTGAGCAGAGCGGCAGTGATTATCTCGACGGTGGCAGCGGCCACGATGTCCTGTATGGCGAGGGCGGTAACGACACGGTCCTCGGTGGCGCGGGGAACGACGTCATTTGGGGCGATGCCGGTTATCTTCCGGATCATCTGCACGGCGCGGACTATCTCGACGGCGGCAGCGGGAATGACACGCTCCACGGTGGCTACGGTGACGATACGCTAATTGGCAGCATCGGCGACGATATCCTCGATGGTGGCGAAGGAAGCGACACCTACATCTATGCCCAAGGCGATGGAGCCGACTTTATCGAAGACAGCGGATGGGAGGGCACCGATGTCTTGGTCTTTCGCGATTACTTGCAGAGCGAGGTCTCGATTACTCGGGAACTCGCCGGTGGCCTCACGATTACCGGCGCTCCGGGTGATGCCATCACGATCCAAAGTCTTGCCGGCAACGAGGGATCCGGCATTGAGCATATTCAGTTTGCCGATGGCACGGTAATCAATCACGATGCCATCGAGGGACTACCGGTCGCTCTGGATTCGATTCCTGACCAAAATTGGAACATTGCCTCAGACACAGATGACGTTATCGACGCTTTCAGTATGCCAAGCAACAGCGCGGGAGGATTCTTGCTCTTGGATGCCGGCGCTGGCAATGACGTCGTGTTCGGCGATTCGAACGCGGTGGTTTCCGGCAATGAAGGCAATGACCAGTTGTTCGGCGGAAAGATGCTGATCGGCGGCGAGGGCAACGACCATCTTGCCGACGGCATTACCCTTCTCGGCGGACCAGGCGACGACCAGCTTTATAACGGCGCGCTGCTGGTCGGCGGGTCGGGGAATGACTTCCTTGATGGCGGCTTTGGGCCGAGCCACTACCTTATTTCCGTGGAAGATGCCGGCCACGACACCATCTACGAAAGTGCCGGACTGGATCAGTTTGCCCTGGCCGAGTGGTATTACCCCTCGATCGGCATTCCTGACTGGGAAGATCGTCTCTTCGATCCTAATGACGAAGACACCGTAAGCATCGGAACGGGAATTAAACTCGGGCTCCTGCCGCCGCTACCGCTGATCGCCCCTCATGATTACGCGGCCCTAGAGTCCCTTTATGACGCCGGGGTCATTGATATAGATGCGCTGGTGATCGGGCCGGGAATCGTGCTCGACGATCTTGCGCTCTCCTGGGAGACGGTCCGGTTGATCTCGCCAGTAGATGGCGATCTGGGGCCATGTGTCGTGCTGAACGTTGGAATTACGCATGATAACGTCGTGGCCCTTGTCATCCCGCGCTCGAGTGACCTCTTGGGAGCAGGAATCGAGGAGGTCCGGTTTGCCGATGGCACTGCAATAACCATGGGTGAGCTGATTGCGCTCGCGCCGCCGGCACCCGACTTTGATCCAGCATTTGTGCCGAACGGCAGTCCGGTATTTGTATTCGAGGCCGGCGACGGCGTGCATTTGATTGACGACCCCGGTGTGACCACCATTGAGTTCGGGGCGGGAATCACCGCTGACATGCTGACACTCGGGGTGGGCTCGCTTCTCATTCGAGTCGGCGCTCAGGGGGACGAGATCCACGTTCTCAACTTTGATCCGAACGATGCGTTCACGAGCCAGATTGAACATATTGCGTTTGCGGATGGCGCGCAGATCTCCTATGAAGAACTTATCGCACGCGGTTTCGATTTCGTCGGGACCGAGGATGATGATTTCCTGACTGGCACGAACGCTAACGACCATTTCTATGGACTCGGGGGAAACGACTTCTACTATTTCGAGCCAGTTCTCGGGTTCGATACCGTGGTGGATGAGGCGGGTGGGGTCGACACGGTTTATATTAGTGGCGGGATCACGCCGGAGAGCGTCACGGTCACGCGGATGGGAGACTACCTGACGCTCGAACTCGGCCCTGCCGACCATATTTCCATTCGCTGGCAACCGGAAGCCGGCTATCAGATAGAGGAGGTTTGGTTCGATGACGGGACGGCGTGGGACGCCGGAACGTTGGAGAGTCTGTCAGTGACAGCTCAAAATACGGCGCCGACTGTCGCTAACCCCATCGCTGATCAAACCGGACAGGAAGACGAGGCATTCAGTTTTGCGTTGCCGGCGGACACATTTGTAGACGCGGATGCGGGCGACGTGCTCTCAATAAGCGCGACCCTTCCTGACGGTGCTTCGCTTCCCTACTGGCTCGCATTCGACGCCACCACCCGGAGTTTCGGCGGTATTCCCACCAACGATGATGTTGGGAGCTTCGATGTGGCAGTAACCGCCACTGACGGAAGCGGCTTGAGCGCCGGCGATACGTTTACCCTGACGGTCGAGAACACCAATGACGCTCCCTTCCTGGAGACTCCGCTTTCGAACCAGTCCGGCCACCAGAATTCGCCCTTCGAATTCGCCGTGCCGAATGTGACCTTCGCCGATGTCGATGTGCGTGATTCGCTTGCGTTCGATGCCACGCTATCCGACGGATGGTCGCTCCCGGCGTGGCTCGAATTCAATCCCGCTACGCAAACCTTCACGGGTGCGCCTGGCGAAGACGATGCCGGGCTCTATTCCATTTCTGTAATCGCGACCGATATCAAAGGGGCGACCGCGATCGCGGGATTCGACCTCATGATCTCGGATGCCGCCACTACTTTCGCTCGCCATCACGGCACGAAACGATCGGATGTTATCCGCACCGGTTTCGACAACGACCTCGTCGAGGCGGGCAAAGGTGACGATTACATCTTTTCGGGTGCGGGCCGTGATCTGATCCTCGCTGACAAGGGCGACGACCACGTTCATGGGGACGCCGGCAACGACTACCTATTGGGGGGGAAGGGCAGTGACCATTTGTTCGGCCAGGCCGGGAGCGATGTCCTGTTTGGCGAGCACGGCGATGATCACCTTGAAGGGGGCGCCGGAAACAACGTGCTGGACGGTGGAAAGGGCAAGGACAGGCTTATCGCAGGCTCGGGCAACAATTTGCTGATCGGCGGCCCCGGCTCCGACATTCTCTACGGGGGCAGCGCGCACGATGTTTTTCTCTTCAACCGCGGTGATGACAAGGCAACGCTGCATCTGGAAGGCGCCGCGATAGCGGGAAACACCGATACGATTTCATTGGGCAAGGGAATTACCGCCGACGACATCATCCTGCGCCGAAAGAATGATGATCTCATCGTGAAAGTTGACGAATCCGACGATGACGACGGCGCCGTCAATGTCGTTCTCAAAGGCTGGTACGAAACAGGCGGCGACCGCAGGACCGTTACCCGGCTGCAGTTGATCAATGAGCGCATCGAAATCTATGACTTCACGGCGCTGGCCGCTCGTTTCGAGGCTGCCACAGGCGGGCGAGCCCGCCCTGTGGCACGCGGGACCGGTGATGAGCGAAGCGTTGCTATCGTCCAGCGATACCGAAGCAATCGGTGGCGCGCTCGCTCATCAGTACGCTACGCGCGGCTCGCTCGCTTACGCATCCGTGCCGGCCATTCAGGCGACTCTTGCTGATCCGCTTTTCGGCGGGGACCCACAGCCGGTCGCCGACGATGGCGGGCCTACGTTGGCACCCTTCTTCGCGACGGGCGACGAAGACGACGGCGGCTCGGCGCAGGACTTTGTGGCCCTCGTCAGCGACCCCGGCACTGTGACCGGTCCGGCGCCGGTAATTCAGGAACCGACCGATGGGGTGGTGACGCCGCCATATTCGCGCCGTAAGGGAAGGCATAAGGATGACGGGTTCGATGACGGCGACGGATTGGAAGCGCTGATCGAAAGCTGGTTCGGTCGGGCCAGGAACAAGATGGCGGCGCTCGGCATGTATCTTGAGGAGCAAAACTGGAGGCGTGACGAGCATCGAGGCGGGGGACGCGGTCACCATTACTCGGACAAGGATGAAATCGCGGCCTGCTGGCGCAGAACCAAGGTGCTGCTCGAGGCACACCTTGCGAACCAGGACCCGGCCGTAATGACGGGCGGCGAAGGTCATGGATTCTCAGGGATGCTCGGCAGCTTCTGGAGTGAACAGCCCATTGTGCCCGGCGAGAAGCTGTCGCGCGTTTCCGGACACCACCTGCGCCGACTGGAAGGGCTCGAAGAAGGACTGAACAAACTCTCTATGTAGGGAGGCAACATGCCGGCTCCTGATATCCGCTCAAGAGACACCGCGTGGGACTTCGCGCCCGAGATCGTGAAGGCGCAGGAGCGTCCGCCTTCGCCGTTGCCACGGGCGTTTCTATTCCTGTTGCTGGGCCTCTTCGGCGCCATGGTGGTATGGGCGTTCTTTGGCCGGCTCGACATGGTTGCCGTGGCGCAGGGCAAGCTGGTGCCGCAAAGTTTTCTCAAGATTGTCCAGCCCGCGGAGTCCGGAATCGTCCGGGAGATTCTGGTTAGTGAAGGCGAAAGCGTCAGGGCGGGGCAAATCCTGGTGCGTATGGACACGCGGCTCTCGCAGGCAGATCTCAGGACCCTTGAGGCGGAGCTCGTGCGGCGGAACCTTCAGCTGAGGCGGATTGATGCTGAGCTCGCCGGCACTGCTCTCGCCCGTAGAACCAACGACTCAGCCGATCAATTTGCGCGGGTCGAGGCGCAGCGCAAGGCGCGCCGTCAGGCCTATCTCGACGCACTGGGCGCGGAGCAGGCGATTCTCGTCAAGACGCGCCAGGACCTTCAAGGCGCGGTGGAAGTTGAGCAGAAGCTGGAACGGACATTGCCGATCTACCGCGCGCAGGCGAACGCTTGGGACAAGTTGGCAACGGAAGGTTTTGCCGGCAAGCTGATGGCGCTCGATCGGCAGCGCGGTTATGTGGAGGCGGAGCAGGACCTCGCGGCCCAGAAGCATGCGGTTAAGGGGTTAAAGGCGACCATTTCACAGGCCGAGAAGCGGATCGCTCAGATTGAGTCCGGCTATCGCCAGCAGTTGCATCAAGAGCGCGCTGATGCGCAGGTAGCATATGCGCGGCTTCAGCAGGATTGGGAAAAGCAGCGGCACCGCCACTCATTGCTCGAGCTCAGGGCGCCGGAGGCAGGCGTGGTGAAAGACCTCGCAACCCATACCCCGGGAACAGTCGTGGCGCCTGGAACGATCCTGCTCACGCTAGTTCCCAAAGACGAGCCGCTTCTGGCCGAAGTGTGGGTCGCCAATCTCGATGCAGGATTCGTGCAAGCAATGCAGAAGGTGCGCGTAAAGCTCGTCGCCTATCCATTCCAGAAATACGGTATGCTCGACGGCGCGGTTCGTCAGGTCAGCGCTGACGCGCAGGAGAAAGCCGACGTAAACGGCGCCCGAAACTTCCACGATGCGGCCTACCGAACACTCATAACCCTCGACCGCGAATATTTGGAAAACGGTGAACGGCGGCTGCGACTGGTGCCCGGAATGCTCGTCAACGCCGAGATCCACCTCGGCACGCGCTCTGTCTTCGAATACCTTCTGTCACCGATCCAGAAGGTCGCGCACGAGGCGGGGCGGGAGCGGTAAGCGGCGCTGATCAGTCAGCCAGACCAATAAGCGGGGCCGCGTTCACTCGTTAGGGTGTGACCGCAGCCCCGTTTGTTTTCTCGGCACGGAAGATGCCGAAGATCTGGACGTCAGGGAGGGGGGCTAGCGGAAGTGTGAATCTGCCCCCATTTTTTTGCGGTGGTATTAGAAGAAAGATTGACGCGCATCAATACGGTCTGAAAGAGAAAGTGGCCTAATTGCGCACAGGATATTCGTACTTAAAGTGCGTTGTCGTGACGAGAAGCTGGAGCGCGGGGGCTAGAAGCGCGTGCCGATCGTTGCGAGGAGGGTTGTGCAATGCTGCCCTCGAAGCGTCTGGAGTGTCTCCGTTCGGAGAAAATCAGTCGGGGTTGGCAATCACGCGTTCGTGAGGCCGCAGTCCAGCGCGTTGCCCGGCACCTTGCTTCCGTCGTGTGTCGTTTAATCTTCAATTGGTTGCGAGCGGCAGATAAGAGGGCAGTGTTTTACATAAGGCTACACGCATGTATACAAGACGAGTTTTCCGCGAGGTAGTTTTCCGTCACTCGCGATGTGAGGTGCTACCGTGCGTGTCGCACTGAGGGACACAAATCTAAACATGTCACATGAATACGTGATGTTCATCATTTCCCCGCCCTGATAGCATCGAAGCGCTTTGCTCATGCGTGCAAGGGGGTATTTATGGAACTGTCGGAATACACGACACGGACCGCAATCACAATCCTTGTGGCTTTGTACGCTGGATGCGGTGGCGGCGGTGGGGGCGCTCCTCCGCCTCCTCCGAATGCGCCGGTGGAGCTGCTCGGCATTTGGGCGGGCACCTGGACCGGAACCAATACGCCGCAGGGCCTGGTGACGGGCACCTGGGAAGCCGACATTGCCCAGACATCGGCGAACAGCATTTCCGGCACCGGCACTCTCAGGGGCGACATCGACTGCATGGACGGTACCGTCGCGGGTTCCGTTGACGCGAACAACGTACTGAGCGGAACCCTCGATAGGCCACCCTGTTTCACGAATTTTTGGACCCTGACTGCGCTGGATCTCCCCGGGCGCAAAGCGTCTGGGACCTGGACGCAACCGGGCCAGAACGGCCAGGGAACCATGACCGGCATCAAGATCGCGGAGCTTGGCGGACCGCGCATCAGATATGTGCATCCTCCCGCCGGTCTGCCTAATGCGATGGTGACGATCTCCGGCAGCAACCTTGGCGCAACGCTGGCAGAAAACGCCCTCATGTTCACCAACGCCGCCGCAACAACATTGACGGCAAACAGTTTTGCTTTGACGACCCGCGTGCCCGCGGGAGCAGGCGACGGCCCCATAGAGCTGAATACGGACCAGGGGCGCGCGCTCAGTCCGCTCAATTTCAGCCTCGCCGTGACAGCGCCGCAGCTGATGGTCAGTGCAACCGTTGGGACGGCCAGCGTCCCGGCCGGGGTGGCGATCAGCCCTGACGGGCGGAAGGCTTACGTGGCAACCCGATCCTCGGCCGTCAGCCTCGTTAACACGGTAAATGCTGCCGTGCTTGCGTCACAGGGCACGCCTGCGCAGCTAAACGCGATCGTTGCGGCACCAAACGGGCGTTGGGTGTATGCGGCCAACGCAGACCAAGGCATCGCTGTGCTCGATGCGGGGACCGCCACGTTGATGGAGAACATTCCAGTTATTGTCGGCGGCGTTCCTGTCTGGGCCGGCGGTTATCCGGCCCTCAATCCGCAGGGGCTTGCCATCAGTCCGGATGGCCGGCACCTGTTTGTCTCGGAGAATCGGGATGGCGGCGCGGTCGCCGTGATCGACATCGGCGCCAAAACGACCGTGGCGAGCTTTGCGCTCGGTGCGGGGTTCATGCCGCTCGGCATTACGGTGCATCCGGACGGTCAACGCGCCTATTTTGCTTTTGCCGACACAACCGCATCGGGAGGTGACGTCGTCAGGGTGTTCGACGTCGTCACGATGACGCCAACGGGCACTGGCATTCCGGTGGGTGCGCGGCCGACGGGACTAGGCGTGACGCCCGACGGCGCAAAACTCTATGTGTCCAACAACGGCGGCAATTCCGTCAGCGTGATCGAGACAGTGACAAATACGGTGATGACCACCGTTGGAGTGGGGTTGGCGCCGGCAGGACTTGCCATGAGCCCCGATCAGTCGCAAGTCTACGTGGTGAATAATGGCAGCAGCAACGTCAGCGTCATAAACGTTGCGCTCGACAACTTCGTGGGGACCGTGAACGTCGGCGCCTCGCCGGAGGGCATCGCCATCACTCCTGACGGGCAGCGTGCCTATGTGACGAGCGCTGCCAGCAATACCGTTACGGAGATAGGCGGAACCTTCACCCTGACGGTCGCGAAGATCGGCACCGGTATCGGCACCGTCCGCTCCGTGCCGCTGGGCATCGTCTGCGGCGCCACATGCCAGGCGCGGTTTTCCCTGAACACATTGGTAACGCTAACCGCAACAGCCGGAAGCGAATCAGTATTTATAGGATGGGGAGGTGATTGTCCGAGCGGTAGCGTGACCATGGATGCGAATAAATCCTGCACGGCTACCTTCAATGCCGTATCCGCACCAGCTGCGCCGTCGAGCGGTTGTTTCATCGCAACAGCCGCCTACGGAAGCGCCCTCGCGAGCGAGGTCACGACGCTGCGCCGCTTCCGCGACAATTACTTGATGACCAACGCGGCGGGACGCGGACTGGTTCGCCTTTATTACCGCTACTCCCCGCCGATCGCCGATTACATCCGCGAACGCGAATCTCTGCGCGCGGCGGTGCGATGGGCCCTTTGGCCGATGGTGGCCGGAATCAAGCATCCGGTGCTCGCAAGCGGTACGTTGTTCATCATTGTCCTGTTGAGCATAGGCATGCTGAGCCGCAGCAGGCGAAACATGAGGGCGTATAGCTTCGCGCGGACCTGAGCGCCGTCGACGGACGTGTTTCGCCTAATGTGTCCGTAATCCGGGTACCTAATTCGGGTCGGATTAGCACAACCTCACTTCTAGCGCCAGTTTTCCGGTTTCATCAGTCGTTGGCATAGCTGCAACAGGTTTCTGGAGGAGCGGAAACGCAGTTCGATTGAGGCGACGACAAGCTCGAAGAGTCGTTGATCAGGTATTGCCTTTTTGGCATTGTCGACTTCAAGTTTCCTGATCGCGGCTCCGTCTTTAGCCTCACGTTCTATGGCCGACCCCAGCCGCCAAAATCGACGCGAGTGATCGCATATTTCGGATAATCTATAGGCGTAAAGGGCGGCAGCTTCTTCGCTCCGCGGTGTTTCGATGGCCAGGAATACTGCTTCGAAGATCATTCTTGATGCTGCGTATTGATCCTCAAGTTGATTCAATTCGTCGTGCAGAGCCTCGTATGCTTTGGTTCGTCGCTGCGCGTCGCGTATCTTCGATATGCTTTCGCGGGCTTCGCTCAATCGTCCTGTCATGACATCGAGGGGTTCGTGATACGCGATCCAATCGGCCGACTGTTCTTCGCCAGCCGTCCGGATCGAGAACGGTTGCGCGCTTGCGACGCTCGTCCAAACGCATAGAGCGAGAAAAGTCAGTTTGAGTAACATATGCGCTCCTCCGCCGAAAAGGCTCTCCCTGCTTTGGTCCTGGCCGCCATTCCCACGGCGGCAGTGGATTATCATCAACCCATCGCCCTCGATCTCGCAATCTCGCTTCGTGTTCCATTGACTCATGCCGTCCCCGATCGAGAGAATCGCGCACGAGCCGGGGCGGGAGTGCTAGAAAGCGCTAATCACGCAATTAGCCAGGCCTAACCGCTTTGACTGCCGCAAGGCGGGCGCCCTAAAACCTGGTTCTGGCAATTCTTACATCAGGCTTGGCAGCCAGGTCGCCACTTCCGGGAAGGCCACGTAGATGGACAGGGTGACCATGTCCATTGCGACAAACCAGCCTACCGCGCTGATGATCTCCTTCATGCTCTTGTCGGGGACGATGCTCCGGATGATGAACAGGTTCAGGCCGAAGGGGGGCGTAATCAGGGCCACTTCGAACATGTGCGCTGTTATGACGCCGAACCAGATCGGGTCGTAGCCGATAGCCACGATCGCGGGGAAGATGATCGGCAACGTGAGAAAAGCAAAGGCGAGCATGTCGATGAACATGCCGGCGATGATGTAGAGCAACAGCACGCCCATCAGAATCACGATCGGAGGAACGTCCAGTCCGACAATGAAATTGCTGACGTTCGTCGGGATTCGGCTGATTCCCATGAAGAAGCTGAAGAGAAAAGCCGAGACGATGATGAGAAAAATCATGGCGGCGATCTTGGTGCTGTCCATCACCGCGTGCCTGAAGTTTTTCAGCGTCAATTGCCGGCTGAGCAAGCCGAGGACCAGGGTGCCGGAGGCGCCGAGCGCCCCTGCCTCCGTAGGGGTGAATATCCCGGTGTAGATCCCCCCCATCACGATGAAGGCAATCATGGCGATGCCCCAGCTGTGTCTCAGCGAGACGATGCGCTCTTTCCATGAAATCTTTTCGGGGAGAAGGGGAGCCAAACGAGGATTCAACCGGCAGCGGATGTAGATCATCACCATGAATACCGCGGCGGCGATGAGCCCCGGGATGATGCCGGCGATCAGCAACTTGCCGATCGATTGTTCCGTGATAAAGCCGTAGACGACCATGATGATGCTGGGCGGAATCATCTGGGCGATCGGCCCGGCGCCCGCCACCGAGCCGAGGGCGAGCCGGTCGTCGATTCCGGCCTTGCGCATGGCGGGGATGCAGATCTTCGCAAGGGTTGCGCAACTGGCCAGTCCGGAACCGCAGGCCGCGCCGAAGGCCGCGCCGCCGACGATCGTTGCCTGGGCCAGCCCTCCCGGGATGCTCCCGACCCATTTTTCAGCGGTCTCATAGAGCTTGTGGGCGAAGCCGGCCTGATAGGCCAGATTGCCCATGAGTATGAACAGAGGGACAACCGTCAGCGGGTAGCTCGTAATCTCCGAGTAGGGAACCGCGCCCAGCATCAGGAAAGTCTTGTCCGCTCCTGAGAGCACCCAGTAGCCGACGATACCCACCAGCAGAAGACCAAAGGCAACCGGCAGGCCCATGAACATGACGACAATCATGGCCCCCAGCAGAATCCAGCCGACCGTGGGCGGGGCGAATTGACCGGGGGAGACCATGCCGAGGAAAGCGGAGAAGATCGCCAGCGGCAGAAACGCGACGAGGAGCCATAACAACCATCGCGAGCTTGCCCGCCTCAGCTGCAAAATATAGTTTGTGATATCCGTGACAAACCTCAGGCACAGCAGGACGAGCCCGAGCGTCATGACGGATTTCGTCGGCCAGAAGGGATACTCGATGAGGCCCATCTCGTAATCGCCCGTCACCCACGCATCCCACGCGAGTAGGCCCGACTGCCATGCCATGAGGGAAAAGCTGACGAGAGCCAGGATCAAAGTCGCCAGCTCAAAAGAAATTCGCGGCGGACCTTCAATCCGGTCGATGAAGATATCGACCCTGATGTGGCTCTTGTGCTGCTGAACATAAGCGATTGCGAGATAGACGATGCCCACGATCAGCATCTCGCAAAGCGTGTAGACGCCCGGGATCGGACTGTTGAAGAGGTAGCGCAGGGCCACATCCACAGTCGTCAGACCCATCATGAACACGATGATGGATGCTGCGACACCGTTGAAAAAACTCTCGACGGGAATCTGGATTTTTTCCAGCTTGGCAAAGAGCATCAGGATTCCCCCAGTTTTCGCGCGTCAACAGGTTCCGGAAATGGTTCGGCTAACCGGCTATGGGTTAGCCGCCTGTGCGCGGACGGGCGCAGAGTTTTCCGCCAGCCAGAAAGTAGAATTGCCGGGGCGGTCTCGAGATCATTCCACATCAGGCGACGGATTTTCCAGCGAGGCCTCAATTCGAACCGAGACGCTCGTGCAGGAAAAGTCCACGCAGCGAGCGGCTTTCGCTTTCCGATGCGGCGTGGCTTGCAACTGCTGTGCAGGCAAGAACCCCCCGGCAGAACCGGGGGGCTCACTTGGCCGCGTATTGGAGAAAACGGAAGCGAACGCCGATGCCTTGCCTATTCAAATGCGCTCGTGCCGTGCCACTTGGCCAAAAGCTCGAGCCATCGATCCATCGATCGAGAACCTTCTGTCCGGGCAGCCCTTTTTCATTCATTTTATCGACCCAGCTCTTCCAAATCTTGTTTCGCGCGATTTCTCGCACCTTGGCAAGATCCGCCGGCGAGGGCTGGGTCACGGTGATTTTGCCTTGGGCCACGGCCTGTTCGAGCAGCATTTGTCCGCCGCCCTGGTAGAGCTGGTGGGCGATTCCGCAGGCAACGTCATGTAGCGCAACTGCTCGCTTTTGAATGTCCGGCGGGAGCTTTTCCCAACTGGACTTGTTGATGGCTACAAACTGCCCCAGCCCGCCGAAGGAGATCGGGTAATAATATTTGGTGACTTCATCCCACTTGTAGCCCAGGGCGAAGGACGGGTTGGCGAGGCCCCCGTCCAGTGTTCCTTTCTCGATCGCCTGATAGACTTCCGTCGCACCCAGCGAAACCGGCACGCCCCCGAGCGCGTTCAGCAAGTTGGCGTGATTACCGATCGCCCGCAGTTTCAATCCCTTCAAATCTGCCAGACTGCGCACCTGCTTTTTCCTGGTCCACACCCCGTAGGAATCATTGGTAAGGGGTCCCAAATAGCGGATGTTCATCTTGTCGAGTTCCGCCTTGACCTCCGGCATCTCCATCAGAGCTTGAAGCGCTTTTGTCGTGGGGCACATATCCCCGGCGCTCGTGGCCGGAAGGCTCGTTATGGTCAAGAGCGGCATCTTGCCCGGCTGATAGGAAGGATTGACGAAGCCGATATCATTCAATCTTGATGCGCCCCTGACTCGCCTGTTCCAAATCCTTCACGATCCATACCCCTGCCCGGGCGAAATTGATCTGAGGCGGAGTCCAGCTCGCGAATTTGAGCGCCAGCGGCTTCGTCATTTCCGCAGCCTGGAGCGGCCCTGCCCACAGCGCGAAGATCAGCGTGGCGCACAGAATGCCCAACAGTCCCGTTCTCTTCATTTTCCCCTCCATTGTCGAATCATTGCTTTGGCCAGGTCTTTCCGGCGGGGATCGACCTCTCCGAATAGTACTCGGCCGGCTCGTCCTGCTTGGCTGACGTCAACGTCACTTGCTATTGGAAAGAAGTTTGCCTCGACCCCGACCAGGCAGCCGCCACCCGCGGTGGTGTTCGTGTTCCCGCCCCGGTGAAACGGAGGCTTATCGATACGCGTGTACACCCGAACCGGCAATGAGGATTTTGATCTACATCAACCAATGTGTTACCCCAACAATGAAAAATGGGGTCGGGTCCACTTTTCTGAAGCTCGCAGGTTAAGGAAAGGGTGGTGCGATGACGGTTACAGTTACAGACTTTTCCACGGTTCTCCAGGGAGCGCGCATCGTCGATTGCACCCGCAACATCGCCGGGCCCGTTGCGACGATGCTGGCGGCTGAAATGGGGGCGGATGTCATCAAGGTCGAGCCGCCCGGCGGTGACGAGATGCGGCGGTGGCCGCCGTTCGTGGACGGCGAGAGCGTCTACTTCGCGAGCTGCAACCGAGGCAAGCGCAGCATCGTGATCGATTTCAAGAGCGGCGAGGGCAAGAGCCTCCTGCACCGGCTCCTGGCAACGGCCGATGTCATGGTCGAGAATTATCGCCCCGGTACTCTCGAGAGGATGGGCATCGGTTGGGGCGACCTCCACGAGCGATACCCGAAGCTGGTGTGGGTCTCGGTAAGCGGCTATGGGCGCAGCGGGCCCCGCGCGGGCGCGCCGGCGTACGACTCGATGATCCAGGCCTACACCGGGATCATGGGGATCACCGGCGAGAAAGACCGTCCCCCGGTCCGCTGCGGCGGCTCGCCAATAGACATCGCGACTTCGTACCTGGCCTGGGGCAGCATCATGACGGGCATCCATGCCCGCTCGCAGACAGGGAAAGGCGCGTTGCTGGAGGTGTCGCTGATGGAGTCGGCTCTGGGCTTCCTGCACGCCTACTTGCAGGGAGCGCTCGCTGAGTTACCGCTGGCGGTGCGTCTGGGATCCGAGACGATGGGCATTTACCCCGTTGGCGCGTTCGAGACCGCGAACGGCGACTACTGCATGGTGCAGGTGAGCAATGAGATCCAATGGGAACGTCTGTGCCAGATCCTGGGCGCTCCCGAGCTTGCGACCGATTCTCGCTTTGCCGGCAATCCGCTGCGGGTCAAGAACCGGGATGCGCTGCGACCGCTGCTTCAGGAACGCCTGCGAGCGAAATCCGCCCGCGAGTGGGAAAAGCTGTTTATTCCGGCCGGCGTGCCGGTGAGCCACGTGCGCGGTCTCGATGACGTCATCGCCGATGAGCAGGTCATCGCGCGGAACATGATCAAGCCAGCGGTGCTAGGAAGCGGGCGCGAAATCCCGACCTGGGGCGTGCCGATCAAGATGAACGAACAGGCCGAATCGCGGACGCTGCGCATCCCGGGCGCGGATCAGGATCGCGACGAGATCCTCGCCGAGCTGGAGCGGGGAGGCGCGGGCACAAAAGCGTGAGGAGGAGCTGCCTTGGACTTTGAGCTAAACGCGGAAGAGCGGGCACTGGCCGAGACGGTCAAGCACTTCATCGATACGCGTGTCGAGCCGCGGATGCGCGAAATCGAGACGCGCAACCAGATACCGGAGGAACTGTTCAAGGAAGCCGCCGAGCTGGGCTTGTTTGGCATCAGCATTCCGGAAGAGTTCGGCGGCAGCGGGCTCAGCCGCTTCAGCAGAGTGCTCGTGCATCAGATGCTCGGGCGCAGCGGTTTCGGCTTTGCCGGCGCGCTCGCTGCGCATACCGGAATCGGCTCGGATGCGCTGGTGTCGATCGGCACCGAAGATCAGAAGCGGCGCTATCTTCCCCGTATGGCCAGCGGCGAATTGCGCGCCGCATTTGCGATCACGGAGCCGGAGGCTGGCTCGGATGCAGGTTCGGTCAGGACCCGCGCGCGGAAGCTGGGGGATCGCTACTACCTGAACGGAACAAAGCATTTCATCAGCGGCGGCTCGCGCGCGGGCGTCATCACGGTCGTCGCCCGCACGGGTGGCGAGGGGTCGAAGGACCTGAGCTTGTTCCTGGTGGAGCCGTCATTCCGGGGATTTCGCATTGGGCAGCTCTACGAGACCATGGGCACGCGCGGCCATCCGGTGGCCGAACTGATCTTCGAGGATTGCGAGGTATCTGAGGAAAACCGGTTGGGTCCGGAAGGCGAAGGCTGGATCGCCGCGACGAAAACGTTGAGCGGGGCACGGCCGCTGGTGGCGGCCCGCTGCGTGGGCGCCTGCGAGCGACTGATCGAGATTTCCACTGACTACGCGAAAACACGCAAGCAGTTCGGGCGGGCGATCGGCGAGTTTCAGGCGATACAGTTCATGCTGGCGGACATGGCAACCCGTACCGAGGCGGCGCGATGGCTGACGTATCACGCCGCCACGCTTGCCGACCAGGGACATCCGACCATGGAGAGCATCTCGATGGCCAAGCTCTTTGCGTCGGAAGCGCTGGCATTCGTGGCCGACGCCGCGCTCCAGATCCAGGGCGGCAGCGGCTACATGGCCGACAATCCGGTCAATCGCTTTTACCGTGATGCCCGGGTGACGCGAATCTACGAGGGCACTTCAGAAATCCAGCGTCTCATTATCGGGCGCCGCCTGCTGCGTGGCTGAGCGGCGCGGGAGAGGCGAGCGCACATTTCGCAAACGAGACGGAACAATCGCCGGGAGACATGCAATATGCCATTCAAGGATATTTTGGTGGAAAAGCGGGGACGCATTGTATGCGTGACGCTCAATCGACCCGAGCGCATGAACGCGATCAGCGTCGAGACTTCCAATGAGCTCCTGCAGGTCTTTCAGGGCTATCGCGACAATCCGGAACAGTGGGTGATGATACTCACAGCCGCCGGGGAGAAAGCCTTCTGCAGCGGCATGTATGTGACAGAGGCGGCGAGGAAAACAGAGGAGAAAGGAAAAACCGAAGGCTACACAATATTCAAGCCTTGGACGGATATGATGCAGTCGATCCGAAAACCGTTCATTTGCGCGGTAAACGGCTATTGCATCGGTGGTGGCTGGCACCTGGTGGCCGATAGCGACATCGTGATTGCATCGGACGACGCCTCGTTCTTCGATACCCACGTCAACATCGGGCTGATCAACGGTGTGGAGTCCGCCGGCCTCGCGTTCAAGATGCCGCTCGGCATCGTCATGCGTATGGTTATCGAGGGACGCCATTTTCGCGTGACGGCGCAGCAGGCATATCAGTGGGGTCTTGTGTCGGAAGTGGTGCCGCGGGCGAAGTTGATGGACAAAGCTTGGGAGATCGCCCGCCACATCGCCGAGGAGGCGGCGCCGCTGGCCGTGCAGGGATCCAAGAAAGCGATCATGGGTGCGCTCGATCGGGGACCGAGCGAAGGTATTCCGTACACCTGGACTGTGCTCACCGACATTCAGGATACGGAAGATACAAAGGAGGGGTTCCGTTCATTCGTCGAGAAGCGTAAACCGCGATTCGTCGGACGATAAGGTCTTGACCCAGTTCCCGGTCGGACGACGGCAAGTTACTGGGTGGCGCAAACTCTAGCGCCTGATCTTTACGGTGTTGCGGGTCAGACCGCAGCAAGCCACCGGCGTTGCGGTCGCTCTGTTACACTGTCCCCATTATTTTTTCTGCCGTTGCGTCGGGAAAAAAACGGCACCTTCACACCCCTTAATAATGCCGGACGCCACTGCGCCAATGCGCGGGCTCGCTGCGCCCGGCCAGATGATTCTCTCCACGCTGAAAGCGGTGGGCTCGCGCTGGTTCAGCGCTGCGCCGAAATAGAATCCCGCAAACGCAAAGAGAACGAAAACAGGGGCAGGTCCGCTTTTCGGCAGCATGTCACACAGCGGGGGAAATGGGCTTCTAAGACCAAAAAACGCTGTCTTTTGAACGGCTAACACAGAAAATTCACCGGCTTGGTGTAGTCCGACCCGACTTCGATAAACTAAGCGGTCTGCGGCATCCGAGATCCGGCTAAAACATCATAACCATCGGAAGGGGGAGGAAGATCATGAGGACATTACACACGGGCGTACTAGCTTTGGCCGTTGCCGGGCTGCTGTTCGGCACGCAGGCGGTTCTGGCAGCGGAACCGCTGAAGGTCCGCATCGGCTGGGTCGTAACGCCGGCGCAGTTGACGCCATTCCTGTTCTCGAAGAAAGAGATCCTCAAGCATTACGGAAAGAGCTACACGGTTGATCCGATCCGCTTCCGTGGCAGCGCGCCGCAGATCACGGCGCTGGCAGCGAACGAGCTCGACATCGCGGCGTTCTCCTATTCCGCGTTCGCGCTGGCAATCCAGAACGCGGGTATGAAGGATCTCAAGGCCGTCGCCGACGTATTCCAGGACGGCGTCGGCGACCATTATTCGGTCGAATACATGGTGCAAACCGACAGCCCGATCAAATCGGTCGCGGAGCTGAAGGGAAAGCGGCTTGCCGACAACGGCATCGGCGGGGCGGTCGACGTGGCGATGCGAAAGTACCTGCGCGACCATGGCCTGGAGGACAAGCGCGACTACACGGTCACAGAGATACGGTTCCCCAACATGGGCGCCGCCCTGATGGAGGGGAAGGTGGATATGATCGGGACACTGGTTCCGTTCGCTCCGGGCGTTAAGAAAAAGGGAGCGCGCGTTCTTTTCACGATGAAAGACGCGATGGGGCCGTCGCAAATGATCTTCTGGGCGGCGCGACAGCCATTCCTCGACAAGAACAGGGCGGCGCTCAGGGATTTTTTCGAGGACCAACAGCGCGCGCTGCGCTGGTTCCTCGATCCAAAAAATCGTAAGGAGGCGCTGCAGATCATCGCGGATTTCACCAAGCGAAAGGTTGGTTCCTACGAGTCGTGGGTGTTTACCAGCAAGGACTTCTATCGCGACCCGACAGGCAGGGTGAACGTCGAGGCGCTGACCAAGAACGTCAAGGCCCAACGCGACCTGGGCTTCCTCAAGATCGACATCGACGTGCCAGCCCATGTCGATAACTCGTTCGTCGAGGAAGCCGCCAAGCGGCTGAAATAGCCGATGGCTGAGCCGCAGCGCGCGGCGGGCGGCGGTATTCGCATAGCCGGCGTGAGCCATACCTACCGCCCGCCACGCGGCCGCGCGGTCCTTGCGCTTGATCACGTTTCGCTGGAGGCCGGCGACAACGAGTTCCTCGCGCTTCTCGGCCCCAGTGGCTGCGGTAAATCGACGATGCTCTATCTCATCGGCGGCTTCCTGCCGATCGAGAGCGGAGTGATCGAAGTGCGGGGCAAGCGGGTCACCGCGCCGGGCCCGGACCGGGGCGTGGTGTTTCAGCATTTCGCCCTGTTCCCGTGGAAGACCGTGCGCGAAAACGTGCTCTACGGGCTTGAGAAGCAGCGCCTGCCGAAGGCCGAGCGGATGGAGCGCGCCATGGCCTTCATCGAGAAGGTCAACTTGACCGGGTTCGAAGATGCCTACCCGGCGCAGCTCTCGGGCGGCATGAAGCAGCGGGTCGCCATCGCGCGCACGCTGGCAATGGATCCTTCCGTCCTGCTGATGGACGAGCCGTTCGGAGCGCTCGACGCCCAGACCCGCCGCCTGATGCAGGAGGAGCTGCTTGGTATTCTCGCGCGCAATACCAAGACCGTGGTGTTCGTTACCCACGACGTGCAGGAGGCCGTGCTGCTCGCCGACCGGGTCGCGGTGATGAGCGCTCGCCCGGGGCGCATCAAGGAAATCGTGGATGTGGCGGACGTCGGTGGCACGGCGGACGCCATCCGCGATCGGCGCTTCGTCGAAAAGGTAGATTACCTCTGGAACTCGGTGCGCGGCGAGGCGCTCGCCGCCCAAAAGGGAGTGTGACTTGACGGCCTTTCTGTGGCGCTATTCGCCGCTGTTCCTCATCGCCGCCGCGTGGGAGATCGCGCCGCGCAGCGGCATGCTGGATGCCGCCTTGCTGCCGCCTTTTTCCGAGGTGATGGCCGCGATGGCACGCCTCATCATCGATCCGGGTCTCTACGTGCATGCTGCCGCCTCGTTGATGCGCGAGATCGCGGGACTGGGCCTCGCTGTCGTCGTGGGGGTTGGGCTCGGCATCGTCATGGCCTGGTATGCACCGGTGCGTATTCTCGTCAATCCCCTGGTACGTTGCATCTATCCAATGCCGAAATCGGCGCTGATACCGGTGATGATCATGTGGCTCGGGCTCGGACACCTCGCGAAGATCGGGCTGATTTTCATGGGTTGCCTGCTGCCGGTCATCGTCTCCTCGTATAACGCGGCGCGCGGCGTGGAAACGGTGCTCATCTGGTCGGCGCAGAATGCCGGTGCATCCCGGCGCGAGATTCTGACCGAGATCGTGCTGCCGGCCTCGATGCCCGAGATCCTGTCAGGCGTTCGCACGGCGCTCGCACTCTCCTTCGTGCTGCTGGTGAGCTCAGAGTTCCTGATGGCGCGAGAAGGCCTCGGCTACATGATTGCCTTTCTCGGCGAGGGTGGCATCTACGATGCCATGTTCGCCACGGTGCTGCTGGTGTCCGGCATCGGGTTCGCGGCGGACCGCGCATATCTCGCCTTCACGCGCCGCGCCTTGGCGTGGAGAGCGTAGTGGGCAGGGGGATGGAGCCGCGCATGAGCGCATCGGGACTTGCCGGTGCGTCCTTGCGCCTCCTGGCGGCGAGCGGCTCGGTGATCGCACTTCTGGTGGGGTGGGAGGCCCTAGCGCGCTCCGACGTTGTATCCGATTTCCTGCTGCCGCAATTCACTGTTGTCGCGAGCCGCATCGCGGAGGACACCCTCTCGGGAACGCTTCCCGTGCAGTTGGGGCTGACGCTCTGGCGCGCGCTGGCGGGTTTCGCGCTCGCTGGCGTCATCGGGGTCGGCATTGGCGTGATGATGGCGCGTAACAAGGCCGCCGCCTGGTTTTTTGATCCGATCGTCTCAATCGGCTTTCCGGCGCCGAAGATCGCGTTCTTGCCCGTTTTTATCCTGTGGTTCGGCCTGTTCGATCTGTCGAAGATCCTGATGACCGCCTTTGCCGCCATTTTCCCGGTCATTGTCGCGACCGCAGCCGGCACCGAAGGCGTTGACAAGTACATCGTCTGGTCAGCACGCAACGCAGGCGCCAGCGGGCGGAACATTCTCTACGAGATCATTCTGCCGGCGGCGCTACCCCAAATCATTACCGGGCTGCAGGTGGCGCTGCCGATCTCCTTAATCGTGACCATCGTCAGCGAGATGGTGATGGGGGGCGAGGGGCTGGGCGGCACCATGATGGTCGCGGCGCGGTTTGCCGATTCCGTCGGCGTGTTCGCTGGCATAGTTCAGATTGCCATCGCGGGATACGTCCTGATCAAGGCGATAGAGCTAGTGCGACGCCGGTTGCTCGTCTGGCACCAGGAGACCCAGCAGATTGCAACGTTCTGACAGCGTAGATGTGAAGCTGAGCCTATTTTCAGCACGTGATGGAACGGGATTGCTGCGAGTGTTTTTCCTTGCTGTGACGCTCCTTCTTGCCTCGGGGTATGCCTCTTCGGCGTCGCAGCCGGTGGAGTCGATCGTGCCGGTGCTCGTGGGCGCGGGTGACATTGCGCGTTGCGGCCGCGAGGCGGTTGAGGCGACTGCGAAGCTGCTGGATGGGATTCCCGGGACGGTTTTCACTGCGGGCGACAATGCGTACGAGAGGGGCACGCTCGATGAGTACCGTCGGTGTTATGAATCGACATGGGGACGCCACAAGGCGCGCACGCGACCGGCCCCTGGAAATCACGACTACAGAACCGAGGCCGCGGCGGGTTACTTCGACTACTTTGGCGCGGCGGCGGGCAAGCGCGGCGAGGGTTGGTACTCGTACGACATCGGCGCCTGGCACGTCGTCGTGCTCAACAGCAATTGCGCCGCGGTCGGATGCGGTGCGGATTCCGCGCAACTGCGGTGGCTTGCTGCGGATCTCGCGGCTTCGAGCGCGAAATGCACCCTGGCGTACTGGCACCATCCGCGCTGGGGCGGTGGCCGCCGCCGCCCGGAGCCTGGCGTGCAGGCATTCTGGGATGTGCTCTACGAGAAGGGCGCGGAACTCGTAATAAACGGTCACGATCACTTCTACGAGCGCATCGCGCCCGTCGATCCGAAGGGCGTCCCCAATCCGGCACGCGGAATCCGCCAGATTACCGTGGGCACGGGCGGAGGCAGCCTCTACGAGTTCGAGAAGCCGCCGCTGCCGATCACCGAAGTCCGCGACGACAAGACCTACGGTGTGCTCAAGCTCTCGCTGAATGCCGACGGCTACGACTGGCAATTCGTTGGCGTTCCGGGATCGTTGTTCTCAGATTCCGGCTCCGCGGCGTGCCACTAAGCCACTACCAATTGAACTAGTTCATTCTTACTCGCACAGACTCCCGACG